>JGI24422J19971_10000631_pt1 | contig 19982 bp, 18 predicted proteins | sample DeeMarSWOR152_54_FD_19971 | JGI IMG/M metagenome (IMG submission 19971) | reverse complement strand
ACGGTTCAGGGGATGATCCCTGGAGAGCGGGGAGCAGACCACCTGCTCCCCCCTATCCTCTACCCCCAGCTCCTTGGCCTGAGCCTCGGTATTGAGGCAGAGAGATTGGGGGTGGGGATGAATGAGATAGAGATAAGGTCGATTGAGAAATTCTTATCGACATAGGGTATCCACACCTCGGGCAGTCTGGAACCAAACAGGGACTTGGTTAATCTCGAAATCCGAAATCAGAAGCACGAAACAAATACGAATTGCAGGTAACCAATGAATAAGAAGGACTATCTTCTGTGAGACAGGATCTGTCATATACAGGTGGCGAAATCAAAATGGGGTTTTGGTAATTTGGGTTTTGAATTTATTTCGGATTTCGATATTCGGATTTAGGATTTCCCGTCTCTTTCTCCAATGGAGAAAGACTTCCGTGGGCAAAGAAGGGGAAGTTCATTAATGGGCAACAAAGGGAAAAAGCAGAAAAGGAGAGAGATGGCACAAGAGAAGATCGGTGCAGTCATGGTTGTCGGTGGTGGTATCGGTGGTATACAGGCAGCCCTGGACCTGGCGGATTCCGGATTCTATGTGTACCTTGTTGAAAGATTATCGAGCATTGGCGGCCGGATGGCGCAGCTGGATAAGACATTCCCAACAAATGATTGCTCCATGTGTATCATGGGGCCAAAGCTCGTTGAATGCGGCAGGCACCTGAATATCGAAATTATTACGTATGCTGATATTGAGTCCGTCCAAGGCTCTCCCGGGAATTTCAAGGTAAGGATTAAAAGACGCGCACGCAGCATTAAAGCTGACCTTTGCACTGGCTGCGGAATCTGCGTTGAGAACTGCCCGGTGACAAATCAAGCAGTTACCGTCAACCGACCACAACCGGAATATAATCCTCGCTAGTTTTACCTTTTTCACTGGGGTCATAAGCGGATGAATAGACTAAATCAGCAAAACCCTGATCAACCTGACCAAGAGACCCTGGATAAAATGGAAAGTAAGCTCTGGATTATCGGGAGAAAATAGATGAAGGAAATAACAGTAGCGATGTGGAACGAGATAAATGGCATAATCCAGAGGTACCAGGGAAAGCCGGGAGCACTTATCCCGGTACTTGAGGAATGTCAGAATGTCTGCGGTTATTTGCCAAGGGAAGTGCAGAAGAGGATTTCTCAGGGTCTCAACGTTCCTGAAAGCACCATCTATGGCGTCGTAACCTTCTATTCCTTTTTTACCATGGTTCCAAGGGGTAGACATTCCATCAAGGTATGCCTGGGAACAGCATGCTATGTGAGGGGGGGAAACGCCAATCTAGACTATTTGCGGGACGAGTTTGACGTTGAAGTCGGAGCCACCATGAAAGATCTGAGATTCTCTTTAGATTCGGTGCGCTGTATAGGCGCCTGCGGAATGGCCCCTGCCATGGTCGTGGATGATGATACCTACGCCCAAGTTAACAGGGCAAATATCATGGAGATCCTGGACCGGTATAAATAAGGGGAAATGGGATGGAGAGAATCACCAGAGATGAATTAAACGAGATAAGGTCCAGGGGTAGAAAGATTATTGATATTCGCTCAGGCAAGGTGCCTGTAACAGTTGATGGCGAAAGGCACCTGATGATATGCGGGGGCACTGCGTGTCATGCAAGCAGAAGTAAACCGGTAAGGGATGCTATTAAGCAGGAGATCGAGGAGAGAGGACTTTCCGGGCGATGTAAGGTAATTGAGACGGGAAATGATGCCTTTGCGAACCTCGCTCCGGTAATGGTTGTTTACCCGGAAGGGATATATTACGTCCACCTTACCCCAGATGACGCAAGTGATATCGTCTCAGAGCACCTGATTGGTGGAAAGCCCGTGGAACGGCTCTTTTACCGAGACCCCATGAATGGCAAGCCCATACCCCGGATGATGGATATCCCCTATTTCGCTCACCAGAAATTGATAACCCTGAGGAACTATACCCTCCTAGACCCTGAAAATATAAATGATGCCATCGCACGGGATGCGTATCAAGGGGCAGCTAAGGCACTGATCGATATGACAGCAGAGGAAATCATCAATCAGGTCAGGACTTCAGGGCTCAGGGGGCGGGGAGGGGCGGGATTTCCCACCGGATTGAAATGGGAGTTTGCTGCTCAAGCCAAGAATGACACTAAGTATGTCCTGTGCAATGCCGATGAAGGTGACCCAGGTGCCTTCATGGATAGAAGCGTCCTTGAGGCCGACCCCCATGCAGTGTTGGAGGGGATGATCATTGCAGCTAAGGCAGTCAATGCCCATCGGGGATATATCTACTGCAGGGCCGAGTATCCCCTGGCCATAAAGAGGTTGAGCATAGCCATAGAGCAGGCCAGGAATTATGGCCTGTTGGGCACCGATATCCTTGGGAGCGACTTTGACTTTGATTTGGAAGTCTTTCATGGGGCCGGGGCATTTGTCTGCGGAGAAGAAACTGCCCTGATTACATCTATTGAAGGCAAGAGGGGAATGCCCAGGCAGCGACCTCCTTTTCCGGCCCAGCAAGGCCTGTGGGGAAAACCTACCATCTTGAATAATGTCGAAACCCTGGCAAATGTCCCACAGATCATTCTACGTGGTGGAGCGTGGTACGCCAAGATGGGTGCGGAGCAGAGCACTGGGACCAAGGTTTTCGCCCTCTCGGGAAAGGTAAATAACAGCGGGCTCGTGGAGGTACCCATGGGCATGCCATTAAGTGACATTGTATACCATATCGGAGGTGGGGTCCCTAAGGATAAGCGACTTAAGGCGGTGCAACTTGGTGGCCCATCGGGAGGATGCATCCCTGCAGAGCTCCTCGATACCATAACCGATTATGAGGCCATAACCAGTACCGGGGCTATTATGGGTTCTGGCGGCATGGTTGTCATGGATCAGGATAACTGTATGGTAGACATTGCCAGATTTTTTATGGAATTCCTCAAAGAGGAATCCTGCGGCAAATGCACCCCTTGCAGGGAGGGGATCAAACGAATGCTGGAGATTCTGACTGATATCTGCGAGGGTCGAGGCAAAGAAGGTGATACAGAAATCCTTGAAGAATTAGGCGACACGATCAAAAAGTTCTCTCTCTGCGGCTTAGGACAGACCGCGCCAAATCCTGTCTTATCCACATTGAGATATTTCAGACACGAGTATGAGGATCATATACTCCGCCACCGGTGTGAGGCAGGTGTATGCAAGGCGCTTTTCCACTATGAGATTGATGAAGAGGCCTGCACCGGTTGCCGCCTGTGCGCGCTCAAATGCCCTCAGGACGCAGTCACCGGGGAAAAGAAAAAACCGCACCAAATAGAACAGGAAAAATGCATCAAGTGCGGCATCTGCTACGATGCCTGTAAGTTTGATGCCATTGTCATCATGTAGTTCAAGATACCGAAAGAATTATATGACTTATGATAACTTTTAAGCTCAACGGTAAAAAAGTCCAGGGGGAGCAAGGACAGACCATCCTTCAGGTTGCTGAAGAACACGGTGTCCAGATTCCTACCCTCTGCTACCATAAGGCGCTGGAGCCTGCTGGTGCATGCCGTCTCTGCACTGTGGAGCTTCATGATGGCGGTCGAACGAGTTTCGTCACAGCCTGCACCTATCCCATTCAGCAGGGAATTGAGGTCTTCACTGACACAGAGGAGGTTCATGAGGGTCGCAGGCTTATGGTCGAATTGCTGCTTGGCCGGTGTCCGAATGTGCCTGTTATTAAAGAATTGGCCGATAAGTACGGTATCAAAGAGCTGCGGTTCAGGAAAGAGGAGGATGATTGTATTCTCTGTGGACTTTGCACGCGCATATGTGAGCGGATGGGAAACAGTGCTATCAGCATGACGGGACGAGGCGTGAACACCAAGGTTGATACTCCTTTCCACATCCAGACCGAAGTATGTATGGCCTGCGGGGCATGTGCTTCCGTTTGCCCTACTGGCCACATTAAGCTCGAGGACATTACCAAACATGCCATAGCACCTATCCCTTCGGAGTTCGATATGGGGCTCAGGGGCCGGAAACCCATCGATGTCGCATATCCTCAGGCGGTGCCCAATACCCCGGCAATCGATCGCTCCCTGTGTATGAACTTCAAGACCGGTGGCTGTAAGATATGTGCGGAATTCTGTGCGGCTGGTGCCATTGATTTCTCCCAGCAGGACGAAATAGTCGAGCTCACAGTCGGCTCAATCATCCTCGCCCCCGGTTTTCAGCCATATGACCCTGCTATTTACGACACCTATCACTATGGAGGTTTCCCCAACGTAGTTACCAGCCTGGAGTTTGAGCGTATCCTGAGCGCATCCGGCCCCTATGGAGGACACCTTGTCAGGCCCTCTGATAAAAGGGAGCCAAAAAAGATTGCCTGGATCCAGTGTGTGGGTTCAAGGAACACCCAGGTTGGTGATAAGGGATATTGCTCTGCTGTGTGCTGTACCTATGCCATAAAGCAGGCGATAATAGCCAAGGAACACTCCTCTGAACCTTTAGATACGGCCATCTTCTATATCGATGTGCGGACCCATGGAAAAGACTTTGAGCGCTACTATAACAGGGCCAAAGACGAGATGGGGATTCGTTTTGTGAAATCGAGGATAAACACTATGGAACCTGGTGATGAGCCAGGGGGTCTCAAGGTTAAGTATACAGATGAGGCGGGGAGGGTGATTCAGGAAGACTTTGATATGGTCGTGCTCTCCGTGGGGCTCGATATCCCTCAAGAATCCCTTGATCTGGCTCGAAAGCTCGGTGTCGAACTTGATCACTACAATTTCGTAACCACCAGTAGTTTTGAACCGGTTTACACATCAAGGCCGGGGGTGTACGCATGTGGCGTATTTGAGGCCCCCAAGGATATCCCCGACACCGTTGCCCAGGCAAGTGCCGCCGCAGCCTCTTCTACCGTTGAGCTTGCGGACGTCAGGGGGACCATGATCAAGACAAAGGAGTATCCGCCTGAACGGGATGTCAGCAGGGAACCGATACGAATCGGCGTCTTTATATGTCATTGTGGTATAAACATAGGCGGGGTGGCTGATGTCCCGCAGATCGTGGAATATGCAAAAACTCTTCCGCACGTGGAGTATGCCGAGGACAACCTGTTCACGTGTGCTGAAGATACCCAGGCAAAGATGAAAGAGGTGATCATGGAGAGGCAGCTAAACCGGGTTGTGGTGGCTTCCTGTACACCGAGGACACATGAGGTATTGTTCAGAGAGACATGCAGGGAAGCCGGCCTTAATCCGTATCTCTTTGAGATGGCCAATATCCGGGATCAGTGCACGTGGGTTCACATGCAAGAGCCGAAGAAGGCCACGGAAAAGGCGAAAGATTTAGTGCGCATGTCAGTGGCAAGGGCGGCTACCCTGGAGCCGCTCTACGAAGTCCCTCAGCCGATCTGTCAAGAGGCCCTGGTTGTAGGTGGAGGTGTAGCGGGGATGACAGCAGCTCTGGGATTGGCTCAACAGGGGTTTAAGGCCTATTTGATAGAGCGAGAGGATGCACTGGGCGGCCACGCCGTTAACCTGCAGAGTACCTGGAAGGATGAAAGCGTGGTGCCCTACCTCGAGGACTTGGTTAAGAGGGTTACGGAACATCCTCTGGTTGATGTGCATCTGCAGGCCGAGGTCAAAGAGGTACATGGTAGTGTGGGAAATTTCCTCTCTAAACTGCTCGATGCCCGGGGAAAAGAGAGTGAGGTTAGGCACGGCGTAGCTATTATAGCCAGTGGGGCAGAGACCTATAAGCCTGAAGAGTATCTCTACGGACAAGGTTCCAATATCCTGCTGTCTCTGGAGCTTGACGAGGAGATTACGCACAACCCTGAGGGGGTTAAGGCGCTTGACTCCGCGGTTTTTATTCAGTGTGTTGGCTCCAGGGAGCCGAGCAGGCCCTACTGCAGCAAGGTGTGCTGTACGCATTCCATCCACAGCGCCCTGAAACTCAAGGAATTAAACCCCAGTATGGATATCTACATACTCTACCGGGATATAAGAACCTACGGAGCAAGAGAGGATCTTTATAGGGAGGCCCGATCCAAGGGCATTCGGTTTGTCCGCTACGAGCTCGATGAGAAACCCATAGTTGAAAAAAAGGATGGCAGGCTAAGGGTGACCGTTACCGATCAGGTAATCAAGAGATCAGTGGCGATAGATACGGACATGGTAACCCTGGCCTCGGCTATCGTACCTCGACATGACAATGACGTACTTTCCAAGCTCTTTAAGGTATCCATGAATCAAGACGGCTTTTTCATGGAGGCCCATGCGAAGCTGAGGCCTGTGGATTTCGCCTGTGCAGGCATGTTCGTCTGCGGACTGGCCCATGGACCCAAATCGATCGATGAAGCCATTTGTCAGGCACAGGCCACGGTCTCGCGGGCATGTACCATCCTCTCGCATAAGGAGAGGATGGTCGGGGGAGCTGTTGCTGAGGTCGACCCAGATCGCTGTGCCATTTGTTTGACCTGTATCAGGGCATGTCCTTTCGGAGTTCCCGAAATCGATTATGAAAATGAAGTGGCGAGAATCGATCCGGGTGCCTGCCAGGGGTGTGGGATCTGCGCCTCTGTCTGTCCTCGGAATGCAATTCGTGTGTTGAATTATAAGGACGAGCAGATGATCCCTAAATTGATGGCAGCTTATTAAAGGGGAATGAGAGGTGGTGGATTACGAACCGAGAATAGTGGCCATGCTGTGCAATTACTGCGCCTATAGCGCAGCTGATCTGGCAGGCGTTGGGAGAATCCAGTACCCCACGAATGTCCGCATAGTCTACTATCTATGCACCGGCAAGGTAGAAATCATTCACATCCTAAAAACATTTGAGGCCGGGGCAGACGCAGTATTCGTAGGCGGATGAGAGCCTGGCACCTGTCATTTCCTGGAGGGAAATCTGAGGGCAAAGAAAAAGGTCGAGTACACCAAGAAACTCTTGGATGAGGTGGGGTTGGGGGGTGAACGGCTCGAGTTCTTTCATATTGCAGCCTCTGAAGCGCCCCTGTTTGCGGAAACGGTACGGAAGATGACGGACCGGGCCAGGAGTTTGGGGCCCAATCCATATAGGGTAAAGCTCGAGCAAGGGAGCAGAAAGGATAAGGAGTAATCGATGATCACCGCAGAGAGAAAGCCATTCGAGGAGATTAAAGAATATGTGAAGCATTATGAGAGGATTATGGTCTTGGGCTGCGGTACTTGCGTAGCAGTCTGCCAGGCAGGAGGCGAAAAGGAGGCGCAAATTCTGGCATCTGAGTTGAGGCTGGCCTTTGGCAATGAGGGAAAAAAGGTAGAAGTCACCGAGGAGACTGTAGTCCGCCAGTGCGATGATGAGTTTATGGCCGATATGGGCTTTCTGGAAAAGGTGAAGGAGGCTGATATTATAATCTCCATAGCCTGTGGGGTGGGAGTTCAACATGCCTGCAACTATTTCAACAGGGTAATTGAGGGCAAACGGGTACGGGTGGTCCCAGGCCTCAATACCACCTTTATGGGCGCCAATATCGAGATTGGGCACTGGGAAGAACGGTGCCTTGGGTGTGGAGATTGTGTGCTGGAAAGGACAGGTGGTATCTGTCCTATCACCAGGTGCGCCAAAGGCCTTCTCAACGGTCCATGTGGTGGCTCCTCTGACGGAAAGTGCGAGATCAGCAAGGATATTGAGTGTGCCTGGCATCTCATAATCGAGCGCCTTGAGGCGCTCGGAGAACTGGACAGGATTAAACCGGTGGAAATGTATAAGGATTGGAGACCGAGTCACAGTGGGGGCCCACGACGGATAGTGAGGGAGGATCTGAGGTTATGAAATCCGGAAGCAACCTCGAAGGGCTTCTAGAGAGGGGTGAATTTGTTGTGACCGGCGAGTTAGGGCCACCAAGGGGAACGGATGTGGAAGTGGTTAAAGCCAAGGCAGCCATGCTCAAGGGCAATGTAGATGCGGTGAACATTACTGATAATCAAACAGCTATAGTCAGGATGTCGTCGATTGCTACCTCCAAGATACTGATCGACCAAGGCCTGGAGCCAACCATGCAGATGGTAGCCAGGGATCGCAACAGGCTGGCCATGATGTCCGATCTCTTTGGTGCAGTGGCGTTGGGGATCAAGAATATGCTCTGCCTTTCAGGCGACCACCAATCATTCGGAAATCACCCCGAGGCGAAGAATGTCTTTGACATAGACTCCATTCAGATGATCCATATGGTTAAGACCATGAGGGATGAGCACAAGGTTATCAGCGGAGATGAGATAGAGGGCAATTTCGAGATGTTTATCGGGGCGGCATGTAACCCCTTTGCCGATCCATTTCACTACAGGGTGCACCGGCTTGCCAAAAAAGTAGAGGCCGGGGCTGATTTCATACAGACCCAGTGTATCTATGACATGAAGCGATTTAGGGAATTTATGAAGCAGGTGGTGGATATGGGGCTGCATGAAAAATGCAAGATCTTGGCTGGTGTAACCCCTCTCAAGTCGGTAGGTATGGCCCGGTACATGGACACCAATGTCAGCGGGATTATCATCCCGGAGGAGATAATAGACAGACTCAGGGCAGCGGGAAAGGGGAATGTTGCTGCTGAGGGGATAAAGATCGTCTGCGAACAGATACAGGAACTCAGGGCAATGGAAGGGATTGCTGGAATTCACCTGATGGCAATTGAATGGGAACACAAGGTGCCTGAGATCGTTAAGCTGGCAGGCCTGCTTCCGAGACCGACACTATAAGGGCCACAAGTAAAGGGCTGGAGCATGCACGAATTAGCAATAGCCCAGAGCCTCATCGGCATCATTGAGCAGGAAGCCCTTCCCTATACAGGCGCAAAGGTGACACGGGTCAGGGTATTGATTGGGAAATTGAGTGGGGTAATGCCAGATGCATTGAAGTTTGCCTTTGAGGCTATAAGCGTGGGGGGTATAGCCGAGGGTGCATCCCTTGAGATCGAGGAAGTTCCCTTGAGGATTCGATGCCACCAGTGTGGGGAGGTCCTTGTCGTTGAGGACCCTTTCCTGACGTGTCCCAACTGTGAGGGCACAGATGTGGAGATCGTAACAGGAAGGGAACTGGACATACGGAGTATCGAGATAGAAGATGGAAATCAAGCTAGTGAAGAACATCCTTGAGGCCAATGAGGTGATAGCCTCTGAGAACCGCCGGCTTTTCAGGGAAAAGGGAATCTATGTAGTAAACCTGATGGGAAGCCCTGGAGCAGGTAAGACGACGCTTCTGGAGAGAACACTCGAAAATCTAGGGGATAAAAAGAGGATAGGGGTCATTGAGGGAGACATCGCAACATCCAGGGATGCACAGAGGATTGCTCATTACGCCATCCCCACCGTGCAGATAAATACTGGTGGTGCCTGCCATCTGGATGGGAATATGGTGAGGGGGGGAATTGAAGAGCTTGACTTAGACCAGATAGATCTTCTCATTGTAGAGAACGTCGGGAACCTGGTGTGCCCTGCGGAGTTTACCATAGGTGAAAACAATAAGGTTATGATAATCTCAGTCCCTGAAGGTGATGATAAGCCGGAGAAATATCCCCTCATGTTTCAGGTTTCCTCCCTTTTGTTGCTGAACAAGATCGATCTCCTCCCATATCTGGATTTTGATATGGAACGGTTTAGGAGGGACGCCCTCAAGGTAAATCCAAAGCTAGAGATCATGGCGGTATCCTGCAAATCAGGCGAAGGCCTGGATAATTGGTTCAGATGGATAGAGCAGAGGGCCGGCAGAGCGGATGGTTAACGGAAGAATGTCCTTTGGTGGTATTTTTTCCTTGACAGACGGCCTTTCAATAGGTGACATTTCCGTCCCTAGAAAATAACCCGAAACGGTACCTGAAATTCAGCCAACAGGTGAACCCTTTTACCGGAGTGGAGGGAGGTAAGCTATGGAGAAGGAAGGAGAATTTTACGATAGGTTGAAGGCAGGAGGAATTTCAAGAAGGGAATTTATTAAGTATTGTGCTGTAACGGCAGCGGCGCTGGGTCTCTCAGAGCTGGAATTTACAGCCAAGGTTGCCCAGGCGCTTGCGGCTGCTTCCAAGAAGCCACCGGTAATCTGGCTCGAAGGGCAAGACTGTGCAGGTTGTACCGTCTCCTTTGCCGGTGCACTTAACCCGCCAGTCAGTTCCATCATCCTGGATAGATTGTCAGTGAGATACCATGAGACCATCATGGCGGCTTCCGGGCATCTATCCGAGTCGGCCTATCATGATACCCTAGAACAAGGCGGCTACGTGTTAGTCGTAGAAGGCTCAATTCCCTCTGTCGATGATCGCTTCTGTATGGTAGGAGGACGCCCGTTTAAGGAGATTGTAGAGGAAGCGGCCGGAAAGGCCGCCGCGATCATCGCCGTGGGCGCCTGTGCTACCTATGGAGGTATCCCGGCGGCTGGTCCCACCAAGGGCATGGGTCTTAGCAAGGCCCTACCGGGTAAAACAATCATCAACCTTTCCACGTGCCCGGTTCATACAGATCATTTGGTGGGAACCATCCTCTACTTCCTAGCCACTGGAAAGGCCCCGGCTCTGGATGAAGTTGGGCGTCCGAAGATGTACTTCGGACAGTCGATTCACGACAATTGCAGGCGCAGGAGCTATTTCGATGAGGGGACATTCCTCCAAGACTGGAATAATCCGGAACAAAAGGAGTGGTGTCTCTATGAGAAGGGGTGTAAAGGGCCTGATACCTATTCCGATTGCCCCATCCGGAGATGGAATGACGGGACAAATTTCTGTATCGATTGCGGGGCCGGGTGTCAGGGTTGTGCCGAGCCCGATTTTTATGCTGGCATGACGCCTCTTTACACGGCGGAGAGCGAGAGATCCCGAAGGATTTTGGCGAGAAAAAAGGCGGGCTTGATCCCTAGGAAAGAATTGGCCTGAAGGGGGGTGGAGTAAATGGGAAAGAAGATAGTTATTGATCCGATGACGAGGATTGAGGGGCATCTGAAAATAGAGGTGGAGATCGAAAATGGTAAGGTGAAGGATTCCTGGGCTAGCGGCACCATGGCCAGGGGATTCGAGGCACTGCTCAGGGGAAAGGATCCAAGGGATGCACCCTTTGTGACCAGCCGCATCTGTGGCGTCTGCTACAGCGTTCACCAACTAGCGTCAGCGCGCGCGCTAGACGCTGCATTCGGGGCTGAAGTACCTTGGGGAGGTACACTGCTCAGGAATTTGGCCATGGGTGCGGAATACATCTATGACCATGTACTCCATTTCTACCATCTGAGCGCACTCGATTATATAGATATAATGGCGGTTGCCGAATATAAAGGCAAGGATAAGGATCTTCTTGCTGTTAAGGATAAAATCCTGGGGTTGGTCAAGGCGAGGGATACCTTCCCGCTTACACCCCGGTATAAACCCGATGAGTTCTGTGTCAAAGATCCTGATATAGTCATTTCCGCGGTCAAACATTATATAGATGCCTTGTCGATGCAGGCAAAGGCCAGGAATATGGGCGCCATCTTTGGAGGCCGGACACCTCATTATCAGAGCATTGTCGTAGGCGGCTTCACCCAGTACCCAGATATCAATATGGTGGCCAGGTTTCGCACCATGCTTGATGAACAGGCCAAGTTTGTCGAGGAGGTCTATATCCCTGACGTGCTGGCATTTGGTACCGGCCCTCTCTTCCCATTGGCCAAAAATGGGTTGGGGGGAGGTCATTATAATTACCTTGCTTATGGTGCCCTGGAAGAGGACCCGGCCGGGAAAGACCTGGTTTTCCCGCCAGGGGTCATTATTGGCCTGGATCCAAAAAATATAAAGGTCGAACGGTTTGATCAGGACAAGATCACCGAATCAGTGAAATATGCCTGGTATAAGCAGGATGAACCCAGGCATCCCTACGGGGGTCAGCAGGAATTTTACCTCGATCAAAAGGGGGCCTACTCCTTTGTCAAGGCACCTCGTTACAACGAAAAGCCAATGGAGGTTGGCCCTCTGGCCCGGATGCTGGTGGCGAAGAATCCAACACTCCTTGGGCTGGTAAAACAAGGTGTCAAGCCTGGCGCGGTAGCTCGTCACGCGGCCCGCGCCATCGAGACCAAGCTCGTGGTGGATGCCTGTCACAAGTGGTGTGATGACTTGCTTGATGCCATGACTAAACCGGGCTTCAAGATCCACGATACGGCTCACTGGGAGCCCCCGGAAACAGGTATGGGTGCTGGATTCTATGAGGCACCACGTGGTGCTCTAGGCCATTGGGTGAAGATAAGGAATAAGAAAATTGACAATTATCAGTGCATAGTGCCGAGCACCTGGAATGCATCACCCAGGGATGAGCAAAAGGTTCGAGGGCAATATGAGGAATCACTCATGGGGGTCCCGGTGCCAGACCCTGATAATCCCATAAATGTGGTTCGGGTTATTCGTTCCTTCGACCCGTGCCTGGCCTGTGCCATCCATCTTATCGACCCCAAGACCAACGAAATTCGGAAATTCATAGTAGAGTGACCAAGCTCAACAACACAGGTACGCCCACCCCCTGTAACCAGAAAAAGATAATGGTACTGGGGGTGGGCAATCTTCTACTCTCCGATGAGGGAGTAGGGGTTCATGTGGTTAGAAAGCTAATGGGAATGGCACTTCCTCCGGGGGTGGAAGTTGTAGATGGGGGGGTCCAGGGTCTTGGCCTTATGGGTACCGTGGCAGGGGCGGATTGCCTGATCGTAATCGATGCGGTGAGGGGTGGAGGGCCTCCCGGTTCGATTTACCGGTTTGACGTTGAAGACCTCACCAAATCTCCTCACCTGTATAAGATGTCGGTACATGAGGTCGGAATACTGGATGTCCTAGATGTCTCGAGACTTGTGGGTCAAACCCCCAACACCACCGTAATCGGGATTGAGCCGAAATCTATGGAGATGGGTATGGAACTCTCCCCAGAAATACAGGCCAAGGTTCCCAGGGTTATCGAACTGATATTGGATGAACTGAAACATTCTAACTAAACTCCCCTTATTCCTTCTTTCTCTAACCTCTCCAGATGTGCTCGAGGTAATCTCCCACCGATTGTGGCGAAATGATCTTAGGGGAGTCACGGGGATTGATCGAGGTGAATAGTAAAATTCGATCCTCTATCAAGATTAATGGGATAGTACAGGGAGTGGGGTTTCGCCCGTTTATCTTTAACCTTGCCCACAGATACGGGCTGAAAGGCTGGGTCCACAACTATTCCGGAGGGGTCGAGATAGAGGTAGAGGGAGATGAGACAGCTCTAAAGGAGTTTACTGCGGATATCCGAGAAAACCATCCCCCCATGGCCCATATACTAAATATGGAGGCCCGAGATAGCCTTCCACTTCTGGGATATCGAGACTTTGAGATCAGGGAAAGTCGGGAAAAACAACGCCTATTCGTCCCGGTATCACCGGACATCTCAATCTGTGGGGATTGTCTCAGGGAGCTTATGGACCCCGAGGACAGAAGGTACCTCTACCCATTCATCAATTGTACCAACTGCGGCCCTCGTTTCACCATCACCCAGGATATCCCCTATGATCGAGAAAAAACCACTATGTCCAAGTTCACCATGTGCCCTTCCTGTCAAAGGGAGTATGATGATCCACGAAACCGTCGTTTCCATGCCCAACCCAATGCCTGTCCTCACTGTGGACCAAAGTTGGAACTCTGGAGTTCTTCTGGGCCGATGACCGGGGTAGAGCCCATTGCCGAGACCATAAAATTGCTTAGACAAGGAAGGATCGTGGCTATCAAGGGTCTGGGGGGATTTCACCTTGCCTGCGATGCTGAAGATGGGGCGGCCATACGAGAGCTGCGGAGGAGGAAATTCAGGACTTTCAAGCCCTTTGCAGTGATGTCCGCCGCTATAGAGTCGATCAAAGGTTACTGCCATGTGAGCCCTCGTGAAAAAGAGATGCTTTCAGGCCCCAGAAGGCCCATCGTGCTTCTAAAGAGAAGAGCTGACTCCCCCATCGCTCCTCAGGTGGCTCCAAACAACAACTATATGGGGGTAATGCTCCCCTATACTCCTCTGCACTACCTCCTTTTTAAACGTCCCTTGTTAGTTGATGGCCATCTACTGCCGGCGGAGAATCACTTCTTGGCCTTGGTAATGACAAGTGCAAACTTCAGCGAAGAGCCCATTACCATGACCAATGAGGAGGCCCTGGAAAAGCTGTGGTCCTTAGCCGATTTCATCCTGATGCACGACCGAGAGATCCACATACGATGTGATGATTCAGTAGCAACCGCATTATTCGATGAGGAGGTGGCAATCAGGAGATCACGGGGCTTTGCCCCTCATCCGCTNTATTTGAAGACCCCTTCTCCAGGTATCTTGGCCTGTGGTGCAGAGCTGAAAAACACCTTCTGTCTCTCCAAAGGCAATTTCTACTTCATCAGTCAGTATATCGGGGATCTGGAAAATATGGAGGCCAATGAATTCTTTCGGGATACTATTTGTCACTATAAGGGGTTCTTTCGCATTGAACCTAAGCTGATTGCCTGCGACCTCCACCCTGACTACCTCTCCACCCTCTATGCCCACGATTATTGTTCGATGGCCACTGCTGATTGCTCACTGATCCCTATTCAGCATCACCATGCCCATATCGCCAGTTGCATGGCAGAAAATGAGGTTGAGGGAAAGGTTATCGGTGTTGCCTTTGATGGCACGGGATATGGCACGGATGGACGTATCTGGGGAGGTGAGTTTCTTATTGCGGACTATTCGGATTTCTCGCGCTTTGCCCACCTGAGATACATCCCGATGCCCGGGGCAGATGCGGCCATCAAGAACCCCTACCGCATGGCCCTCGGTTTCCTTTACTGCGTGTTCGCAGAAGGGTTTCTCGATATGGGATTGGAGCTACCCTCACGGGTGGAGAGGCAAGAGGTAAATATAATCTTAAGACAGATTGCGAGAAAGGTTAACGCCCCCCTGACCTCAAGCTGCGGCAGGCTGTTCGATGCAGTCTCATCTCTGATCGGCGTGAGGGACACTATCACCTATGAAGGGCAGGCGGCAGTTGAACTGGAGATGATAGCTGATAGTAGGGTTGAGGGGAAGTATAGATGGGAGATCTACGAGGAAAACNGTCAATTAATTGTAAATACTCTCCCAATAATTGGTGATATAGTAACGGACCTACAANACCAGATACCGGCTGCGGNAATCTCTGCTAAGTTTCATAATACGGTCTCTGATTTTATACTCGGCGTCTGCAACAGGGTGAGAGATAGAGAAGGGTTAAATAGGGTTGTCCTNAGCGGAGGCGTATTTCAGAACNGGNTCCTAATCGAGCAAACCGTGGATCTACTGAGAAGNCACCACTTCGAAACCTTCTTCCATAAGAAGGTTCCAACCAACGATGGGGGTATCTCCCTCGGACAGGCAGCGATAGCAGCCCATCGAGAGAAAGCTGGGGGATCCCGAAATTGTGCTTAGCCATCCCAACGAGGGTAATTGAAATAAAGGGCACCAATGCAGTGGTTGAATTCGGCGGGGTGCGCAAGGAGATCGGGCTTCAACTGGTCCCCGATGCAAAGGTTGGTGACTATGTCCTTTTACATGCCGGCTTTGCCATCCAGAAGATGGATGAAGGAGAGGCGAGGGAAACCCTTAAACTCCTGGAAGAGCTAATTGAAGTATCTGGATGAGTTCAGAGACCGAAGATTGGCCGAGGCCCTGGTCAGGAGGATTGCCCAGACCTCTTCAGGGAGGCTTAACCTGATGGAGGTGTGTGGTACCCATACGGTGACCATACTCCGCAACGGTATCAAGCAATTGCTTGCCGACGAGACAAACCTGATCTCAGGCCCTGGATGCCCGGTATGTGTTACCTCCAACCAGGATCTCGATAAGGCCATTGCGATGGCGAGGCACCAGGGTGTAATATTGGCCTCCTTCGGTGATATGATGAATGTCCCCGGGACCTCGTCCAATCTACAAAAAGAGCGTGCGGGCGGAAGAGATATACGGATGGTTTACTCCGCCATGGATGCGGTAAAGAGCGCGAAGGCAAATCCCGACAAAAAGGTTATCCTTCTGGCTATCGGATTTGAGACCACGGCCCCGACCATCGCATCTTCCATCTTGGAGGCCCATAAACAGGGGCTCGAGAACTTCCTTGTCTTCTGTATTCATAAACTCATCCCTCCAGCGATGAAGGCACTGTTAGAAATGGGGGAGATAAATATCGATGGTTTTATCTGTCCTGGACATGTGAGTGCGATCATTGGTTCAAGGCCCTATCAATTCATCGCGCAGAACTATCGCATCCCCTGTGTGGTTACGGGCTTTGAGCCGTTGGATGTGTTGCAGGCCATCTATATGCTCATTTTGCAGCGGAGAGAGGGTAGGTGCGGGGTTGAAATCCAGTATTCAAGAGCAGTACGAGAGGAGGGGAACCCCACCGCCTCTAAGCTGCTAGGGGAAGTGTTCGAGGTCTGTGATGCACAGTGGCGAGGCCTGGGTATGATCCCGGGTAGTGGTCTTAAGCTGCGGGGGAAATATGAGAGGTTTGATGCCCTGAAGAACCTCGAGCTTCAGATAGAAGACAGCCGTGAACCCCAAGGCTGCATCTGTGGGGAGATCCTGAGGGGGATAAAAGAACCGTTTGAATGTAAGCTCTTTGGAGAGAGGTGTAACCCGGAGGATCCTGTGGGTCCCTGCATGGTCTCCAGTGAAGGTACCTGTGCAGCCTATTATAAGTATAACCCCAGGAGTGAGTAAGGATGGGCAGGGAAAAGATACTTCTGGCTCACGGTAGTGGCGGAAAGCTTTCCTATGAATTGATAAAAGGGCTTTTCCTCTCGGCATTTGAAAACCCTGTCCTTGGCGAACTCGACGACTCTGCCCGGTTAGATCCAGTTGAAGCACGCCTCGCCTTCTCTACCGACTCATATACGGTAAAGCCGCTGTTTTTTCCGGGAGGAGATATCGGAAAGCTCGCCATCTATGGCACAGTGAACGACCTGGCCATGGCAGGGGCCTCTGCTAAGTACATCAGCATCTCCTTCATTATTGAAGAGGGCTTCTCCCTAGACGCTCTCCGGGACATAGTTGATTCCATAACCCAGGCTGCAAAGCACACAGGGGTAAAGATTGTGACCGGCGATACCAAGGTGGTGGAGAAGGGTGAAGCCGATCAGCTCTTCATCAATACCACCGGAATAGGGTACATCCGAGGGGGGGTGGATATCTCAGGAAGAAACGGGCAAGTCGGGGACCTTGTCCTATTGAGCGGGAGCATTGGGGACCACAGTACTGCCGTACTTTCTCAACGGGAGGGGTTCCAGTTCCAGACGGATTTGCGAAGTGACTGTGCGTCATTACATGGCCTGGTTAAGGAGATGCTCGATGCCAGCACCAAGATCCACGTCCTCAGGGACCCAACCAGGGGAGGTCTTGCCACTGTCCTCTGGGAGGTCGCAAATGCCTCAAGGGTGGGCATTGTGATAGAGGAGGAAAGGGTAAAGGTGAGGGAAGAGGTAAGAGGGGTTTGTGACCTGCTCGGATTTGACCCTTACTATCTCGCCAATGAAGGAAAGCTCGTTGCCCTTGTCCCTCAAAGCGAAGCAGAAAGAGTGCTCGAGGCGATGAGGGAAAACCCTCTGGGCAGGGAGGCAATGATAATTGGCAGGACTGTGGAAGAGAACCCCGGAAGGGTCCTTCTCAAAACCGGGATAGGAGGTCACAGACTTCTCGAACCGTTAAGTGGCGAGCTTTTACCGCGCATTTGCTAAAGAGACTTCCCATTGGGCACATTTGATTCAAGATTTAGTAGCATCTCCTGTGACAGCCGCTACAGGTGCCCTTTTTCTTTCGATAAGCCTGATTGGAAGCTTCAGAACGAACTGGTAAAAGGCCAAAGCCAAAAAAAGACCGATAAAGGCATAAATTAGGCTTTCTAGGCTTAGGGGCAGAGCGGGTTGAAAATCCTCTAAGGTGGCCTTTGCAATGGGATATTTGATGTCTGCTAAGACCACAAAAGGCCTCGTAAAAACAGAGGCCTCTTTGATAGCCTGTAGGGCCTCCGCTAATTCCCTCGCCCTCTCAATCGTTCTTTGAATCAGCTGTCCCTGCTGTACTACACTTGGGTCTGTATGGGGGATGAATAGCTCGATGTAGCTATCCAATGTGTGACCTGACGATTGGGCCGCCTCTCTTATTAACTCAACCTGATATTGTGCTTCGTCAACATGTCCACCTAATCGCTGGATATACTGCTGGATAAACTCGGGAATCTGTGAAAAGGCAACTGCCCCTATTACCGAGAAAATCCTATCTAGTATCCTATCAAAAAAGGAGAAGACTTTCTTTAACACTGGTATCGACCCCTTAGGGCATGAGAGCCATTGGACGTAGGTAATCAAAGCTTAGGTATTCGCAGCACGAGGGAGACACATTGATCCCAATAGGTCACTCAAGGTCAATCCCTTAAAGGCTATGCAATTCGGCAATGGAGCGGTGCACGGTCTCTTGATCTATCCGCAACGCCTCGCACACCCCATCGGTAATCTTCGTACCGTGTGGCGGGCATCCTGGCACGAAAACACCCAAATGCCGATATTCCTGAGCGCACCGGCCAACCACAACAGGGGCTTCACATAAGGAATGAACCTTGCCGGGATTTCCCATGATTAATGTCAAATTTGCCAGTTTATCACTGAATCCCGCTCTTTTCAGATACACAAAGGTGCTAACCAGTTCCCCCATGCATCCGGTGCAGGCGTCCTTCTCAATAATGTTTGCACCACCGTATAGGTGCTGTGCGGCCTGCAGATATGGGATGAATGGATGTCTGACGGCTTCAATTTGCGCACCCCGGACCTCGATGAGATTCAGGTCAGCAGTGCCAAGCCTTGCCTCGGCTGCCAGCTGCACATGCAGGATCTCTCTAGGATCAAATCCCGCGACAGAGGCACACACTGCGTCCACGGCCACCACATCATTTCCAGCGAGAACCAAGTTTAGGGCCACCCTGTCGGCCTCATCAGAATTAGTGCCCTGTGCCCCGCTAATACCATCAACCACGGTTATCTTTGGCTTTACTATACGGTTCAGATCCACGATTGCTCTGTCTAATCCAGATTGATGAGTCCGCTTTTTCTCTTTACCGGGCAACACACCCTTCATGTTCTTGAGCCCACAGGTGATTCCCGTTCGCACGTGCGTTTTGATAACGGGCATGGAGATGATTACATCTGCTTCCCACGCTGTCTTGGCAATCGCAAAAGTATCCATCACAAAAGCATCGGGCACCTTCACCTCTACTTGCTCATCACGATTGAGGTCAACGACTTCCACCCCGCACTTTCGCGCAACCTCCAAGACACCCGCTACTTCCATAGAGTCCATGGAGTCCATGCGATCTGGAAAATCATATCCCACTGAGGAGCCTTCTCCGATTACGACACTCCTCGGATTTCTCTCTATGACCATTTTAGTTACCGCCTCGATAAGACGTGCATCGGTCACTATTCCCGAACCCGATCTCAGGGGCTTTACCACATTGGGCTTGATGAGAACCGTTGAGCTTCCCCATTCCGCCGACTCAAAAGCCTGACTCAATGCAACGGCCTTTCTGACGGCACTTTCCACATCATCGTTTTCAAGCCTGATGATCGATACGACGGACACCTCCTGTCTCCTTCCCTTCTGAGGCAATGTTCCCGAAATTCTCCCGCCTTCTTTGAGCGGGTTATAAAACGGTAAAACAAGGGATCACATCGTGGTTTGCACGAACCACAGATCACGATGTGATCCCTGACCTCTCAACTTAACAGTGATTGATATTGAATTCCCGCTCCTTGGCCACTATGTCTAACTTCAAGATGCTAAAAAGCCAACCATTACTGGTTCTCTTACTCGACCGGGTAGCCTGCCTTTGTCCAGGCCTTCCAGCCGCCGTCCATGTTTTTCAGATTTTTATAGCCCATCTTAACAAGGGTATAGGTTGCAAGCGCAGACCTACCACCCGTTTTGCAATACACAACAATTGATGTAT
>JGI24422J19971_10000628_pt1 | contig 20005 bp, 22 predicted proteins | sample DeeMarSWOR152_54_FD_19971 | JGI IMG/M metagenome (IMG submission 19971) | reverse complement strand
TTATAGCCCATAGACTTGGGCTCATCCCTCTCAAAACCGATCTAGATGGTTATAATCTGCCTGAAGAATGTCCGTGCAAAAGCGAGTTCGGATGCAACCTTTGCAGAGTCTCACTTACTCTTGATGCAGAAGCAAAGGAAGGAACAAGAATTGTTTATTCAGGCGAGTTGATATCGGAAAATCCGGATATAGTGCCTGTAAGCGGCAAAATACCAATAGTGAAACTTGCAAAAGAGCAGAAGCTGAGACTTGAAGCCTATGCAAGGCTTGGAAAGGGGAAAAAACACGCGAAATGGCAGCCCGTCTCAATGTGTACATACAAGTATTTCCCACAGATAAATATTGACAAGCGTTGCGATGCTTGTGGAAAATGTGTAGAAATTTGTCCAAGAAAGGTCCTTTCCAAGGATGGAAATAGAATAGAAGTTCGTGATTTGATGGCTTGCATCCTATGTCAAGACTGCGTTGACGTTTGTCCGCAGAATCCCCCAGCCATAGATGTGAGCTGGGACCAAAACGCCTTCATATTCAACCTAGAATCCACTGGTGCACTTCACCCCAAGAGAACAGTGAGGGAAGCCATCAAAATCTTGGATAAACAGCTAAAGGAATTCGTAAGGCAAATCAAGGTGAAATAGACTGAAAAAACTTAAAACGACAAACCCAGAACTCATCAAGCTTATTCGCTCCCTGAAAAAGCAAAGCAGAGAAAACAATGTTAATATATGGAGAGACATCGCCAAGCGGTTGGCGAAGCCTAGAAGAAAACGTATAACCGTGAATGTGAGCCGCTTAAGCAGATGCACAGAGAAAAAAGAGACAGTAGTGGTTCCAGGTAAGGTTTTGGGTGCAGGCGAAATAAATCATCCCATAACCGTGGCAGCTCTTTCATTTTCAGAAATAGCGAAAGAAAAAATAAAGGCTGCAAGGGGAAAATGCCTATCGTTCTTTGAACTCATCAAGAAAAATCCGAAAGGCTCAAATATCAAGATAATTGGGTGAAAAAATGCACACCACAAACAAAGCAGTCACAATAATAAGCGCAGAAGGCCTTATTCTGGGAAGAATGTCAAGCATCATNGCCAAGCGACTNTTAAAAGGTGAAAAAATAACAATTGTGAACGCTGAAAAAACTGTGCTTTCAGGTAAAAAGAAAAGNAGAGTGANCGAAAGAAAAGAATTCCTTGAAGTGGGACATCCAAAGAAAGGTCCATTCCATTACAGAAGACCGGACAGGATAGTTACAAGTACTGTGAGGGGTATGCTCCCATACAAAAAGCCTAAGGGCAAACAAGCACATAAACGGCTTAAAGCGTTTATCGGAGTACCAGAAGAACTTGAAAATCAAAAAATGGAAACTTTGGCGGAGGCTCACGCTAAAAAATTGAAATGCCCATATTTCACGCTCAGCGAACTCGCAAAGGAGATAGGGTGGAACCCTGGTGAATAGTCATGCCTGCGAAAAAAGTTTTAGTTATTAGTGGAAAAAGGAAAACAGCCATAGCACGGGCTGTTGTTAGACCAGGAATCGGAAGAATACGCATAAACAGAATTCCCTTGGAAATTTATGAACCTGAAATTGCACGTGAAAAACTGATGGAGCCACTCGTACAAGCCGGAGATGAAGTTTGGAAACAATTGGACATAGACGTAAAAGTTTCAGGCGGAGGCTACATGGGACAGGCAGAAGCAGTGGGAATGGCGATTGCAAACGCTTTGCTAAAATGGACAAAAAGCTCACGCTTACGCACAGTCTTTGTTGAGTATGACAGAACAATGGTTGCGGGAGACCCTAGACGGAAGGAACCTAAAAAGTTTGGAGGCCCAGGAGCAAGAGCAAGAGATCAGAAAAGCTACAGATAAAGGAGTTGATTAAAGGCTGATTATACCTGTAAGATGTTTTACATGCGGCAAACTGATCGGAGACAAGTGGGAAGAATTCGCTAGGAGAGTTAAAGCTGGAGAGGAACCAGGAGGAATCTTAGATAGCCTTGGAATCAAAAGATACTGCTGTAGACGCATGTTGCTGTCGCATGTGGAAGTATCGATGAGATTCTACGATTCTACGAAGAAGCAGAAAAGAGAAAAGAGGCAAGAAACTACTATTACTAATTATTCAGAATAGAGGAGAATGTATGTCAGCGGTTATTGAAGACATAATTGCAAGAAAAGTTTTCAACAGTCGTGGAGAAGAAACGATAGAAGTTGACGTTGTAACAACTTCAAGCTTCGGGAGAGCTTCAGCCCCAGCTGGGAAAAGCCGTGGAAAAGCTGAAGCGGTCTACTATCCTCAAGGCGGAGTTGATCAAGCAATTAAAAAGGTTGAAGAGCTTATAGCCCCAGAGCTAATTGGGTTGAACGCAGATATTCAAGACGAAATAGACAAAACAGTCCACGAAATAGACGGCACAAAAGACTTCAGAATAATAGGTGGAAACACAGCGTTCGCCATTTCGCTAGCGAATGCGGAGGCCGCAGCAAATTCCAATGGTTTACTTCTCTTCCAATATTTAGGAGGATATGTCGCCCATGAACTGCCCTACCCTCTTGGAAACGTAATAAGCGGTGGAAAACATGGTCAAGGAAAGACTCCAGATATACAAGAATTCCTAGTTCTTCCCTACGGAGCTGAATCCTTTTCGGAAGCTGCGGCAGCCAACACGCAAATCCACAAAAGAATCGGTGACAGCTTAAAGAAAAAGGATAAGCTTTTTGGTGGTGGAAGAAGCGATGAAGGTGCATGGATTGCAAACATTGGAGATCTGGAAGCCTTAGAAGTTTTAGCTGATGCATGTGAAGAGGTAAGTAACGAGTTAGGTTTTGAATGTTGTTTAGGCGCTGATATAGCGGCATCCTCCCTATGGAATACTAAGAAGAAAACTTATGTCTACAAGAGTGAAGAAAAAAGAAGAGATTCAGGAGAACAGTTAGAATTCATTTCTGGACTGATAAAAAAATACCATCTTGTCTATGTCGAGGACCCCTTCCATGAAGAAGACTTCAAAGGCTTCACGAAACTTACCAAAAAAGTGAAAAACTGCTTGATCTGCGGCGACGATCTTTTTGTCACAAACAGTGAAAGGTTAAGCCGTGGAATAAAATTAGGCGCTGCTGATGCAATCATAATAAAGGTAAATCAGGTTGGCACGCTCACTGATGCTTGGGAAACCATTGAAATGGCGAAGAGAGCTGGATACGTTCCAGTTATGTCTCATCGTTCGGGCGACACATGTGACTGGCACATAGCCCATCTCGCTGTAGCCTTCAAATGTCCGATAATAAAGACTGGTGTTGTTGAAGGAACAAGAATAGCAAAGATAAACGAGTTGATAAGGATAGAGGAATTCTTAGGCGACAGAGTTAAAATGCTTTAGGAGAAGGAAAAATTGTCTGAGGATAATGAAATTAAAGAGAAAGAATTTGGAAAAGAAGGAGAAACAACAAGCTTAGAGGAACAACTTCTGCTACCACAAGATATGCTTCTCTCTGCGGGAGTACACATCGGAACACGAATGAAGACAAAGGACATAGAACAGTTCATATATCGCGTCAGACCGGACGGTCTATTTGTTTTAGATGTTAAAAAAACTGATGAGCGCATAAGAGTAGCCGCAAAATTTCTGGCGAGATTCGAACCGTCAAAAATCGCTGCAGCCGCAGCTAGACTCTACGCGCAAGAACCAGTCAGAAAATTCTGTGAATTAACCGGAGCCATTCCTATTACTGGACGTTTTATTCCAGGACTTTTGTCAAATCCGTTGTATCCTGATCGTATCGAGCCGAATGTGTTAATTATTTCAGACCCAAGGGCGGATTCCCAAGCAGTTAGAGAAGCGTCTTTAGTGGGCATACCCATAGTAGCCCTATGCAGTACGGACAACGACTTTTCTGGGGTGGACCTAGTTATTCCAACAAACAATAAGGGTAGAAGAGCTTTGGCGGTCATTTACTGGCTTTTGACAAGGCAAGTATTACGGGAAAGGGGTGAACTGCCGCCGGATAAGGATTTGCCATTAACAATTGAGGATTTTGAAGCGAAAATCTTGAGAGAAGCCGAGGGGGGCTAACGAATGGCGAAGGTTCGGCGTCCATGCCAAGCCGGAGCATTCTATGCAGGAACGGCTGAATCCTTAAAGAAGCAGATAGAAAATTGTTTTCTTCACGAGCTTGGCCCCGGAAAAATCCCAGAAACTATCAAGAACGGTCCAAGGCAAGTGGTAGGTTTAGTCTGTCCGCATGCAGGTTACATGTTTTCAGGTCCTGTGGCAGCTCACGCCTATTACAAGCTGGCTTTAGATGGTAAACCTGATATTGTGGTTCTTTTCGGTCCAAATCATACGGGTTATGGTAGCGCTTTGGCTGTCATGAANGAAGGTTTTTGGCGTACNCCTNTAGGTGATGTAGAAATAGANGCTGAACTGGCTAANCAGATCGTGGATGAGTCGCATATCATTGATGTTGACGATTCCGCTCATCGTTTTGAACATTCAATCGAGGTTCAACTTCCGTTCCTTCAGTATCTTTACGGTTCAGAATTCAAGATTGCACCTATCTGCTTCTTAATGCAGGATTTGTCCTCAGCCAGAGATGTTGGACAAGCTGTAGCCAAAGTTTTGGCCGGAAAAAACGCGGTTATTATAGCTTCTTCGGACATGACTCATTACGAGCCGCAGAAAAGTGCAGAAACAAAAGATAAGATGGCGCTTGAAGCTGTAGAGGCGATGGATGAAGCAAAGCTTTATTCAGTTATCGAGGCTCATCGCATAAGTGCTTGCGGTTATGGCCCAATAGCTGCTTTGATCACCGCTGCGAAAAATTTGGGGATGAAAAAGGCAAAATTATTATGTTATAAAACTAGTGGAGATGTTATCGGTGACTACTCAAGTGTGGTTGGGTACGCAACCGTGTGCCTCACAAAATAGTGGTATGGATGGAAGTCACTGCCTCAGCTCCAGCTAAGGTGATACTTTTTGGAGAGCACTTCGTAGTCTACGGCGAGCCAGCAATAGTATTAGCCATAGACAGGAGAGCATATGCAAAAGCTGAGCTACGCGACGACAAACAACTATATCTACATTCAGTAAACCTTAACCTTGCCGGATACTTTGAAAAAAAAAAACGGGATTTTCAAGATAGAACAGGGCAACGCAAAGGAAGCAAGACTAAAGTTTGAACCGTTGAAGCTCGCTGCAGAAAAAGTTCTAGAAATTCACGGAGAAAATCCCGGCTTAAGCATCGAAGTCAACTCAACAGTACCTGTTGCATCCGGATTGGGCTCTTCAGCTGCCGTGGCAGCTGCTTTGACGGCGGCTGTTAGCACCCTCTTAAACGTGAAAATGTCAAAAGAGGATATTTTTCGTGTCTCCTATGAAGCTGAAAAGATTGTGCACGGTACCCCATCTGGGGTAGACCCGGCGATTTCAACTTTCGGCGGAACACTCTTGTTTCAAATGGACACCGGATTTAAACCGTTAGATGTCAAAGCGGATGTTCCGCTTGTCATAGGCGATACTGGTGTCGAAAGATCTACGCGTGTTCAAGTTACAAAAGTGCGGAATGTAAGGGGTCAATATCCACGGGTCGTGGGGCCTATTATGCGGGCGGGACGTGAAATCGTTTTAAGAGCTATAGACGCTCTCAAGGAAGATGAGTTAGAAACCCTTGGAGATTTAATGAACATTAACCACGCCTTGCTTTGTGGGTTAGGAGTTTCAGACGAGTCATTAGAATGGCTTATAAAAGCTGCACGAAAAGCGGATGCTCTGGGTGCAAAATTGACTGGTGCCGGCGGAGGCGGATGTATGATAGCTTTGGCAGAAAACGAGAAGCTTGAACAAGTTTTGGAGGCTATTCAGAGGGTGGGTGGAAAGGCTTTCATAGCTAGGAAAACGGATGAAGGGGTTAGGGTTGAGCGAACTTAAACCTACAGTTTTGAAAATAGGTGGCTCCGTAATCACAGATAAGAGTAAAGAGCTTGAGGTGCGAATGCAGGCTATAAATCGTTTGGCACAGGAAATACGGGACGCAAACATTCCAAATTTGGTAATTGTCCATGGGGGCGGAAGCTTCGGTCATCCGCTTGCTCAACAATACGCCATAAAGGAAGGAGTTAAAGAAGAGGTCCAAAGAGTTGGGTTTTCAGAAACGCATCATGTCATGACTGTGCTTAACGGTTTATTCATGGATGCATTAATATGGCGAAACGTTCCGGCTGTAAGCATCACGCCTTCCTCATGTATAATAACAAAAAACGGTAGAATCCAATGTTTTGAAGATGCGCCATTGAAGATGCTGTTGAAAATGGGGTTCTTACCAGTCCTTTATGGAGATGCAGTCTTAGATACAAAGTTGGGCTTCACGATACTCTCCGGCGACCAACTGGTCTCAGTGATCGCCACAAAGTTCAATGCAGAACGTATCATAATCGGCGTTGATGTGGACGGATTGTATGACGCCGACCCAAAAGTTGAGAAAAAGGCGAAAATGTTCAAGCATTTAACATTAGAAGAGCTTAAAGAGCTGCAGAGCAAGCTAGACAAGTCAGCGGCTTGCGATGTTACAGGCGGCATGTTCGGCAAGATAGCCGAGCTTTTGTCAGCCACAAAACACGGAATTCCAGTAACAATTGTGAATGCCACAAAGCCGAACTATGTTCACAAAGTCCTTAAGGGAAAAAAGGTGAAAGGCACCTTAATAGAGAAGGAATAGAGTTGGCTAAAGAAACAATAAAGCGTAAAGCAGACCATATTAGAATCTCCTTAGACCAGAATGTACAAGCAAGAAAAACAACGACGGGTTTTGAAGACATCCATTTTATTCACAAGGCTTTACCCGAAACCGACAAACAAAAAATAGACCTATCCACAACCATGTTCAACCACAAGTTCACTGCACCCCTAATTGTAGGCGCCATAACCGGTGGAACACCGGAAGCCACGAAAATCAATGCAACAATAGCTGAAGCCGTAGAGGAACTAGGCTTAGGAATGGGTGTTGGCAGTCAACGGGCAGCAATAGAAGACAAAAAATTCGAAAAAACCTTTGCAGTAGCCAGAAAAAAAGCTCCAACAACCTTTCTAATCGCTAACATCGGCGGAGTGCAACTCGTCAACGGATACCGCTTAAAAGAAGTGAAAAAAGCAATAAGAATGATTGAGGCAGACGCCATCGCAATACACTTGAATCCCTTACAAGAGGCTATCCAACCAGAAGGTCAGACAAACTTCCGAGGAGTGCTTGAAAAAATAGCTGAAATTGCAAAAACACTAGAAAAGCCCGTGATCGCTAAGGAAACAGGTGCCGGCATTGCCGCTGAAGAAGCAAAGAACCTTGAAGCTGCTGGTGTGAAAGGCATAGACGTGAGCGGAGCAGGAGGCACAAGCTTCGCTGCGGTTGAGCACCACCGTGCAAAAAGACAGGGAAGACGCTTTCAACGAAGATTGGGCGATATTTTCTGGGACTGGGGTATCCCCACAGCCATAAGCATCGTTGAAGTCTNCCAAACAGTAAGCATTCCGGTCATCGCTTCCGGAGGAATACGCAATGGAGTAGATGTGGCTAAGGCTTTAGCCCTAGGTGCAAATCTAACAAGTCTTTCCCAACCTGTGTTGCAGTCAGCAGTTAAAGGCGTAAAAGAAACCAAAAAAGTCCTCTCACTCTTAATAGAAGAGTTGACGAATGTCATGTTTCTTGTGGGAGTGGGTTCAGTTCAAACTTTGCGGCAGGTCCCTCTTGTCTTAACGGGTAAAACAGCAGAATGGTTGAAGATGAGAGGATTTGAAGTAGAAAGTTATGCGCGAAGAGGAAGGGACTAAACTTTGGATATCCAGAAATTTCTTGAAGAAAAAGCAGCTTTGATAGATGAAGTTATTGAGAAGTATATTCCAAGAATTTTCTCAGAAAACGCTGTTCTTTTTAGAATCAATCCGCCAAGCTACTCATATGACTCAGAAGCCCTGAACAAGGCGATTGCGGAACCCATATGGGAGTTTCTTGACAGAGGCGGAAAAAGATGGCGTCCAAGCCTTTTCTTACTAGTACTCGAAGCCTTGGGCAAAAATCCACAAGATTTTGTTGATTTCGCCATAATTCCAGAAGTGATTCATAATGGAACGATAATTATAGATGACATAGAAGATGAATCTGAACTTCGAAGAGGAAAACCATGCACATACAAGATTTACGGCTTAGATATAGCCATAAACGCTGGAAACGCAATGTACTACCTGCCACTCTTACCTCTAATTGAAAAAAGAGAAAAAGTTTCCACAGAAAAACTACGCAAAATCTACGAGATTTACGTGCAGGAGATGATTAGCTTGAGTCTCGGTCAAGCAATGGACGTAGCATGGCACAGAGGCCTGGCAAGCGCAGACAAGATAAATGAAAAACACTACCTGCAGATGTGCGCCTACAAGACTGGAACCTTGGCGAGGATGGCTGCAAAAATCGCCGCTGTACTGGCCGATGCCAAAGATGAGCTTGCCGAAAAGCTTGGACGTTTCGCTGAGAGCCTAGGTGTAGCTTTCCAAATGCAAGACGACATCCTGGATTTGACGAGTAGGGAATTTGCAGAGAAGAAGGGTGGACGCGGACAAGACGTGACAGAAGGGAAAAGAACGCTAATTGTTATCCACACTTTGAAGGTTGCACACGCCAAAGATAGGGAAAGACTCTTTGAAATACTCAAGATGCACACTTCAGATCAAAGACTCAGAGATGAAGTCATAGCAATAATGCAGAAGTATGGCTCCATAGAATACGTTAAGCAGTTTGCAAGGAAAATGGTTGAAGAAAGCTGGAGAGAGGCTGAAAGGCTTCTGCCAGCTTCAGATGCGAAGGAAAAATTAAACACTTTCGCAAAATTTCTAATTGAAAGAGAAATCTAAACATCATAACAGAGTGTTAACAATTGACATTCGAACAAGATGCTGAACTCAAAGCAACAATACGAAAAATCGCTTTGATAAACGCTGCAAGACATCATGGCAAGGCACAGACAGGCCCGGTTATTGGAAAACTTTTGGGTGAAAAACCAGAGTTAAGAACAAACGCAAAGGAAATCGCCAGTCTTGTTAGCGAAGTTGTTCAGGAAGTTAACATTCTTTCATTAAACAAGCAGAAACGCATAGTTGAGGAGAGATGGCCGGAAGCCCTCATAAAGGAGAAGATTGAGGAGGAAAAGCGCCTTCCGCCTTTGCCTAACGCGGATGAATATGCTCAGGTTATTACACGGTTTTCCCCGAACCCGGACTGTGTTTTGCACCTTGGCTCGGCTAGGGCCATTGTATTATGCTACGAGTATGCACACTCATATAAGGGCAAATTCATCCTTCGCTTCGAGGACACAGACCCGAAACTGAAAAGGCCGGTCTTAAAGTTTTACGACCGTATCAGAGAAGATTTGGCTTGGCTTGGATGCAAACCAGACCGCGAATACATTCAAAGCGACAGAATCCTCATGTATTACGAGTATGCTGAAAAGCTGCTGAAGAATGGCAACGCTTACGTTTGCAAATGCCAGCCGAAACAGTTCAGAGAAAAAGTGCTAGACAACAAACCATGTGAATGCAGCGATTTGCCATTGGAAGAGCAGCTTAAAAGATGGCACCGCATGCTTGAGGGGGGCTACAAGGAAGGAGAAGCCGTGGTTCGCATAAAAACGGATTTGAACCATCCAAACCCAGCGGTTCGAGAATGGCCTGCACTCCGCGTCATAAATTCTGAGAAGCATCCGCATCCACGGGTTGGAAGCAAGTACCATGTCTGGCCCCTTTACAATTTCGCATGTGGCATAGATGACCATCTAATGGGTGTAACCCACATAATCAGGGGAAAAGAACATCTAACGAACATGGTTCGTCAAGAATTCATGTATAGATATTTGGGCTGGAGGTATCCAGAAGCGATACACTACGGCAGGCTCAAAATTACGGGGGCTTCCTTAAGCAAGTCAAAAATTGTTCAGGGAATAAGGGAAGGTCTCTATAAAGATTGGGATGACCCTCGTCTGGCAACCTTTGCAGCATTGAGAAGACGGGGAATAACTCCGGAGGCAATAAAAAAATTGATAGTTGACGTGGGACCCAAAACTTCGGATGTTGTTTTGAGTTGGGAAAACCTGTATGCTTATAACCGTAAAATGCTAGACCCAGAAGCAGACAGATATTTCTTCGTGCACAATCCGATACAGCTAACGGTTAAAGACGTTCCAAAAACGTTTACGGCGAAACTTCGTCTGCATCCAGACCATTCTGAAAGGGGATTCAGAAAATACACAATAACTCCAAAAGGAGAAGATAATTTCGTATCCTTGTGGATTTCAAGAAACGACACAGACGCTTTGAAGGTTGGAAAAGTGATACGACTTATGGAGTTGTTCAACATAAAATTCGAGAAGGTGAACACCTTTTCTGCTGAGGCATCGTTCATAAGTGAAGCCTATAATGACGCGAGAAGAGCTGGCGCATCGTTGATTCATTGGATACCCATTGGAGTTGATATCCCTTGTGAAGTTGTGATGCCAGACGCAACAATAGCTGAGGGAATTGCTGAAAGTGCTTGTAAAGGGTTAAAGGCAAACGATTTAATACAATTTGAGAGGTTCGGCTTCGTAAGAATCGACGAGATTAATTCTAAGTTGACAGCTTACTACTCTCATAGATGATGAGAAAGGTGAAATGATGCGGAACAAGGATAAAATAGTCATATGGCCAGCCTATTTCGATTCAGCGAAAACGAGAAGTGATGGAAGGCGAGTCCCCAAAAGTTTGGCTATGCCTTCTCCAAGAATTTCAGAGATAAAGGAAGCTGTGGAAAAACTGGGTTTAGACTGTGAAATTGTGTTGGACGCTGGCTATCCAAAGACGCCGTGGCTGAAAAAAGGCATGCTCCTTGTGACGAAAAAGAGGACAAAAAATCAGACAATCAAAAAGATTGGTGAACAGCTACTGAAAATCCGCGGTGCATCCGTAACAAAATAAGCTTAACGCCTCTTTTTTTCACCTGTTAGAACAGCGTTTATTATCCCGTGTTGTCCCGGACGCGAGGTGACACGGGCCAATCCCTTGGCAGTTTCTATGATCACGCCTTTTGTTATTACGCCTCTGCGGTCGTAATCAACGTTTGCGGGATTCTTAACAACGCGTACAATCTCAACTTTTTCGGTTTTTCCGCTTTTGGGGTCGGCTACACACGCGTATTCATGCCTTAAGATTTTGATCTTCGCGTTTCCACCTCTTTCACGTTCAACCTTCGTTTTCGGCTCGCCCAACATGGTTTCTGCTGGAAACGAACCTTTTTCAAATTTCCTCTTTCTTCTATAGGATCTTTTTCTGCCTCCCGAAGGCTTTCTCTTTTTCAAGTTACCGTGCCAAACCGACAACTTTCACTTCTCCTCTAGTTGTTGAAGTCGAGTGTTCACTATCACCGTTATTCAAAATATAAACCTATCCGTCTCGCCTTTAGAAGCTTTTCACTGTCTCTCAGCCGCCATTTCCCGTTGGAAAACTTTCCTTAACTGCCTTTTCATGGCTGAGAGGTCGTGGCTCAAGCCAAAGTAGTCAGCGAAGTATTCGGTTGTTCTTAGAACTGTTGAACGCCCCTTTTTCTCACCCACGACCAAACCTGTTTCCTTCAACAGTTTAATGTGACCGTAGACATGATGCCCACGCACATCAACAACCTTTTTTTGAGAAACTGGCTGCCGGTAAGCTATGTAAGCGAGCGTCTTCAACGGACCCTGGGAAAGAAGCGGTCTCTTAACAAGTTTTCTAACACGAGGCGTGAACTCAGCCTTCAACTGCAAAACATACTTTTCATCCTTCAACTCTAGAACCTCAAGAGCCGTTTTTCTGCCTGTGTATTCTTGCATAAGCGTTTTCGCAAGTTTTCTAGCCTTGTTTTTTGAGCGAGTTTTCAAAACAGAACACAATTCTTTGAGGGTCAATGGACGGCCGGCAACATATAACGCAGCTTCCACTATGGCTAGCTTCCGTTGAGTTCTCTCTGCGGCTTGTTTCTGCTTGGAATCCTCATCCAGCTCAAATGATTGTTTTTCCATTTTCTGCAATGTTTAGATCTCCAACAATCCTGTATGTCCCCAACAGCATTTAACAATAAAGTCATACGGTTAGAAGTGTATATTAAGTTTAGAGTTATTGCTGTGGAAGGGGGAGCCTCAATTATCGGTTTGTTCAGACAGAAGACGCTTTTTATAATCCAATATTAAAAACAAAAGTGTGTGCAATGAGGACAGAAGCATAACTAAATATGAAACCTACTGACACTACGGCATTGTTCGCAACATTAGTGTGGTTGGAATGGGCAAACGCTTGGAAAGATGGATTACCTGCCTAATAGCCGGGCTGAATGAGCATGTCGATGAGGAAACACGAGCCAAAGTGTTGGAGCGATGCGGCCGACAATGTCAATCACAAAGCTTCATCAATAAGGCTAGAGACATCTACCAGAAATCGGAGAACATTGACGAGTTCTTGGACAACTTTGGGCAAGTCTACAAGCATCTACATAGAGAAGGAGACGAGGTCTATATTGTCTACCCAAAATGCTACTGTTCGCACGTGAACAAGATCCCCCCAGGAAAGTTATCAGCAACATACTGCAACTGCTCTCGAGGGTGGGCCAAAGCGCTGTTCGAAGGAGCTTTAGGAAGACAAGTCAAAGTTACGATGGAGGAATCAATCGTCAAAGGAGATAAACAGTGTAAGTTCAGAATCATTTTATGAATAGCACCACTGGTATTACGAAATCAAATTCGCGCTCCCGGTTTCTCCATTCTTTTTTACAAACTTTGTCTTGCGGTAGAAAGGCTTTTATGTTTTATTAGAGCTGAAAGTACGATTCGTGGTTTTACAAAAATGAATGTGTCAAATGAGCTGAAGGTCAACCCGCTGAATTATGTTGATAATCTGGAGTCACCTATTGGTGTTTACCTTAGAAGAGAAATATTCAAAAAGGAAACTAGGGCGGACAAAACCTTAAAGAGAAAATTGTATGAGAAAACAGTTGTTGACCAGTCTGCGGATGGAAGCTGGGATCAGCTGTTTGTTCGAACCGCTAACAATCTTTGGGACCTTGCTCTTCTAGGCTATGACGCAGAAGACAGAAGCGTCAAGAAAGGGTTAGAGTGGCTTCTATCGATTCAGAAACACCAATATAGAGGTTATCCGGGTTTTTTCTATTCAAACAACAGAAGAGACTCACGTGTGATGCGTTCAACATTTTATGGAGAATTTGGGCCGGGCTGTACGATTTTTTATCAAACAACCTATGCAATTCATCTGTTCCACATCTTCGGTTTTGACGACAACAGGCAAGTTCGAACAACCGTAAAATCGTATCTTAAGTTTTGGAGACCTGACTGGTGCGGCGTATGGTGTGCAATCAACGTGTTAGGTGTGTTAATTGAGCATCCGTTAAGCATAGAATCCAAACAGGTTGAGATCGGGTTGAAATATTTGGCTAAGCGACAGACCAAAACAGGAGCGTGGAAGGGCTTTCCGTTCTACCACACTTTTCACGCTTTATCCAGAGCGCATCATGTTTTAGCAAAGAAGCAGCTTGAAAACGCGTTTCCATCAGTTGTTAAGAGACAGAATAAGGATGGAAGTTGGGGAAGAAAAGAACAGGAGACCGAAACGTTTTTGGTTTTAGACGCTCTGAAGAATGCAGGCACCATATAACAGAAACGTAACTATAAACGCAGAAAAGAGCGAGCGCATAGAAAAATGTTCTATAACTGACTGCTAATTTCACACTACTCTCCCACATTCAGTCGTTTACATCACGTCTCAAACCCTAAATATCCGCTTCTACTCACCTTTCACCATATTGGCGCGCGCTCCTTTTTATTGCTTCAATGATTATGGATTGTGGGATCTTGAGAACCTTTTTAAGTGAAGGGTGCTTTGACACTGCCCTCGACATCGGTCTCGGTTCGACAAGCCTTGAAACTAGCAGCCCACTCTCATACAATGGTTGGAAGTAGTCGGTCAGAGTCCTGTGGAATGATGTTGTTTTGAAGGGCTTGATAAGTCTCTTCATAGTCCACGCGACTTCGTATTCAACGGTTCCAAAGTACTTTTTTACCTTTATACGTAACGCTTTTTCTTCTGCCGTGTTTTCTGTCCCTTCCTCATATATCCAACCTGAGATGAATTCTCCGTCCTCTACTATCCCACATTCGAAGCAAGGATGAGGTATCGAGAAGATGAAACTGCCATCTTTCTTCAGAACTCTGGCAACCTCAGATATAGCATCCTCGTAAAGTTTGATATCTGGAAGAGACATGAAGCAGGTTGCTAGGTCAAAATAGTTGCTTGAGAGCTCCTTCACATCAGCCGCATCTGAAACATATTAGGTTATGCCCAGCTTTTGCTTTGCTTCTTCTCGTTTTGCGAGTTCTACTAGTTTCTCTGAGAAATCCACCCCAGTTACCTTGGCGCCTTTCCTCGCTAGGATTTTCGTGTTGTATCCCTCTCCACACGCCAAGTCTAATACAAGTCGACCTCTTACATCCCCTATTAATTTAAAAGTCGCAGGGTTGTTAAGTTCATCTCTGTAATAGTCCTTACCTTTCCTCACAAAGTCTACCCAAGATTCCATAGCATTATCCCATTCTTCCTTCATGCCCTCTTTCTTATGCGAAAATTATCCCCCATTCTCTTCGCACATATAACTAAGTAACCACTCATTCTAAAAAACAACTTCAAGTGTACTTCAATTTGTTACAGTTTCAACGTTTTTGACACATTCGGACTCCGCACCAAGATCTGCGCGCACGACTATTCGTCTTTCTTCATTCGTTTTCGCTCTCGAAGCTCAAGTATCACTTCCGCGCCTATTCTTGCAGCTACTGCGCATACGCCGGGACACTTGTCGAGTCCATTGTCTTTGTACCACGCTTCAGCGTCTTCGGGATTGAAAAAATCATAGTGTCTTCCAAAGAGCTTCTCTTGAATCTCGAAACACTTCACTGTTCCATAATTGTTTTTGAATCTGTCGAACACCTCTACCGCAACCTCCATCGCCCTCACGTAACCTTCGGCATCATCTAGGCGCTCAGAACCTGCGACCAAGCCAACCGCCATTATGGCGCCTATCAGAGCACCACATGTCTCACCTCTACGAGCAACTCCCGCTGCAAGAGGGGTGCTGGCCTTCAAAGCGGCTCTGTATGCCTTGTCGTCGTGCAGAAGGTGAACATGTTCTTGAAGTGCGGCAAGCACGCAACGTGCACAGCCCTCGTATGCCCTATCGTTGTCGTAGGCAGCTTTCGCGATTCTATCCAAGATCTTTCCGGTTGAAGCCATACCTTCGCCACGCGTATCATACCGTGCCGTTTCTTTTGGGTAATTATCTAAACACATAACGCCTCACCACTAATGGTTTTCCCGTCGTCAGATCGTAAAGGCTTTCTACTTCTTTAAGCCTTTCTTCAATGTATTCACGTAATGCCTACCGCCCTGCATGAGGAGAGTTACGTCATCTACCATGAATAAGTGAGATCTTCCTTTCGGGAGCCATCTCTTCACGTTCTCAACGACATCTTCCGGAGCCACACCGACACTGAATCTGACAGGTATTCCTCTCTTCTTGCATTCAGCGCAGATCTTCGTAACCGCTTTCTCGATAACAGGATTGTCCCTTCCAGCCCGCGGTGTGAAGGGAACGCCATAAGAGAAGGCCATGTCCATCTTGCCTATGTAGATGAAGTCTATTCCTTTAACTGATAGAATTTCCTCGATATTATCAACGCCTTCTCTGTCCTCTATCATTAGTCCGACCAAAGTCTCTCTATTCACCCGCTTGAAATACTCGTCCCAGCTCTCATCATCACGCTTTGGAAGCCCATAAGCGGGCTCAAACCCGCGTTTGCCAGTAATAGTCTCTGAGGTGCAGTATTTTGTTAATTCCACAGCCCTGATTGCATCTTGCTTCGTCTTAACATGTGGGAAAACAACCCCGCTGGCACCAGCATCAAGAACCCGATTGACGAAAGCCACGTCAAGTCCAGGCACTCGACACAAAGCTATCAGGCCAGCAAGACGAGCTTCTCTTATTAGCTGTGCGAAAGTTTCAATCTCAAGAACGCCGTGTTCAAAGTCGAAATACACATAGTCAAAGCCAAGTTTGCTTGCAACTTCGATTGATGGATTTCCCATACCAACTCTCAAGCTCATAGATAATACTAGTTCATCTCTTTTTATTTTTTCTAAAACTTCTTTCCCGCTCACAAACATCACTGGCACGTCTATTTTGCTTCAGGAAGTATTTTACACTTCGCGTCCGCCTTTTTCACAAAAGCAAAAATGTTTCGGCTGGCTCTGGTGCAAAAGCCTATAAAACACGAATGTTGGCACGTGTACCCACGCACATTTCATAATCAAAAGGTTCTTTAGACTAAAAGGAAAAAGGTGTCCAAGAGTTGATGGAATGGCGCAAGCTAGAGCTGCAGAGGAAGCCGAGTATGAAGAAATCTTGATGATGACGCAGAAAAGTTTCAAAGAAGCTGCAGGCGGATGTTCAACAGGTGAATTTGAACGCAATATAGTCGAAGCTACAGTCACCGCTGATCCAAATTTTCGCAAAGGAGACTTGAGAGTGGTTGAAGTAGAAGGGAAAATCGGCAGTATGATGCTAATCATAAGGCGTCAAGTGAGAATCGGCAGGGCAATAGTTTACAACGCGATAGTCTCTCCAGTGGCGACTTGTGTAGGCTATGAAAAGAAAGGCTATTGTAGTGCAGTCATGCGGGACGGGATAAGGTACATGAAACAGCAAGGATTTGACATCTCGACTCTGTGGGGACACCAATGGCTATATACTCGTTATGGATACTCGCCAGCCATGGTGGGTCCAAGCGTGGCGATAAAGCCGGAAAGATGCCGCTCAACAGATGTTAAGGACACCTTTACGGTACAGCCTTATGAGGAAACACAAGCGAAAGCAGTAACGGAGATACATCACAAAAACACAATCAACCAGGTACTAGCAGAAATAAGAAACCCAGAACCGTTTGAATGGAAGGTTCACAGCCCACACGTTGAGTTCCAGACAGTGATTGACAAGAAAGGTAGAGTGATAGGTTATTATTCGATCAGTCAAACCTCACCATCGGGTAGAAACGTGCTGGAAATCGGGGTCGCTAACACCGAAGCATGCAAAATAATCTTCAACAAATTGTTAAACTACGCGAAACAAAGGAAGCTGACTGAACTAACCTGCCAAATGACCCCGCAACATCCATTCGCGCAATTCGCATACTGGCAAAACGCGGAACTTAGAATTACAATGGCTAGTGGTGCTGGCATGGCACAAATCCTGAATATGAAGGCATTATTTAGTAAAATGAAAGAGGAATTTGAGAGCCGATTGAATCAGTCAGAGTTTTACAATAAGACAATATCACTGGGCGTAAAGACTGCGAAAGAGACAATAGATTTCCAGCTTAAGGATGAAGAAATTGCAGTTTCAACCGACAGGGAAAAAACAGACTACACATTAGAAGCACAATTATCTTCCTTGAACTCACTTGTCACTGGATACAAGAGCATACATGAGCTTATAGAGAGAAAAGAAGCAACAATTGATAGCAGAAGGGAGATAACAAGAAATCTGAATGGCATTCGACTTATAGATGTGCTTTTTCCAAAGAGTACACCTTATGGAGGCAACTTGCCCCTGGTTTGGGAGTGACCTTGAGCTTCAAGAAACACCTCTGCAAGCTATAGCTTAGACAATTTGGATCCTACAGAAACAAGGTTAATAGCTATGTATATCTCTTCAGACTCTTCATCCTGCCACAGATTTACCCTTCCATCTTGTGCCAAAAACAACAAGATAATGAACGTGCGGATGGCTTCCAGCCGTTCAATATTTTTCATCAATGTGGAAAACTCAATTATCCCTGCGCCTTTTACCCTCTGCGAAAGGGATGTGTACAGCTTTTCCATCTGCAGCTCAATTTCCATTAGGTACAGGTCCAATTGTGGCAGAATCTCCGAAGGAGTTGGAAGAACGGGTTCTGAGACGGTTTTTTCTGAACGAACGAGTTTCTCCCCTTTAAAACGTCATCTAAAACTTCTAGCAAATGCCTTATGGTCGTCGAGGTTAATTCATGTCTGAGGGGTAGAAATAGAGGTGGGGGAAGAAAATCTTGTGGAGCTTTCGGTGGGGGCGGCGGTTCTTCAAGTTTAAGCAGAAGCTTCGACTTCATCAAGTATATGAGAGCTGAAGAGTCGAGGGCTACACCTGAAGCTCTAAAATCCATCTGCCCAGTTTTCTGCATTTCCTCAAGAAAAGATGTGAGCAAATATGCGATGTTGATATTCCATGGAGTAAGCTTTTCAAGTTTGCGAAACTCGAAGAGAATGTTCCATGGGGGACGCAGATAGAACGGTTTTTTAACGGTTGTAGACGCCGTTAACTTGGCACCTCCAAGAACTTTGCTGAGATAACGTCTGAAACTCCGTTGCGCTCATAAACCCCGTAAACTTTCTGCGCTTTGTCAACCATTTCAGGCTTTAACGTAAGGACTATAAACTGAGTTTTCTCTGACTCTTCCAAAAGAAGGTCGGCCAGTTTTGACACGTGGAAAGCATCCAAATGTGCATCTATTTCGTCGAGGATGTAGAATGCTGCAGGGGTAAAATCCTTAAGAGCAAATATGAAGGCAACAGCTGCAACTGAGCGTTCGCCACCACTGGCTCCACTCACAACTATCGAAGGCTTATTGAGAAACTGAACAATCATGTCAATGCCGCCTGAGAACGGTTCATCAGAGTTTTCAAGCTTCAATGTGGCGATTCCGCCTCCAGTGAGCTTTAAAAAGTATTTTTGCAGATTCCGATTGATTTTTTCGAATGCATCCATGAAGATCCTGCGTTTTTTGCTTTCGATTTCATCCATAAACTGCAGGATTACCTGTTTTTCTCTTTCAAGCTCATTCAACCTTAACGACAGCTCTTTATAGCGCGAAATTTGTTCAGCGTAATGGGACAAGGCAAGCTGGTTTACTGCGCCTATTCTCTCAAGTTCAAACTGCATCATACTCATTGACGTTTCAGCTTCTTCAACCTGTTTTGGCGTCACGTCTAATTGTTCTTCATAACCAAACTGTCTAAGCTGATTCTGATGTTGTTCAAGCTGCAGTGAGGATGTTTGCATTTTTAGCTGGAGCTGGTTCAGTAAACGGTCGGCTTGCTCATACTCTGGGTCAAGCTTGTGCAGTTCCTTGTCTATGTCATCTATTTGAGCTGTGAATTTTTTGGATTCTTTCCTCGCTGACAAGACAGTCTTGGAGAGTTCGATGCGGCTATTTTCCAGTTCCGATAGCTCTAGTTTTAGCGATTCCCTCTCCTGCAACGCCGCCTCTACTTCTTTTTCAACTTTTCTAAGCTGTTGTTTGACTTTTGCGAGTTGGATTTTGGCGTTCTTATATCCAACCCTTAAAACGTTATCGAATTGTGACTGAAGCGTCAAAATGTCTGTTTGGATTGTGCCGAGATTCTGCCTTAGAATGATTATTTCTTCGGCCATCTTCTCCCTTTCAATCTCCATCTCTTGAATGTGGGTAGGATCGGTTCTCCGTCTCAGAGCAGCTAGGCTATTCTGAAGCTTTCGCGTTTCTTTCTGAATGGAGTTTCTTTCAGCCCTATGCACCCACATCCGCGTTTTTTCGTTTTCAATTTCCTTTTCAAAGCGTATTACACGTTTGTCTATTCGTCTGATGTTGGCTTTAGTTCTTCTGACGCTTCTTTTAACTCTGGCTACTTCCCTGTGTAGGGTGGTTATGGCTTCTGAGAGTCGAGCAATTTCAACGCGTGTTCTGTCAATTTCCTCTTCAAAAGAGGTCACATCGCTGCTTCTTCTTGACAGATGCCGTTGGAGGGCACCAACGGCTTCATCTAGACTTTTGATGGCTGCTTCGCTTGGAATGATAGTGGAAAAGTCTATGGGAGCACGATAGTAACCGCTTTCTAGG
>JGI24422J19971_10000624_pt1 | contig 20090 bp, 13 predicted proteins | sample DeeMarSWOR152_54_FD_19971 | JGI IMG/M metagenome (IMG submission 19971) | reverse complement strand
GGACTCTCGGGCTCGACAACCTCAACTAAGAAACCTTCAACCAGAGGGATCGTGAGAAGCTCCTGAAGATCGCTGTCGATAANCTGCCCTTGAAATCCAATCCATGGCCGGATAACGCGTCCATATTCGAGAAGCGATGGTAATAACGCTTTTGCAAGGTTAATAGGAATTGAGAATCCAATGTTCTCGGCACTGGCTATGGCAGCCGTATTGATGCCGATGACCTCGCCACACCTATTAACAAGGGGACCGCCAGAATTGCCTGGATTTATAGGCGTATCCGTCTGAATCAGCGGCCTGGGAGGAGAGAATGGATTTATCGGAATGATCCGGTTGATTGCGGACACGATGCCCCGAGTCAAGGTCTGATTAAGCCCAAGCGGATTTCCGATTGCCATAACGTCCTCTCCCACCCGTAGAAAGCTGGAATCACCCAGCGCGGCTGTGGGAAGGTTTCTTCCTGACGGCACGGGAATTTTTATCACTGCTAAGTCGAACACCGGATCAGCTCCTAGGAGCTGTGCTGGAAGACTCGTGCCATCGTCCAGAGTTACCGCAATCCAGGGCCGGCCAAACACCACGTGAGAGTTTGTTAGGATGATCCCCGATTGATCTACGATAAATCCAGATCCCAAAGTACTTTCCACACGATCAGACACAAGGTAGGGGTTTATGGATTTTGCTATAATGAAGACTACAGCCGGAGACACCCGATCAAAGACTGTGGGAATAGGTTCTGCACACGGTTCTTTTTTCTGGATCATGGTTGCCTCAATCTGTCCAAAAGTGCTGCATGAAACGAGCAAGATAGAAATGAACAGGAATCTCAGCGCAATCAAGATGATAGGATGGTTAGACTTGCAGCAATGAATTATCATCGTAAAACCTCCTGTCTAGAGAGGGTAAATCACTCTCCAATGCTCGATGAAAATGTATTATACTATGATTTCTATTTATTCCCCAATTAATTAAAATTAAGGAGGAATCTACATTGAATTTCACAGTATTTCAGGAGCAAAAAATTGAGTATGACACCTAAGACCATAATCATCTTAGTTTTAATTGTGTTGGCCGCGATAGTCTTAATCCAAAATACCGAAATTGTCACCCTCCAGCTGCTCTTTTGGAAAATCAGTATGTCCCGGATTATCTTTATGGCTTTTCTTTTAATAGTCGGATTTGGACTTGGATACCTAGCAGCTGCATTGGTAAAAAAGTAGGTGCTGAGTATAAAGAAAGAGAAACCTAACCCTGGATTATAAGAAAGGCTATATAGCACACGTATAGAACGACAAATCCAATTCCTTCCTATCTATCTAATAGAAGCTTTTTTCCAGTAAACATGGTGATAAACAATAGAATGTTTGCTGCAATAAGCAGACCGATATCTATATTGTTTTTTGCCTGAAATTGTAATGGCCTGATTTTCGAGCTTACACCAAGCACGAAGAAGATATTAAAAGTACTTGAACCCACAACATTACCCACAGCAATCTCAGCGTTTTTTTTATAACCAGCAACAGCCGAAGTAGCTAATTCAGGAAGAGATGTACCTACCGCAATTAGGGTTAAACTGATAAGCGGTTGGCTCGCTCCTAGAGTTTGGGCAACATGTAAGGCTCCCTTAATAATCCATTCGCCGCCGATGCTTAAACCCATAAGACCGATAACGATCAAAAGACATGATCTTGCTATTGCGTGCTTTTTTTGGGGTACGTGGTCGTGCATTCCTTCTATGTGCTTTGCGCTGCTGATTGAGTAATACAAAAAGATGATAAAGAATGAGATGAAAACCAATCCGTCTATTCTTGTTAAAGTAGAAAAAACGCTTTTATCGATGATCTGGTCATTGGCTAGAACTCCCAAGAGAAGCGCTGCTAAAAGAGTCAACGGGATTCCTTTCCATACTGTGCTTTTTGTAACGGTTAGAGGAAAAATCATAGATGATACCCCAAGAATAAGCAAAGTATTGAAAATGTTGCTTCCGACAATGTTACCAATAGCTATGGCTGTATTTCCCCTAATGCTGGCGATAATATTAACAAAAAATTCAGGAGCAGATGTTCCGAAAGCAACGACAGTTAATCCAATTGCGAGATCAGAAACCTTTAATCTTCGCGCAATCGATGTTGCTCCCTCTACAAGAAAATCTGCTCCTTTGATAATTAAGATAAACCCAATGAGTAGAAGTCCTTAAAGTAACATCTTAAAAAGGCCAAAGGAGCGGAATAAAAAAGACAGCAGTTATCCAGAATAGAATGTTTAGAGGAACTCCTGCCCGAGTGAAATCAAAAAAGCGGTATCCACCAGGTGCATATATCATAGTGTTTGTCTGATAACCGACTGGGGTAGCGAAACTGGTAGAAGCGGCAAAAGTGATAGCGATAAAAAAAGGACGTGGGCTTACTCCCAGGGCACTTGAAATAGAGAAGGCAATGGGAGCCAAAAGTATGGCAGCTGCAGCATTCGACATAGATTCAGTCAACATAGCTGTGACTAAATACAAAACGGCTAAAACGGCAAGGGGTCCTAAATCAATCACTGGTTTCATAATAGTGTTTGCTAGCCAAGTAGCTGTCCCGGATTGCTGTAAAGCAAGCCCCAGAGGAAGAACGCCGCCTAAAAGGAAAATAACCTTCCAATCGATAGATTGGTAGGCTTCCTCTAGGGTCAAACATCTGCCTAAAACCATGCCAATTGCACCGATTAGAACTGCAGTAAAAATCGGAACGATTTTAAATGCAGCTAAGGCAACCACTAATAAAAGAAGGCCCACAGCGATGGCAGCCCGATTCTTGCGGAGATGAAGCTCGGTCAACTCATTGGTAACTACTAAATCCCTTGAATTCAAGAGACGATTAACATTTTCCTTATCACACTGTAAGAGCAAAGTATCCCCGTCGTCAAGGTGTATATCTTCCAAACGTTCCTTTACAATCTTGCCTCGCCGCTGGATAGCAAGAACGATACATTTAAACCGCCGCAGAAAATCATAAGTAAGCAGAGTTCGTCCCACTAGACTGGACCTAGGTGGCACAAGGGCCTCTATGAGTTTTACTTCATCAGAGCTCATTTTTCGATCATCAATTATAGCCTCTGCTCTTGTTTGGAGTTTGAAATTGTCTTTCATTTTAATAAGCTTTTCTGCATTACTATGAACTAATAGGATGTCTCCTTCTCTTATAACGGTTGCTGAGGGCCGCCATGTAGCCTTGTTGCCGCGTATGAGCTTGATAAGATTAATATCTTTGATATGCTTTGCTTCGATTTTTCCCCATTTTTTTCCTATAAGAACCGAATCCTTCTTTACTGTAAACTCAGCCAAATAATCAGCCAGACGATATTTATCGATTTGTTGATAGGTTCCCCTGCGCTTGGGTAAAAGCCAGCCTGAGGTTCCTGTCAAATAAAGGATGCCAATTGAAGACATGATAAGTCCAAGGGGAGCGAATTCAAATAGATCAAATCCCTTCAAACCATAGGAAATGATGATGGCGTTGACCAAAATGTTGGTTGATGTGCCGATCAAAGTGCATACACCACCAAACTGACTGGCAAAGGAAAGCGGCATCAAAACTCGCGAAGGAAGTATTTTTCTTGTCCTTGCCAGAGCAATAGCGACGGGGATGAAAATGGCAACTGTGGCTGAATTGATAACAAAGGCTGAGATAGGAGCTATAGTGATACACAACACAAAGATCAGTCGTGTTTGGGTTTTGCCGGCAATTTTATCCATATGGCGAGCGAGCCATTCCACCAAGCCTGTTCGCACCATTCCAGCACTCAACACAAACATGGCCGCTACTGTGGCTGTGGCAGGATGCGCAAAGCCATATAAAGTCTGATCTGGCTTGATTAAACCGAGCAGTAACAAGACTACAAGAACACACAAAGCAGTGAGATCTACCCTGAACCTCTCAGTAATGAAAAAGAGCATGGCCCCTATCATGACAGCTAGAACTAAGATATTATCTAAGCTAAGCATTTATCTAGGTACAAATTTCCTAGATAAGATAGCACAATATTCGTACAATAGGAAAGAAATAGAAAAACAAAACTCAAAGAACAAAATTAAAAGAAAGATCAGAGCAATCTGTTAAGTCATTTTTTGGGGAAGTTGGTGTTGTCTTGGTAAAGATTAAGTGGCATCTGTATAAATATGATTCGTCATAACAATGTGACTTTCGCAAGAGGTAAGCCATGAAAGAGATGAATGTAATCTTTATGCTTATTTCGTTGTTGGGGCTTTTAGCCTTTTCTGCCTTTTTTTCAGGTTCTGAGACAGCTTTGATGGCCATAAGTAAACTCCGTTTGAGACATTTGGCAAAAACTAAGCCGGGGAAAGCTAAGGTTGTCGAGAGAGTATTAAAGGAACCCGAGAGATTAATTGGAACCATTTTGCTGGGAAACAATTTAGTAAATGTAGCCATGTCGGCGATTGCCACGGCTCTTGCTATTTCAATTTGGGGGCAGAAGGGAATTGCTTACGTTACTATAGTCTTGACTCTTATTATTTTGATTTTTGCTGAGACTACACCCAAGATCTATGCCAAATATTTCAACGAACGCGTGTCATTCATGACTGCTCCGCTTCTTCGAGTTATCGAGGCTCTTTTTAATCCTGTAATAACTAGCGTAACGTTTATCAGCAGTAAAATTTTAACTTTATTGGGTGTAGATGTCACGAAAATAAAAAAGACTCTTCTTACAGAAGCTGAACTAATAACATACATTAAAGTAGGTGAGGATGCTGGTGCCATAACTCCGGAGGAGAGAAAAATCCTTTCAAGGGTTTTCACCTTAAATGATAAAAGCGTTAGGGAAGTTATGATACCAAAAGAGAAAATGGCAATTTTGGATATAGATGCGTCTGAGGAAGAGATTTTGAAGACAATTAAAAAAACCGGCTATACAAGATTTCCAGTGACGAGAGGAAAAGATATTGTAGGCTCTATCCATGCTAAAGACCTTTTTAAGTTGATCATGAAAAGGAAGTCCATTTTCTTAAAGAAAATTCTAAGACCTCCATATTTTGCTCAAGCTGATAAAAAAATTGATGTCCAGCTTCGTAGTTTTCAGGCGAAAAAAATTCATCAAGCTGTTGTCGTAGACAATGAAGGGAAGGTCATAGGCCTGATCACCCTGGAAGACATTTTGGAAGAGTTGGTAGGAAGCATTAGGGATGAGCATGACTTTGCTTGAACGTTATTAATCCAAAGTTGTACAAATGGAATATTATTCCCAGGAAATTAACTACAGGCTTTGCTTTACTTATTTCTTCTCCCATTCATTCATGATTTCTCCGAAGCATTCTAAACCGCTTCCTATCACGGCGCTATAGCCTCCGCCAGGATTTGTCCAGGCTCCGGATAGATACAGGTTATTAATCGGTGTTCTATGCGGAAGCCGCCGGGGAGGAGAGTTATCCAAGGTCTGATCCCAGCCGTATATCGCTCCACGATAATTTTTTGTGTAACGGACGTTTGTCAAGGGTGTACCGATTTCCTTGATATCTATTGCTTTTCTTAGACCTGGGAGAAGTGTTTTTTCTACCTTATCTATCAGAATATCAGCCATGCGTTCCTTTTCTAGCCGGTAGGCCTTTTTATTGCCCTTCCAGTAGTCAGCTTCGTATTTCTTCCAATGGTCATAGCCCTGGAGGGTGATTATATTCATTGTGTTTTTTCCTTTGGGGGAATACCCTTTATAAAGATTATCGTAGATCATTAGGCCGTATCCAGGATTTTCCATATCTGCGTTAAGAACTGCCTTGTAGCTGGCTTCAATATCATAGCCTGTCTCATAGAAGATCTCAGTGTCTTTAATCCCGATCTTTCCGACCAGATCCTCTTTTAATCCCAGAAATACTTGAAAACATGAAAGACTTGTCGTGAATTTATCCATCCTTGCCAGATAGTCTTTTAGATACTCCTCCTCTTCCGTCATCGTGTGAAAAGTATCGTAGGCATTAGCATTTGAGACAACTACTTTTCCGTTGTATTCTAGTCCATCAGCCGTTTTTACCCCGTAAGCAGAATGGTCTTTTATCAGTATTTTTTTCACCAGATTTTTGAGCATAACCCTGCCTCCGCGTTCTTCAATGAATTTCATCAAGGCATCGCTTATCTTCTGGGACCTTCCTATGGGGTAATAGCCTCCTTCTTGAAGATAACCTATAGTGGGAAGGGCATAGTAAAGACTTGCCAGTTTAGAGGGTGGCAGCCCGTAGTAGCCCCAAAGAGAGGAGATAATGGCCTTTAGTTTGAGATTCTTGATGCGTGCGTCCAGCATCTCTCCCCAGGTTTTGTTGTAACTTTTAAATAAGTAAGGGTAATCACGAGGGAAGTTCATCATGTCAACCTGGCCCCCCGCGCTTGAGTATTTATTTATATCCTGAGCCAAACCTTTCATGTCGTCGAAGATTCCTTGAATTCCCTCTTTTTCGTCCGGGAAGTAGCTATTCAGGGTGCGTATGTAGCCTGGAAGGTCTTTCTGGCCGACGCGGAAGTCGTAATCAGGATAGATTATCCGGTAGAGGTAAGGAAGAGGCACAAATTCGATATCTTTTATTTCAGGAAAGCCAGGTATGAGATTGTGTATTCCTTCTCGCTCTCCGACCGTTGTGGAATGCAGGGAGACATCAAAAACATATCCTCCAGGTCGCTTGAATGTTGTGGCGTATCCGCCTGGCTTGTTATGATGCTCCAGGACTAAGGCTTTGAATCCCTGCCTGGCGAAAGCGGCAGCACAGCATAGCCCTCCGAGTCCTGAACCGATAACCACCGCATCAAAATCTCTATTGCCTTGATTGGCATCTTTGCCTTTTGGCAATGAATCCCAGTTGATAGCAACCAGGGGTATCCCGGCCAGCAGGGCCTTTAAAAAATCCCTTCTTTCCATGTTATTATCAGACATAGCTCCTCCTTTTGTAGGAATTTGACTGTAAGCAGGAAACAATTTCCATAATTTTTTATTGTAAACTCCTTAACATATCTGTCAACTGTTTGGCATCATATATTTGCAGGATTTTATTCTTTCGGGGAAATTGCATTTCAGTTTCTTGTTTGATAACTACAGTCTTATTCCTTTAAGGCTTATTAGCAGGAAGGAAGTGGATGTCAAACTCGAGATAATATCGAAATCAAATTTGACAATTTTTCCATTAATTATTATCTTATAAACCAATATGCCAAGGAAACCGAAAACAAAAAAATGTCCTGAATGCCTTGCTACAAATCCAATCAATAGCAGGTTTTGTAGAAAGTGCGGATTTCAGATTTCTGGTTCAAAGAAAACCTATGTTTCCAAAACAGATACTATTCAAGCAACTGTTAGAGAGCTGACCACGGGAATCACTTTTGCTGGAAGGTACCAGGTTATTGAAGAGTTGGCTAAGGGAGGCATGGGCAGAGTCTACAAAGTGTACGATAAGAAGATAAACGAGAAGATAGCTTTAAAGCTCATTAAAGTTGAAACTGAATCTGATCAAGAGGCGATAAAGCGGTTCAAGAATGAACTGAAATTAGCCCGAAAAATATCTCACAGGAATGTTTGCCGCATGTTTGACCTTGGGGAAGAGGAAGGATCCAACTACATCACCATGGAATTCGTGCCTGGTGAGGATTTAAAGAGTTCGCTTGTAAGAATGGGCCCGTTGAGTGCAGCAAAGGCTATTTTCATAGGCAGGCAAGTATGTGAAGGGTTGGCTGAGGCACATGGGTTAGGGGTTGTGCATCGAGATTTAAAGCCACAAAACATCATGGTAGATAGAAAGGGAAATGCGCGCATAATGGATTTTGGGATCGCTCGCTCGCTTAGAGCAGAGGGGATAACAGATACCGGGGTGGTAATCGGGACAGCAGAATACATGTCTCCTGAGCAAGTTGAAGGGAAAGAAGTTGATCAGCGTTCTGATATCTACTCGCTCGGAGTAATCATGTATGAGATGGTGACCGGGAAGGTTCCTTTTGAAGGGAAAATAGCCTTAACTATAGCTTTAAAGCATACGACAGAAAAGCCGAAGAATCCAAGGGAAATCAACGACCAAATACCCGAGGACCTTAGCAACGTAATACTGAAATGCATGCAAAAAAATAAAGAGAGGAGGTATCAGAAAGCTGAGGAGCTCCTAGCAGCCCTGGACATGATAGAGAAGGACTTTCCTACAAGAGAGCTAGCTTTGCCAGCGAGAAAGCCAATAATAAAAAAGAATATACTAAAAGCATTAAAATTGAAGAAGATATTCGTGACCGCCTTAGTTTTAGCGGGGATTGCAGTCGCCTGGCTGATTTTTTTCAGCCCCCGTGAATTGAGCCTTGATCCTCAGCGGATCGCGGTGGCGACTTTCCATAACAAAACTGGCGATGAATTGCTGGACCCGTATGGTCGAGTGGCCGCCGATTGGATTACACAGGCTCTTTCGCGAACCGATGTTGTTGAGATAGTTCCGACATCCATGGTCCTGCAGTCTTCAAATGAGGTTGGGATAAAAGCCAGCGGGCTTGATAGCATAACTCTGCTCCGGGCGTTGGCTGAGAAAACAAATACTGGGACAGTGATTTGGGGGTCCTATTATTTGAAGGACGAGACCCTGCGATTCCAGATTGAGATAACAGATTCAATGAAAGCAAAGCCAGTTCATTCCCTTGAGGAGGTCAGGGGATTACGTGATTCCCCGATGGAGGTTATCGAAACATTGCGCCAGCGAGTATTGGGTACTCTAGTGCTTTACTTCGATTCTATCCCCAGTAAAATACTCCGGGCAGCGAAACCTCCTCTTTACGATGCTTACCGAGAGTATATAGTGGGATTGGAATATTTCGGCAAAGATTATCTTCAAGCACTTCACCACTTTAAGCTGGCAGTGGAGCGTGATCCGGAGTTTTTAGCTCCTCGTGCTCGTATCGCCATTATATATGGAACTTTAGGCGAGTATGCCAAAGCTGATTCTGAATTTGGTTTTATAAACAAATACCGCGCACATCTCACGCGTTTTGAACAGAACTATCTGGATTGGTATATGTCACGCCTAAAGGGAAATTATGCTGAAGCTCTTCAATATTTGCGTCAAGCAGAGAAACAAGCTCCCAATAATATTTATGTCAATTATTTGATAGGGCTTGAAGCGCTAAGGAATAATAATCCTCAGGGAACTGTGAATATATTTGCTGCTAAAGAGCCTTCTGAATACATCTACCATCATGAAGCACGTGTTTGGCAGTTTGGAGTTCTGGCCAAGGCTCATCATATGCTGGGTAACTATCAGTTGGAGCTTGATGAGATTCGGCGAGGTCAAGAAAGCTATCCTGATAAGCTGGAGCTCCGAGTTGATGAAGTTCGAGCACTGGCAGCATTGGGGAGAATAAAGGAAGTCACAGGAGTCATTGAAGATAGCTTGAGTGTGAAGTCGAGAACTGCAACACCTGGTAGCGTCATGCTCGAGGCCGCGCAAGAGCTACGGGCTCATGGCTTTTTGAATGAAGCGCAAGAAATAGCAAATCGTGCTGCTGAATGGCATAAAAATAGAGCTCTTGATGATGCAGAAAGCGATGTATATCGATCTGATCTTGCTTTTTCTCTGTATATAGCAGGGCAATGGGAAAAGGCAAACGCCCTCTTCAAAGAATTGGCCGAGAAAAATCCTGACAACGTTGAATACAAAGGTTTTCTGGGAAGGCTGGCTGCCCGCGGGGGTGACCGGAAGGCAGCACTCAAGATTTCTGAGGAACTTCAACAGATAAAGCGTCCCTATCTTTTTGGCTATCATACATATTGTCGTGCCTGTATTGCCTCATTGCTTGGCGAGCGCGAACAGGCAGTAGAGTTGCTGAGTGAGGCGTTCGCCCAGGGCTATGCTCATGGTGTGTATTTACACCGGGATATTGATTTAGAAGCACTCCGTGAATATCCGCCATTTCAGGAACTGCTCTGGCCGAAGGAGCAGCACTAAGAAGCCAAGTACGAAAAACGGATGATGAGTGCTGGCACAGCAATCTCACAAAAATAAACTCTTAATCTAGAAGAAATTTGGCTTAGCTTAATAATAAGGTGTGCAATAATATTATCCCATAGCTGATAATTATGAATATTAAAATTTTTGTCACGGGTGGAACCTTCGATAAAGAGTACAATGAGCTCGAGGGAACACTCTTTTTTAAAGAAACTCACGTACATGAAATGTTAAAATTGGCTCGTAGTAGATTAAAAATTGACATCAGTACTTTAATGATGATTGATAGTTTAGATATGACTGATGCTGATAGAAAAATTATTCTTGAAGAATGCAAAAAAACAAAAGAAGATAAAATACTTATTACGCACGGCACTGATACAATGATAGAAACTGCCAAATTTCTTGCCAGTTCTATAAAAAATAAGACAATCGTTTTAACCGGTGCAATGATACCATACAAGTTCGGCAGTTCTGATGGATTATTCAATTTAGGAAGTTCTTTGGCATTTGTCCAAACTTTACCACATGGAGTTTACGTTTCTATGAATGGCAAATATTTCAGTTGGGATAATATAAAAAAAAATAAACAGACAGGTACGTTTGAAGAAATAAAGTAAAAGTACCGCCCTAAATTCCTAGATTCTTCGGCAGGAAAATATTTCTTTTAACTGGGGTCAGGTTTTGCTTTTTGCCTGCCTCGACAATCTCACACGAACTCATTAAAATTTCATTGCAAGAATGATAGCGATACAGGTATCTCCCATCATCTAGATAAGATCTTGCCGCTCTCCTCTGTCTATTTATAAAAAGAGCGGAATTGCCCGCTAATCCTCGGGGTCAGGCCTTATCCAACGGAATGCCATAGGAACAAGACGAAGGAAAGTATCTTTTCCCGGTGGCAAGGCCTGACCCCACAAATTTAATTGCGTTTGTAAGAATGAAGGCAAAAAGCAAGACCTGACCCCAATGCCATTCAATTTGACTCATTCCTTATTAATTGCTATTCTTTCTCCTATAATTTGTGGAATCATCGCACATGAAATGCCCTAAATGTCATTTTGAGAATCCTCCGGATTCCAACTATTGCAGCAAGTGTGCAACACAGCTTCCTCTCTCTGAAGAAACTGCTGTCCCACATACAAAGACTCTCGAGACACCTGTAAAAGAATTAACCAGGGGGACAACTTTTGCTGAGAGGTACGAGTTTATCGAGGAACTGGGGATAGGTGGCATGGGTAGAGTCTGCAAGGTATTTGATAGAAAGATAAATGAAGATGTGGCCATAAAGATCCTAAAACCTGAAATTTCTGAGGATGAGAAAACCATAAAACGCTTTAGCAACGAATTGAAATTCACCCGCAAGATTGTCCATAAGAATGTCTGCCGCATGTATGACCTTAACGATGAGAAGGGAACGCAGTACATAACCATGGAATATGTGCCAGGTGAAGATTTGAAGAGCACTATTGTAAGGGTGGGACAATTAAGCGTGGGCAAAGCTATCTCTGTAGCCAAGCAGGTATCCGAAGGACTGACAGAGGCCCATCATTTGGGAGTTGTTCATCGTGATCTAAAGCCTCAAAATATCATGATAGACAAAAAGGGCAATGTTCGGATTATGGATTTTGGGATAGCCCGATCGCTTAAAACGAAAGGCTTAACAGCCGCAGGGATGATGATCGGGACGCCTGAGTATATGTCCCCTGAACAAGCGGAGATGAAAGAGACAGATCAACGTTCTGATATCTATTCTTTAGGGGTGATTCTTTATGAGATGGTGACAGGAAGGCTGCCGTTTGAAGGGGATAGCCCTCTCAGCATTGCCATGAAGCATAAGAGTGAGAAGCCTTCAGACCCCAGAGAGTTTAACGCCCAGGTATCGGAAGAGTTGAGCCTCGTGATTTTGAGATGCATGGAGAAGGATAAAGAAAAAAGGTATCAACGAGCAGAAGAGCTCTATTCTGAATTAGACAACATAGAGAAAGGCCTTCCTATCAAGGAGAGGGTAATTCCAAAAAGACGGCCCATCACCTCGAGAGAAATCACGGTACAGTTTTCCTTGAAAAAGCTATTAATCCCTGCTTTAGCTGTTATTGCAGTTGCAATCATTGCGGTGCTAATCTGGCGCCTTGCCCCCCAAAAGAGAGTTGTTCCCTTTCCACAGGATAAACCTTCGCTTGCTGTTATGTACTTTGAAAACAACACTGGAGATGAGAGTTTAGACCATTGGAGAAAGGCTCTCTCTGATTTATTAATTGCAGACTTATCACAATCCAAGTACCTCATGGTTCTTAGCGGGGAGAAACTATACAATATACTCGAAGAACTGAACCTGCTGGAAGCCAAAAGCTATTCTTCAAAAGTATTAAAGAAAATATCGACCAGGGGAGGAGTACGGTACATATTGGTGGGAAAATTAGCCATGGCAGGTGAAACCATGAGAATTAACGCTCTACTCCAGGAAGCAAGTACAGGTAATCTCTTTGCTTCTGAAATGGTAGAGGGAAGAGGAGAAGAGAGTTTATTCTCGATGGTTGATGATTTGACAAAGAAAATAAAAGCGAGTTTTAAGCTTTCTGAAGAAGAGATAGCCGGTGATATTGATAAAGAAGTGGAGCAAATCACTACCAGCTCTTCTGATGCGTATAAATATTACAGAGAGGGTATGGAGTATTTTACAAAGGGAGACTATCTCAAGAGTATCCCCCTTATGGAGATTGCAGTTGCTTTTGATCCTGAGTTTGCTATGGCTTACAGAACAATGGCCAACGCATATTTAGGCATAGGTTATAGAGCAGAAGCGAGGAAACGCTACCAGAGCGCTTTTGAATTGAGAGACCGAGTATCGGACAGAGAGCGCTATTATATCGAGGGAGTCTACTACCAGCAGTCAGAGAATACATACGATAAAGCCATTGAGAAATATAATGAACTATTAAAGATCTACCCAGACGATTTAGTCGGTAATAATAATTTAGGAGAGGCGTACGCAGAATTAGAGGAATGGGATAAGGCTATACAATTGTATGAAGTAAATATTCAGAATAAAGTTGAAAGAGTTATCTGCTATGAATATACCGCATATTCTTACGCGGCCAAAGGATTATACGACAAGGGCAGGGATGTTCTTAAGCTTTATTTAAGAAACATTTCAGATAATGCGTTTATTCGGTTCAATTTAGCCAATAATTATCTTTATCAGGGGAAATATAACCTTGCCCAAGCCGAATTAGCCAAGGCTTTCTCTCTTGATCAGACGCATTATTATAATTCCTTAATACAGGGTGATATTTACCATTACAAACAAGATTTGAATAATTCCGAAAAAGAGTACCTTAAATTGCTCGAGACGGCGGAGCCAAAAGCTTATGAGGAGGGAACAAAAAGATTAGGGGCCTTGTATCTTTTGCAGGGGATGTTTGAAAAATCGAAAGAGCAGGCTAAACAGGGGATTGCCCTGGCTGTAATGCTTGGTGAGACGGAATGGAATTCGCGGTTTCATGTATACTTGGCCTCCATGCATTTGAGATCAGGCAATCTCGAGGAAGCTTCAAAAGAGTACAATGAGGCTCTGACAATTGCTTCGGAGGCAGGAATTCTTGGTAGACAGAGAGAAGCTCTGTATTTTAAAGGGCGAATTCAAATTGAGATGGGCTTAATGGATGAAGCCCAAAATACGGCAGATGGGCTTAAAGAATTGATAGAAAATGGCATGAACAGGAAGGCAATGAGGCTTTACCACAACTTGATTGGTATGATAGAGTTTAAAAGAGAGAATTTTCCCGAGGCAATTGAACATTTTAATCAAGCTCTCGCTCTGCTGCCTTCTCAATTTAATCCAGAGCACGGGCAAGCATTATTTATTGATCCCTTAGCTTTTGCCTACTACAAAGCAGGGGATTATGATAAAGCAAGGCAACAATACGAAAGGATAATCCACCTTACAACGGGCAGGTTGTTTTACGGAGACATATATGCTAAAAGCTTCTATATGCTGGGCAAGATTTTCGAGGAAGAAGAGATGCAGCCACAAGCTGTTGAGCATTATGAGAAGTTCCTAGACCTATGGAAGGACGCTGATCCAGGTATTGCTGAGGTCGAGGATGCTAAGAAGAGGCTGGCTAAGCTGCAAAAAGCGCTTTGATAGACGGATTTCTAAAGTTTGTGGTTTTAAGGGAGAATAATCATGAAAAGGCATCCATTTGTAAATACAAACCTCATCCAGACAATGGAAGAAGAGATTAAGCTATTTGAAAAGGGCAATTCTAATGTTGAACAGGCCAGATCAATTGCTAAAGTCGCCCAGCGGTTAATTTCTTTGAAGATGCTTGAAATTCAAGAAGAAGAAAAGGTTTTAGAAGAGTTATTAAGAAAAATAAAGGACTTTAAAGGCTAATCGCAGTAGCGGGAGCAATAAATTTTTCTTCCAGTAAGTCATAAAATCTCTTTCTCATTCCTTCATGATTTAACATCCTTGCTTTGCCCTCCTGATTAGTTTTAACCTAATGGATACGTCTTTTTAATTCCCTCAAATATTTATCATCAATCACATATCCATCACCCACAAAGATCGGAAGAATTACAGCGTTTACTTTTCAACCTAGATTTTGGATTAGATGAATATCTCAGGCCCACCAGAGATGAAGAAGAATAAAATAAAAAAAATTTAAAAAAACTAAAAAAATAGTTGCAAAACTATAAATTTAGTTATATAATAACTGCAAGATGAAAGAACTAACAAAAGCCGAAGAACAAATAATGCAAATATTATGGAGGCTGGAAAAGGGTTTTGTTAAAGATATTCTTGAATATCTGCCTAAGCCTAAGCCAGCTTATAATACTGTATCAACAATTGTCAGGATTTTGGAAAAAAAGGGATTTGTTGACCACAGGGCATATGGCAAAAGTCATGAATATTACCCAACTATGTCAAAAGAGGAATACACAAGAAGCTTTTTGAAAAGGTTCGTTAAAAATTATTTCAGCGATTCCTTTAAAGAAATGGTCTCGTTTTTTGCCAAAGAAAGTAGCATGAGTATTTCCGAATTAGAAGATATGATAAAAACGATAAACAAGGAAATAAAGAAACAAAAGGCGGACAAAAATGGATAATTTAATTTTATATCTATTTGAAGTCAGTGTCAGCTTAGCTCTCTTTTATTCTATCTACTGGCTTTTCTTAAAGAAGGAAACCTTTTTTGCCGTAAACAGGCTTTTCTTAATTTCGTCCATTCTATTTTCGTTCATCGTTCCATTTATAAATGCATCATTTATCAAGATTTCTTCTCCGATTGCATCGCGCCAGTTAATAGAAAAAACTTACGCTTTTGGCCAAACAGCCTCGACACAAACCAGNACCATGGGAATTTTCGACGTTTTATGGTTGATTTATCTCATCGGTGCCGGATTGTTTCTTTTGTGCTTCCTTTATAAACTTTCTAAATTGCTAATATTTATCAAGAAAAGCAGCATCCAAAGGATTCACGGAGTAAATGTTGTTTTTATTGAGAAGGAATTAGCGCCGTTTTCGTTTTTTAACCTCGTTTTTGTCAATAAATCCAATCTCTCTGGTGACGATTTTAATAGAATCATCGCCCATGAAATGATTCATATAAGACAGTATCATTCCGTCGATTTACTTGTCATGGAATTGTTAACCATTTTTCAATGGTTTAATCCTTTTGTATGGCCGTACAAAGAATCTCTAAAAGAGACACATGAGTACTTGGCTGATAATGCAGTCATTGCGCAGGGCTGTAACGCAGCCAAGTATCAACTGCTCATATTTGAGCAGCATGTGGGCGTGAAATTGTTTGAATTTGCAAACAATTTCAATCATTCACAAATCAAAAGGAGGATAACCATGATAACAAAAAGAAAATCCAAAAGATGGGCAAAGTTTAAAGTTCTGTTGATTCTACCCCTGTTGTCTTTTTTAGTACTGACTTTTGCCGATTCAAACACGATGAGAGAGCCAGATAAAGCCAAACAGAAAGACGCAGATAATGCACTGATCACTCAGGGAGACGCTAAAGATTCTACTCATGCTGAAGATCAAAAAAAGGCTGAAGATGAGAAAAAGAAGAAGGAGCTCCAAAAAAAAGCTCTAGAAGAAGCGAAAAAAATTGAGATGTCTATCAAAGAGCTGAAGAAAAAGTACAAAGAGACGGACGACCCGGAGATGAAAAAGAAAATAAAGGAGAAAGCCGCAGCTCTTGAAAAGAAGATGATGAAGCTCAAGGAAGGTCAAAAAGTAGATATTTACAAGACGTCAAATGATGGATTGCTTGAATTGGAAAAGCTGGAAAAGATGTATAAAGCGACTGACGATCCAGAGATGAAAAAGAAAATAAAGAAGAAAATGGCAGAGCTCCAGAAGAAGGGACAGATGGATGAAACGAAGAAAATAGAGATGTACATCAAAGAACTGGAACACAAGTATAAAGCGACTGATGATCCCGAGTTGAAAAAGAAAATAAAACAGAAGTTGACAAAGCTAAAAACAGAGCTAAAGAAAAAGAACAAGAAATGAAATAGTAGAAAAGGCAAGGTGCAGGAAAGGAAAACAAATCTAGTTTTTTGCTAAGCTGAAATGCTGAGCTCATCGGGAGGTGAAAGCTCAAAATAGCAATCAGAATTTCAGAGGAAGCCAGGATTTAGTGATCCTGGCTTCCTTTTGCTTCTCCTCATCCTCTTTATAGTCGCCTGGTTAAGGTACGGATCGGCAGCGCATACTTTCGGCCGAACCGGATTATTTGATAAGACCCCATGTACATCCTAGCCCGTGCTGCAGAATAGAAATGCCTATTGAGTTCAGGAATTTGCTTGGTATCGAGCAAGGCCATTTTGTGGTCTACTTTGCCTTCAGCATCGGGCAGGTCTCTTCCAGCAAATGTGTCTATGACCTCAACTGATCCCTGCGCACATTTTGGGAGGCATTCGTTGTCTATTAGTTTCTTCACTCCATATCTCTTACGCTTACCATAGTCGTCGAACAGAAAGGCCGCTCCAGAGTTAGCTACCCTCAATGCTGCAATGAAGTCGTGCTTCACTGTTTTATAATCGTGTCCGCCGTCTATGAAAAAAAAGTCTATATCGGGGCGGCCACAACGTTTCCATTCACGCATCACCGAGCAGGAATCTCCGGTGAGGCGGCTAATTCGTTCACCCATCCCTGCGGAAACAGATTTCTCCCAGACTTCATCAAGGGTCAGTGATTTTGTCGTTGGTCCGTTGCCTTCATCGATATCCCATCTCTGGCGGGTTGTTGGCGGAATGTGGTCGATCGTCCAGATCTTACACTCGAATCCCCGCTCAATACTTGCTTTTGCCATCGACAGGGCTCCATAGCCTCGTCCTGTGCCGAATTCAAGGACATTCCGCGGTCTATAATGGCTTACCAGTGCGTAAAGAAGTGGGCCACGCCACCAGTTTCTAACGTAGTAGGTGCCGTCCTGTGCCTGCCTTAAGGCTGTAATCTTGGCTAACTGCTTAAACTCATCCTTAGCCTTCTGATCCAAATCGAATCCCAGCTCTTGCATTTTTTCTATTACTAGTTTCATTTTCATCGGAGAATACTATCAAACCAAGGATTCCATCGAAGATTGTAGCATATTTTGAATATCAATATTTGCGCACTTCATATTATAGTGATACTTTGTTTAAAAGAAGAAACGGAATATCAAGAGGGGGGAAATAGCAGAATCTTGAAATCAATACTCCAGTTTATAAGCAGTCATCTCATTCGCCTCAAGTGCCGGAATAATCAGCATGCTTTTTTCAGCTATATAATCAAAATCAGCGCATCTTGTTCCTTGAACATATAAGAGCTTTGTAAATTGGCCGTCTGGAGTTACTCGATAAATCCTGCCCTCGAAATGCGAAAGCAGGTAATTTCCATGCTGGTCCACTTTGATCCCATCCATAATACCTTCGCCGAACCGGACAATGGTTGTGATCGCTTTGGTCTTAAGATCAACTGATTTTAGCGAATGGTCGCTGGTGATGCCACAGATTAGCTTACCCTCGTTAACACAAAGCCCGTTGACATCCGCAATCTCGGCTCCTTTTAGCCATTCCTCAAATTTGCCGCTGCCGAAATTATAGATGGCGCCCTTTCGGGAATCCGAAACATACATATTTCCCCTCTTATCGATGGCAATGTCATTGGGAAACATTGGCTGTGGAAGCGGATGTCGATTCAGGATTTTCCCTGTCTCAAGATCGACTTCTACTACATTTCTTCTTTCAACAACAAACAGCTTATCTTTGAACAATGCCATGCCGGTTGGGAAGGAAAGTGTCTCAATCCATTTTAACTGCTGGATTTTTCCGTCCACTTTCACTTTGGAGATGAACTGCTTTCCAGGTGTACTGAACCGATCGAAGTTAGTGACATAAATGACATTTCGTTTTTTATCATACAACGCTGATTCTGGCATTCGCAGCCCTTTTTTTATTTTCCATGCTTGACTGACGCCTTCAGCTTCAAAGGAGGTATTGCCATCTTTTGCCATAAATCCCCAGCCGCCGAATGATTCGGCAACCCACATCAATAATTCATTTTCTCCCTCCTTCAACGGTAAATAGACGGCATCGTTGTAACCGATAATTCCCAGAAAAGAGCGATCACGACCCTGGTAAGGGCTGCTGCCAAGGAACATCTGCTTCCCGTTCAGAAAAATGGTGACGAGGTCACTGTAGCCGAACTGCAATTGCATTACTTTTTCCTGATCAGAATGGATGGTCGCTTTTGCCAGAATGCAATCGTACTCCCTCCCCGTTCTGCCATAATATCGGGAAATATCAACCATGCCATTGGGTTCGCAGGTTGTGTGTTTCCATTTAATCTTTCCCAGTTCCTGTTCATCAGGATGCTTCTCCAGGTCGACCTGGCTGAACGGAAACGGCTGGGAGATTTGCCAATTTTCGATAATTCCAGGATGTTGTTCAATTTCCGGGATCGGGGCAAATTTCAGCGTATTATCAATTTTGTATTTAAAATTTGAAAAATAAGCGGCTCGAGTCATGGGAGAGTTCAAACCGATGCTTCCTCTGGAAACGCCATGTTTCAAATAGTTCATGACAAACACAGGCTGATCCATATCTTCCATGAATAATCGAGCTTGGCTGCCCGATACTTCCAGCTTGAAATGGACCCATTTGTTGTCAGGTATATCAACAGCAGACGTATAGTCTTCGCCGTTGTACAGTTGCCAGCCGTCGATTCCATTGAAACAGGGAACATACTGAATCGCATCGGGATACAGACTGGCACGATGGGGGCGAATATAAACTCGTTCGTAATTCCCAGGCGACTGAATGCGAAACAGTATGCCTGGATAGGTACGTGCCTTTTGTCCTGTTACGGCAATATCAACCTCGATGATGCCGTTTTCAAATTCCACATCCTTTAAAAACGCAGATCCGATCAAAGATTTTCTGCCCATGAACTGGACAATTTCAGCGCCCTGTCGCTCCCACCGGCCGGATTCAAAGTCGATGAATTCTTCTTGAGCGAAGATTTCAATCGAAAAAAGAAGAACGAAGATTAAAGTGATTTGAAATATTTTTCGATGAGCCATTTTTCCCTCCTTCTATTAATGGTTTAAGTTTAGTCTGCTACATTTTTAAATACGAAGTATTTACCAGAATGTTTTGAATTAAATGCAGGACAAGTTGGCAAATTGAAAAATGGAAATAAAAACAATTTAAGTTATGGATAATGAAGAACGGGTAATGCCGAAGAGGGGAATCGAGCCCATCTGATTTTGAAGATCCATGGCGGATCTCAGGGAACAGACGGAAATTATTTTTCTGCAGAAGGCCAGTGGTATGCAGCCAACGGCTACATAGTCTTATGGGTCAATTATAGAGGGAGTTCAGATTACGGAGAGGCCTGGCAGGAAGCCACTGCCGTGGACTGGTTCGATAAATACCTAAAATAGCAGAAGTTGCCGCAAGCTAAAGTATGTTTTATTAAGCTTCTCTTTTTGACTGAGAATAACAAGAGGATCATGAGAAATGAAAAAAGGGAAAGCTTGCGGGCTTCCCCTTTTTTTGTAAACGGCTTGAGCTATTTAGAAAACGAAACGAATACCTAGCTGAGCTCTCCTGGGTAAAGTGTAATTTGTTGGTC
>JGI24422J19971_10000623_pt1 | contig 20100 bp, 13 predicted proteins | sample DeeMarSWOR152_54_FD_19971 | JGI IMG/M metagenome (IMG submission 19971) | reverse complement strand
AACCAAAAAAAATTGCGATGTCTCAAAGTTGCCAACAGAACCCCGAACATCATGAAAGATTGCAACCAAAAAACATTGAACCAACCATCCAATGCAAAGACCTGATTTGCCACAATCATACTAAAACACCCACAGCCAAAGCAAGCTGCTTGGTAACGGCGATCAGTAGTAATCATGTTAATAGGAAACAATAAGCTCAACAGCAACAAATTTATGCCAATGGCCCCAACAATTTCCCTGTCAAAAACTTCAATGTAGCTAATTCCAAACTCACACCATATAGTTAGAAATAATCCAATCCAAGCAAAATAAATGGTTCTTTCCAGAACTTTCCAGTAAAACCTCCTAACGACATATCTCTCAAACATCAACCTAAGACTGAAGCCAGCAACAACCATAAAGATAGGAAACCAGTTGACATATTTACCGATTGTCTCATGGAAAACACCATAATGAAAAGAATATCTAAAAAACATATCAAATAACTGAACGAAAATCATCCACAAAGTAGCGAAACCTCTAACCATATCAACATATTTGAGCCTTTCACTCAACTAACTGATCTCCCTGAAGCTCCCTTCTCTGAAGAAGCATTTTGGTTCACACGAAGGGGGTGGAGATCCGGTTCCCACTTCAGCGAACAACTGCATAGCATCATGAGGAACAGCAGTTGTATGTGTTGCCTTCAATGTACCATTAACATATAAGGAAACAAAGGAGGGGGCCCAATCAATTTTAAATATATTCTCCACTGTGAAATCAACATCATTTATAGTCGTGGCCTCTGTTTCCCCTGCTTCGTTGCTCGTGTAAAATTGCCATTTCGTAGCATCATCAAATCTTACAGCAATAATTCCTTCATTGNACCATCCATGGTGGCGTTCAAAAATCCCAAGATAAATATANGTATTACTGACATTGTTCTCACATTTAGCTCTCCATTCATAANTNCCAAAATCAAAAATCTCACCAAAAGCAAGCCACGAGATCCACTGATCTGATTCATTGTGCACTCTGATGACAAAATATGGTGGGTCATAATAAATCAAGCCTTGACTATTCACTCGGAATGCTAACGGCAAATAATGGTCTGCAGGGCTAATCCAAGATTTCTCGACATATCCTTCACCAGTCATATAGATTTTAGATATTGTGTAAGTTGTCAATGATGTTATTATAATGCTGGCACATACAAGTGCGAATACTGTTCTAAAATCAACTGTTCGCATAATATTTAGCCGATTGTCTGTATATTTATGAATTTTGTAAGTGCACACAACACATTTGCGCGCGTGTGGCAAAAGCTGTATTAATCTATTGATAAGTGTTTAATGAATAAATAACCTCCAGAGTCAAAACAATCGCACATTAGTTACTCTCCATGTGATATAACCGAACCAGTAATATCCCTTAAATAAGGTTGCGCACTTGCCTTTCTTAAATAACGAGAAAGGAGATATAAGAATGAAAAGTAAAAAGGCGTTAATCATAACTGTGACGCTTTTGGCTATATTGCTTATCGGACCGCTATATCTAAAAACTGTGATCGCTCCGGCAAGCGTAACTGGCACTCCAGATGACACTTTGGGAGTTTGGCTATACAGTGCTGGCACTACCGTTCCAGCTGGTGCGCCAACCGACGACATAATAGAGAGAGCAGTTTTCTACGACATACTTGACTACATAGGTGACACAGCGAAAGAAGTCTACGATTTTGGTTGGGGACCGATCGAACCAACCACTGGACAAGAAGACAAAACCCTGGCGGAGGTCATCCAAGGCCTTTCAGCCATCGACGACTTCGGCTATATTGCCAACGGAGGTGACGATGCAGCAAATTTTGATGCTGGAAAAAGCGGATACTTCTTAGGAGGCTATGACCCAGCCATCAAACGCGTAATTGTTCCTGACGGTGTCCCCGCAATTGGAACACTAGGCCCTTCCGAAGCTCCAACCAAAGGACAAGCAGAGACAGCACTTGACGGATGTGAATTATTCATTTTTGAAGACGCTGAACTCAGCGGCATGATCATAACCCTAAGCAACGATTTAGGTTTAAGCATAACGTTCTCACTCGCAGACCTTCAAGTTGATCCACCGACTCCNAATGCNGCTGACGACACGCTTATAGCAATTGATTTGGACACACTNGCAGGTTTCGACGGNACATATATTGACACGATTCGAATACAAGACGACGGCATCTACTGCCCACGCACAAACACNGGTGATACAACCCTTGAAATNGATGCAATAGCCACACGACCAACACAGAGCACAGTCGAATGCACAGTGAATTTCTACACTGAGCCTTCCAACATTGGCAACATCACCTTCATGGGAGTGACCTATATCAACGGTGAAACCGACGTCTTCGTTTATGGCACTTCTGGTTTAGCTACTGCTAATGCTCCTGTTGGCTGGACGTTTGATCATTGGGAGTTTACTGCTAATCTTACGCTCTCTCCAAACGAGTATGCTAATCCAGTAACTGTCACCGTTGAGTGTGGTGGCAACCTTACTGCCGTCTTCAAACGGGGTGAATGTACTGTTAACTTCTACACTGATCCTTCCACCGTTGGAAACATCACTGTCAGTGGTGCAGATACTACCTACTTTAATGGTGATACCAAAGTCTACAATTACAGTGACACCTTCTCTGCTACTGCTAATGCTCCTGTTGGCTGGGTCTTTGACCACTGGATAGCCGAGGGCAACATTCAGCTTTCAAGCACTACAGACAATCCAACAACGGTAACTATCGTCTGCGGTGGTAATCTCACTGCTGTCTTCACGGAGGAGCACGGCAATGGCGACTTTGGAACCATCGGCTACTGGAAACACGTGTTCTATGTTTGGAAGACAAGCAAGGGAAGCTTTAAAGACTTCACGGGAGAACTTCTCAAAGGGTATTTGGCAAACATAAACACAACATCGATGGTGTTCAGCGAGAACTACACTCTTACTTTAGAAAGTGCATATGATCTTCTATGGAGTCATGATTCAAGCATGAGGACAAGGGCTCTTAAACAGTGCTTAGCCAGCTGGTTGAACTGGGCAAATGGCGCCGTTACAATGTCTCAAATAGTGGACACAGACTACAACGGAATTCCAGACATGACCTTCGGTAATGCAATGGCAATAGTGGAGAACATACTAAGAGATCCAAGCAGCAGCTGGGGAGATCTAGAATACGCAAAGAACATCTGCGATTCGATAAATAACATGTGACAATCAAGCGCACAAAAACACCCCTCCTTTTATAGCAACCTCTCTTTTTTTGTGAATCTACCAAAAGAATACCAAATTCTAATCATTGGCCTATTGGGCTTTCTAGTTGAATCCTTCTTTACTCGTATAGCCCATAAACTCTGTTTTTCAAGATGTTACACCATAGATTTGCAGACAACAGGAATATTCTTGACAAAAGTTTTATACGTACATAGATGAAGCAAGGCTTCAAAAGAGTGTCAGTGAAATGGAACGAATATTAATCACTGGTGGAGGCGGCTTCATAGGCAGCCACCTCGCAAGACACCTCTATTCACAAGGAAACTATGTGCGAGTAGTTGACATAAGATTCGATGACTATATCCAAGAAGAATACTATAGCGAGAAATTGAAACTAGACTTAAGAAACTTCAAAAACTGTCTCACTGCAACAAAAGGAATAGACAAAGTATACAATTTCGCTGCTAACATGGGAGGCATAGGCTTTATCACAGCAGTGGGAGCTGAAGTAATGCATGATAACCTGTTGATAAACACCTGCATGTTAGAGGCATCCATACGCAATAAAGTGAAAAGATACTTATTCAGTTCCTCAGCGTGTGTCTACCCAACATACAAACAAAAAACCCCCACTGTAAAAGGTCTGAGAGAAGAAGATGCATACCCTGCGGATCCAGATAATTTCTATGGCTGGGAAAAATTAACAACAGAAAAAATGTGCGAAGCATACCAACGCGATCATGATCTCAACATTAGAATCGTAAGATACCACAACATCTATGGACCCGAAGGAACATACAAAGGCGGAAGAGAAAAATCCCCTGCGGCTCTGTGCAGAAAAGTAGCTGAAGCATCCAACCCGGGAACTATAACCATCTGGGGAGACGGCAACCAAACAAGATCATACTGCTACATCAACGACTGCATAAAAGGAACAATAATGTTAATGGAGTCAGACTATGACAAACCAATGAACATTGGATCAGAAAGACTAATCACAGTAGACCAGTTAGCTGATATGATCATAAGAATATCTGGAAAAAATATAACCAAAAGATATGATTTAACAGCGCCACAGGGTGTTAGAGGCAGAAACGCCGACATAGACCTCGCTAGAAAAGTTTTGGGATGGGAACCCAAAGTAAGTCTAGAAGAAGGGCTCACCAAAACCTACAAATGGGTAGAAATGAAATGCATTGAAGATAGAAAAAACATGAGTGCAACTGCAAAAATTGAATCACATCAGTGCGCACATTAGACTGAGAATTATTTTGAAACAATGTCTACCACTTTCAGGAACAGTAGTTGTTCCGATTCAGAGTCCGAATTAGCAATAAATTATTAATACTTTAAGCAGGAAATCCTCCTTTTCATGGTAGGAGCGAGAAACATCGTCAAAAAGGTAATTGTTGAAATTCTTCGAGTTCCAGAGTCTCTTGACAAACGATCTGACGAAATTGAGGGGGAAATTTTGAACGAGTTTTGCGAAGGCTTCTTAAGGATTCCTGGGAGTTACAAAATTGAGAAAATTAGAGTTGTTGAGACGTAGCAAATTCTGAACACCCAAAAAAAGAGTGCACAACAAGAACACTGAATTAACAGTTTTTTCACCAGACATGAATACATAAGATTCTAATACTTGTACTCAAAAGCAATACTGAGAACATATGTGCAGCGAATCTCTAAACGACTCTAACACGGAACTTCCCTCCAAAGTTGAATTTGAACAACTCAAAGGAATAGTTGAATCAGAGTTTACTATAGAAGAGGACCTACTAGAATATGATGTTCCAACTTTTTATGTTAGGTTAAGTCAAAGTTCAAAAAAAGCGTTTCTTAGGCTTGTTAAACGTTTAGACGCTTTGGGTTTAGTTCCAGTTCTTAGAGATAACAAAGGAAAGATTGCTTTGCAAATAGTTCGTAAGCCTCCTGTAAAACCCAGTCGAAAAATCATAAACTGGGTGTTGTTCCTTGCAACTATTGGAACCACTCTAGTTACGGGATATTTTTTGTCACTTGGGTTGATGGATTCATTGGGGGGAGCTGTAATGTTTACTGTAGCACTTTTGGCGATACTGGGTTCTCATGAAATGGGGCACAAATTAGCTGCCAATATACATGGAATCGAATCTACCTTCCCATATTTCATTCCTGGACCTCCATGGCCTTTTGGGATTGGAACTTTTGGTGCTGTTATTAAGCAGAAATCCTTGGCTCCCAACAGAGATGCACTCTTTGACCTAGGAGCAAGTGGGCCAATCATCGGATTTGTGGTAACGGTCATAGTAACTATAATAGGGCTTCAAATGTCTTCTGTTGAGTTTCCGCCTCAGGAAGCATTTTGGATTCCAGTTCCTCTGTTGTTTGAGCTTATTGCCGAAGCGTTGCTGAGTCCTCCACCTGGCATGGCTGTGATTGTGCATCCTGTGGCTTTTGCTGGTTGGGTTGGTATGCTTGTTACAACGCTTAACTTGGTGCCAATAGGCATGTTCGACGGGGGACATACCGTGAGGAGTTTGCTTGGTCAAAAAACGCGCAGCGCTCTCTCCTTTATTTCCATACTGATACTGCTTGTTCTTGGACAGTTCATTATGGCGATTTTAGCCTTTCTTCTGTCTCTGCAAAAACATCCAGGTCCATTAGACGACGTTTCAAAACTCACGATGGGCAGAAAACTCGCAACGATCATACTTGTTTTGATTTTTGTTCTCTGTGCCACCTCTTTCTTGTTCCTTTTTTAAGAAGTTCAAACTAGTCTTTTTCCAACAGCTTACCAGAATTAGTATTCGTTTTAATAACGAGTGGAGAATGTGTGTTGCATTCAAAGCTGCACAGCAAATTATGAAAAGGGTTTTATACAAATGATAAGATATCTCGAAAGCAGTGATTTAGATGAAGGTTAGAACAAAGGCAATTTTTATGCTTTTACTTGTTGATCTTTTCCTTGGAGTATCAACAATATCAACCTTCGCTGAGGCACCTGTTAATGAGTCTTCTGAGGTACATGTCGATCAATCTTCTTTAGGTTCGCTTGCGTACACTTCTAATTTTCCATGGGTGTCAACAAGACCGAATGTTGATCCAGAACTTCTTAAATCGATGGGGCTGACTAGAGTTCTCATCTTCGCCAGTGATGATACGCCTCTTAACGAGGTTGCTAAATATCTGATATCCATGCGGGCAACACCTTCTTTCAAAGGCGTTTATATAATAAGGGCGCTTATGATGGCTGAGGATGTTGAGCAACTAGCTGCTGACGTGCCTGTTCTTGCAATAATAAAAGATCGAAAAATCAATTATGATGTGCCAACCGAATTTCCTACGGTTTCTTCTATAAAAGAAACGTTTGATCGTAGATCTACTAACTTTCTACAACGCAAAGATGAGTCTTTTCTGGGAAAGCCGGAAACGACACTGCGAGAAGTTGTAAACATAACTGGTGCAAGAGAAGCTTGGGAAACTTACGACATCAATGGAACCGATACTACAATAGCCATCGTGGATACTGGAGTTGACTATGGAGCACTTAGCTTAGGTTACTGGGATGTTATGGCGAAGGACTCTCTGGGCTTTCCTGCAGCTTTTGACGCTGACGGAGAATGCATGGCTTTCACCACAATTGCACTGACCGCCTACTCGGCAGGCATGAGCGATTTTATACCAACACGGTACAGGGACCCTCTTGTGTACTTCGCTGGGGATGTATACACATTCTCTCAGATAACATGGGAGTTCTTTGGTATACCTATGCTCTGGTTTGAGGACATGGATGTGACAGGGATAGTTTCTCAGAGTGGCATTTATCATTTTGGTTTAATGTTTCAGTACTTGTTTGGGGCTGATATATTTCCAGTGTTAGTGGTGGACTCCACTACTGCAGGAGTGTACGATACTGTTTATGTGGATTTATCGTTTGATTGGGCATGGTTAAACTTTACATATCGTCTGCCTTTTGGCATATGGCCACCAGACTTCAGCTTTGCCGATGAGTTACCTCTTACCCACACTGGAGCAACGATAGCTGCAAGAGACTTCACAGGCGACGAAATATACGACCTCTCAGCTGGGTCATTAGGCTACTTCCTAGATGTTTGGGGGATATCTCCAAACGCTGACGACAGGGGTCTCGTACTTAAACCTATTGCTGAAGATGGAGACTATGTGGTTTTTGTTAACGACTGGTTCGGGCACGGAACTAGCCTTGCAAGTTGCGCTGTAGGAAGAGATGTTGGGCATCCTTCTGTTGGACCTGGGATGGCCCCTGGGGCGAAAGTCATGGGTGTTACAGCCCTCTTTATTGGCGACGTAATTGAAGCGGAACTTTGGGCAGCGGGCTTTGACTTAATCCCTGGCACTGAGGGCTGGAAAGACATTACGGGCTATGGCACAGTTTGGGGAACGTGGAATTATACTGGAAACCACAAAGCAGATATAATAAGCAACAGTTGGGGCTTTTCTGATTGGGCGGAATGGTTTGCGACGATTGGATTGCCTTGGTACGATGTGCTGACAGTATTCGAGGATGCCCTAACAGTTCCGGGTTATTTGAACCCAGAATATCCCGGAACTGTGATAGTTCACGCAGGCGGAAATGGTGGTGCTGGCTATGGAACCTTTACTGAGCCTGGATACGGAACACTTCCTATAGGTGTTGGAGCCTCCACTTCCCTAAACTGGACACGGTATGAATTTGGCTTTGCTGGTGGAACATATGATGATGTTATTCCATGGAGTGCTAGGGGTCCAACTCCTCTAGGGAATGTTAAGCCAGACGTGGTTAACGTAGGGGCTTTCGGCTGGGTTTCAGGACCTGTTTGGTACGGAGTCGGCGACGGCTCTCTAGCCTTCGATCTCTTCGGTGGTACCAGCATGGCTGCACCTCTCACAGCTGGAGCAAGCGCACTGATAATTCAAGCCTACAATGAAACAAAAGGCGACAACCCAACACCAGAGGCTACTAAGGTTATCCTGAAGTCCTCTGCGAAAGACTTGGGTTATGACTCTTTTGTACAAGGAGCTGGTCGTGTAGACGCCTTCGCTGCAGTTGAGTTAGCTCTTGATTTATCTGGTATCCGTGTTCTCACCAGTAAGTTGGGATAATATTCGTCCAAGAATTGAGAACGCTTGGTCAATGTCCTATATTTATCTTGGAGAACCTTTATCGTTCAAGCCACCGACTGGGCCCATCAACGATGTAAGCTGGTTTGCTGGGGCAGTCCAACCTGGCGGTTCGGCAGTAGCCCAGTTCACACTAGAAAATTCGGCGACGCAGTCAGTTGTAGTCAACATCACCTCAGTTGTACATAAACAGATAGGTGCAACTCAAACGTATTCAGGTTATATGGGTGGGTTGCCGCCAGATTGGCAGCTTTGGGACTGGTATTGGGGTGACCTTACAGTCTTAAATCCTTCAGACATACCAGCCGAGACAGAGCTAATAGTTGTTTCATTAAGAGTGCCTTATGTATACTTTGATCAAAATGGCGACTATTCCTTGGATCGTAGATGGGGCTTGTGTGTCTTAGATTGGGTTGACGATGGCGACGGAGAAATGGGAATCGATGAGGTTTACCTCCTAAATTACGGATACAATGTTGGCACAAGTAACGAAGCTAGAGTTGGTTTTCCACGCTCAAAGATCAATGGAGAACCCGTGTTTTTCATATATCAACGTGAAGGTCCACTGTATCCTGTTCAATTCAGAGTCTACATTAAATATTATGAACGAAGCAACTGGACATGGATTAACACACCAGCCACGGTTGCTGTCGCTGAAGGTTCTTCTGAGACCTTTATCGCCAATCTCACAGTGCCGGCAGATACACTTCAGGGCGTCTATCAGGGTCAAATGAAAATTGATATTGCGGGTTCGCATAACAGAACACTTACAGTTCCAGTTTCCCTTCAAGTTCCAGCAGTCTTATCCACTGACGATCTCGTATTTGACATCAATTCACCATCAGCGGCTGAATTGTATGACTCATACAGTGTTAATGGCTATTTCGACTGGGGATGGAGATACGAGGCTGGTGATTGGAAGCAATGGCTCTTCGACATTCAAGATCCCACGGTGGTTGCTGCTTTTGTGTCTTGTGATTGGAGTAGTGGCATGACTGATATAGATATGTTTGGGATCGACCCAACTGGAGTCATTGTAGATGGTGCTATGAGCCCTAACCTATACGATGGCTGCTTCCTATGGTCGACAAGAACGGGAACAACTGAAGAATTCGTTCTGTTGCCTACAAGCCCTCTAGGAACGACAGTTACAGGTCTATACACAGTTCTTCTTCACAACGTGCTCTTTGATGGAACAGTGTTTCCTGAGATTATCTCAGGGAAGGTGGAATTAGTTAAACTTGAGCCAAGCGGGCCGATCAGATCAACAACACGTTCAGGTTGTTCGGCGTCGCAAAACTTCACAATTACTACTGGGAGAAAATTAACAAACGTGATGATAGAACCCTACTCGCTCTTCCCTACCGAAATAACCCCCAGAATCCTGCCTGAAATAAATGCTACAGGCTCTACAGATTTCAATGTGAGAATCGATGTGCCAGAAGATGCTTTAGAAGGCACCTATCCAGTTTTCATTTTCTTAATCTCAGATCAAATGCCATATGCAACTACCATATTAATCGATGTAACTGTAGACAACACTTCGCCAACTGTAAATGTAGTCTCGCCCAAGAATGGTTCAATCGTGGGTGGGAATGTATTAATTGAAGCGTATGCTAGCGACCCCAGTGGTATTGCAGGGGTAGAATTTAAAGTGGAAACTGCGTCATCTCCAATGACTTTTGACAGCGAGGGTGGTCATTGGATCGGAACATTGGATACAACCACACTATCAGATGGTTATTACAGTCTAGGAGTAACTGCTTTCGACAAGGCTGGAAACAACCACACCACATTCATTTGGATCACTATTGACAACACAAATCCTTATGCCATAATCAATGCACCCGTGAATCATGGGTTTGTTCACAACGAAGTCTCCATAGACATAACAGCAACAGACGCTAATCTTGACAAAGCCCAATTATACTTAAGCGGGACACTTGTGGCAACTTGGAGCACTGGTGGAGTACATACATATGTATGGAACACCACAACATATACAGATGGGACATACACGATCATGCTTAATGTTCAAGACAAGGCTGGCAACTTAGCCACCGCTGAAATAACAGTTACAGTGGATAATGCGGTTCCTCTCGCTGAAGTTAGAGAACCAGAAAACCAAGGGTTCTTGAGGGGCATATTTAACGTTACGACCTGGGTCTATGATATCAACCTTGACACTGTGCAACTAGAGGTGAATGGAAGCATTATAGATGGGTGGAATTTAAATGGGCTCCACTTTTCTGTATGGAACACCACGGCGTTAACCGATGGCGTCTACGTCATCAAATTGATCGTTTACGACACAGCATTGAATAGCATAGATGAAACAGTGATTATAACGGTGGACAATACACCGCCATCCGTCAGCATGACGAACCCGATATCTGGAGCTGAAGTAAGTGGAGATGTCACTGTTCAGTTTAGTGCATCTGACGAACATCTAGCCAGTGTTCTTCTCTACGTTGACAACACAATTTTAGACATCACGGGACAGACATCTTATGTGTGGGACACAACCCAGCTTGGAGACGGCTCACATATAATCAAGCTTGTGGCTTATGACATGGCTGGGAACTCAGCTGAAACCTCTATATCGGTGATTACGATCAATGTGAGACTTGAAAAGGAGTTCACTCGAGGCATGTATCTTGCGATAGGAACCCCGATAGGTTTTATCATCGGTGCCATAATAGTTTACGCATTCATCAAAAGACGGTTTCCTTCATAAGCCGTCTTTTCTATGTCTTTCTATGAGTGAAGCATCTTTTGGTTGTTTTCATAAACATTTAAGAATTGGTTTTGTTTTTGATAGTATTTCTTGGAGTGTTAAGATTCTGAGTCCTAAAATTCCAGTGAGTTTCAGTGACAGGCTTGATGATTGTGGTAGTTTGTCTGATGTGTTTGAGTTGGTGAAACAGTCTGTCAAGCGTTTTTTGAATAGGCAGAGAGCTGGTCTTATGCTTGGCTTGGCGGATTTGGGAATGAGAAAGGGATATTTTATTGGTGCGTTTCATCCTGTGAGCTCTAACATCATAGTTATGAATAAGAGGCCTTTAGATTTGGCTCTTCGAACTACAGACAAGAAAGTCTTTAATGCCTATTGCTTTCATCTTCTGCTCCATGAGTATCTTCATTCGCTTGGATATGTTAACGAAGGTGATGTAAAGAAACTGACTCATGAGGTTTGTGAGTTAGCCTTTGGCAGGGGTCATCCAGCTACAGTGATGGCTGAGAGGGGTGTTGCGGCTTACTTTCCAAAAGTTAGGTATTTTGATCTTGAATCTCAAGCTCCAGAAAACCTTGAGATTGAGCTTGTGAGAGATTTTGATAGGTCTAGTGTGACATATATAGACTGAGAGCGTTGTGTTCGAGTTTATTTCTGGTTTTCGTTTTCTAGTTTGCGTGCTCGTATTTTGATCCATTCTGTCACTGCGCGCGTCTAATGCAAGCTAGCAATCACCTACGCAACTCCACCATTATCTGTTTCGCTCGGCATTTTATTCATATGTTGTCCTCTTTTACAGCTTGCTAAAAAAAAGAAAGAGTTCCGATAGGTTAAGTTTAACACACGTAGATTAGCTCGGTAGTTCCTTAGTCTCCACCGCCGTCAAAGTCTCCATAGTATAATGGGTCTTAAAGCCTACTTTCATCGCGAAGTCCATAGCCGCTTTTGTGGTGGGGGCCTCATAAATCATGACGCAGTCATATCGTCCGAAAGTGAAGTATATGTTATGGATTGTAATGTCTTTTGGAGCTTTGAGTTTTTTGAGGTATTCTACGGCTTCTTCACCTTTACCCTTCGGCACCAGCAGTGTTATAAACAACATGCGTGTTTCCTCGGTCACTATTTTGATATGTTTATTGATTTAAGTTTTGGCTGTAACGAATCAATCCAATCCTCAGTGTTTTACCATCGATCTTGTAGTCTGCTACATGTGCATTTTCAGGGAGTTTAGCCTTCTTTATGGATGTTGACAAGGTCTCTGAGGCAATGTAGTCCTCATAAGTATTGAAGACATCAGTGAACTTTGGCCCGGTCTCATAATAGGTTTCGATTTGATCGGATATATCGAAACCTGCATCTTTTCGTTGATTCTGTATGCGGCGTACAATGTCACGGGCCAATCCCTCTCTTTTCAGTTCTTCAGTAACAACCGTATCCACTCCAACAGTTGTGTCTTGTTCTTCTACTAAGACATAGCCTTCCTTTGGTCGAGTGCGTACTTCGACTTCTTCTGGTAGTAACGTAATGACCTGATCATCTACGTCAATTTGGATCTTTTGATCTTTCTGGAGTGATTGAACAAGAGCATCAGCGTCCATTGCAGCTACAGTTGCATATAATTTGGGAAGCATCTTTCCATACTTTTTGCCGAGTAAATGTGGTAGCAGTACTATCTCATAGTTTATCAATTCCTTTCTTTTGGTGGTCAAAGCTAACTCTTTTACATTGAGTTCTTCCTTGATTAAGTCACTGTGCTTCTGCAGTCTTTTCAGCATAGTCTTTTCTGCCACAACTCTTGCCTCTTTCAACGGCTGCCGTAACTTTATTCCAGCCTTGTTACGTGCTGAGCGGCCTAGACCGCAGATTTTGACAGCTAGGTCCATGTCTGCCATCAGTTTCTCATCGATAAGGGATATGTCAGCCAGTGGCCAAACATTGTGATGTATGCTCTCTGGAGCTTTAGGTTCTACACTGCGGACGAGGTTCTGATACATCTCTTCTGTGAGAAAGGGAAGGAATGGCGCCAGGAGTTTGACAACGGTTGTCAAACAACTGTATAATGTCGTGTAGCCAGCTTTCTTGTCTATGTCTGCTTCGCTCTTCCAGAATCTTCGGCGTGAACGACGGACGTACCATTTAGATAATTCGTCTGTGAATTGTTCTAGGCTTGCGGTGGCGTTATAGGCATCGTATTTTTCTAGGTGGCTAGTGATGTCTTGAATGAGTGTCTGGAGTTTTGACAGTATCCAGCGATCCAGAAGTGAGTATTTGGTTGTTGCATTTTTTGGTGTCCACTTGTCTAGGTTGGCGTATGTTATGAAGAAGCTGTAGACGTTCCAGAGTGGGATTAGGAATCGTCGTTTGACTTCTTCTGCTAGGGTGTATCCGAAGAGGATGTTGTTTTCTGGTCTGCTTCTGCAGTAGATCCATCGCATGACGTCTGCGCCTATGGTTTCGACTGCGTCGTCGAACTCGATCACGTTGCCTGAGGATTTGTGCATTTCTTGTCCTTTTTCATCGAAGACTGTGCCGTGGCCGAAGCAGGTTAGGAAGGGTGGGCGGCGTTCTAGGATGGTGCTCATGGCTAGCATGGAGTAGAACCAGTTTCGGAATTGTCCTGGGAGGGATTCGCAGATGAGTTTGGCTGGGAACCATTTTTTCCAGTATTCTCTGTCGTGGCGATAGTTAAGTGTTGAATAGGCGACAATGCCTGCGTCTAGCCATGGGTTGCCTACATCTGGAATGCGGGAGATGATTGCTCCGCATTTTGAGCATTTGATTTTGACTTTGTCTATCCATGGTCGGTGAGGCGTGTGGTTTACGAAGTCTTCCCAGCCTTCGACGGCTCGCTTCTTTAGTTCTTCTTTGCTGCCTATGATGTCGAAGTTTCCGCATTTTTGGCACTCCCATATTGGCAGGGCTAGGCCCCAGTATCGTTTTTTGGAGATCATCCAGTCTTCCATGTTGCGTAGCCAGTCCAGTTCTTGTTGTAGGCCGTAGTCTGGTATCCATTGGACTTGGTTGGTGACTTCCATGATCTGGTAACGGAGGTTGTGTTGTTTTTCTTGTTCAGTGATTTGTTCATAGGATTTGTTGAGTTTTTTGCCCATGTGAATGAACCATTCGTCGACGAGGCGGAAGATTAGTTCGCTGTTGCAGCGCCAGCAGACGGGGTAGCGGTGTCTGTAGTCTTCTACTTTGAAGAGTAAGCCTTTTTCTTTGAGGTTGTTTATGACTGGTTGGGCTGTTTCGTAGACATGAGTTCCTGTGAGCCAGTCGAATCCGTCGATGAAGACTCCGAACTCGTTTAATGGTGCTACTGCAGGTAGGTCATATTGTTTGCTGAGTTCCAGGTCTTCTTTTCCGCAGCCTGGGGCGATGTGGACGATGCCTGTGCCTTCAATTTCGCTTACTTCTTCCCAGGGGATGATGCGGTGGGCTTTGACTGCGCCTTGTTTTTGTTCGGCTGGGAGTTCGTCAAATGGTCCGTTATAGGTCCAGTTGAGCATGTCTTTGCCTAGGAGTTCTTCTACTATTGTGTAGTCTTTTTTGGGGAGGGTGCGCTGTAGGGCTGCTTTAGATATGTACAAGATTTGATTGTTGTGTTGGATTTTGACGTAGGTCATGTTTGGGTGGACTGCTGCTGCGACGTTTGATGTGAGGGTCCAGGGGGTTGTTGTCCAGACTAGGAGGGCTTCGTTTGGTTTGTTTTTGAGGGGGAATTTGAGGGTTATGCCCGGATGGGTGAGTTCTCGGTAGCCTTCTGTGACGATTTCGTGTTGAGAGAGGGCTGTGGAGCATCGGGGGCACCAGGGCATAACGTCTGTGCCTTTGTATATCCAGCCTTGTTGGTGACATTTTTTGAGGACGGTCCAGATGGTGTAGTTGTTTTCGTCGGAGAAGGTGAAGTAGCTGCCGCCTAGTTGGGGGGTGCCTAGTTGGCTGATGAGGATTTCCGGTGTGTTTGTGACTGGACCGTTGGGTCCTTGTATTGTTATGGGTTCATTGGGTTTGGTTTCTAGTTGGTTGGCTAATTTGCGTAATAGTTGGGGGTTGTCCCAGTTCATCCAGTAGCCTAGGCGTATGGATTGTTCGACTTGTTTGGCTGCGTAGTTGAGGGCTCTTTGTTTGCATTTTTTGACGAATTTGGCGATGCCGTAGTTTTCTATGTCTCGTTTTGTTTTGAAGTTGAGTTCTCTTTCTACTTCTACTTCGATCCATAAGCCTTGGCAGTCGAAGCCGTTTTGGTAGCGTTGGTGGTAGCCTTTCATGGCGTGGTAGCGTTGGAATAGGTCCTTGTAGGTGCGTCCCCAGGCGTGGTGGACTCCCATGGGGTTGTTGGCGGTGATGGGTCCGTCTATGAAGGACCAGCGTTTTTTGCCTTTGTTTAAGGTTATGCGTTTTTGGAAGGCGTTTGTTTTCTGCCAGAACTGTAGGATCTTGTGTTCTAGTTTTGGGAAATCGACTGTGGTGGTTACTGGTTTGAACATGGTTCATCCTCCAGAGTAGTTAGCCTTCTTGTTTTGAGGGTTTTAGAATGGTTATATGGTTTTTGGGTTTTAGAGTGGCTATAATCTAATGTGGTTAGAAGGGTTGGGTTAGCTTTGAATTTGGTGGTCACCACTCATATGAATACACCAGCAAAGACAAGATATAGCGGGCACATATAACTCTTTTGAAGAATAAAATGCGCGCGCGACATCCTAGTTGGGAGGAACTAAGTGGCTGAAAGATTATCTGAGATGAAAAGAGATGTTCTTACAGAGATAGCGAACATAGCCTTTGGACATGCGAGCACTCTTTTTTCCCAAAAGACTAGCAAGGAAGTCAAGCTGATGTGCCCTTTGAAAATTAATTACTAACAATGAGCTTCAGAAGGGTATTCAACTACCGAAAGGGGTTCTGTTTTGCACATTTGCATAGCTAAAGGGAGAGGAGCATTAAAGGGAATTTAGACGAGATTGAATATTTATCGGGACTTGATGGTTGTGTGATTCGGTGTTTTGAGTAGTCTTCGTTTATAGATGACTGCAAAAAACGTAAGTACGATGAGTATGACTAGCATTGGTGTCCATGTGGGAAATTCTGGTATTCCATGTTCTCCTATGATCTTAATGTCTTGAGTGCTTTGGCTGTACGTGAAGTAGATGTATGTGTAGCCGTTGTCCTCGATAACTTCCCTATCTTCTATCAGTGTGTTGTTTACTAGGATTTGCCATTGTTCCGGATTGTCACACCATAGAAGTTGATTGGGTATAGTGACCCTGCAGAAGCCAACTGTATCATCTTGTCCAGTGATGTTAAAACGAACAAACAGGCCTTCTTGGAGATTGAAGTGAAAACTTGAAATTGTGGAGTTACTGATTATGTCTATGCTGTAGGTTGAAATTCCTGTTTTGAATGAGTGGAAAGGCCCCATGAGTGGATAGGTATCCTGACAGCTTCCACTGATAATTCTGGGTGGGTATCCTACTCCTTTCTTATCAACCCCCTTATAGTTGCTCCAATAGTTTCCACCCGAAGGATAGCCATCATCCCAGAAATTTCGTCCGTCACAAAAAGCACCGTTATCAATGAAGTTATTGTGATAGAAAACATTATCATTATTACTCCAGTCGACGACAACACCCCATCCATTGTTTTCTATGTTGTTTCCAAGTATTGTATTGTTATTAGAAGACTCTTTAAGATAGATGCCATTGGGGCTTTTTGTTATATTGTTCCACGAAATAACGTTGCTCTCGGAAGCTTCCCTGAGTAAGATGCCATACTGTTTATTGCCCGTTATATTGTTTCTATATATGTTGTTTTTTTTGGATCGTGCGTTAAGATCAATGCCACCAGTATTAACACCATTATATGTTATCTGGTTTTCAGAGATCATGTTATTGTTGGAAGATCTGACGTAGATGCCATCCCGATTGTTTGTTATGTTATTGCCTGAAATTGTGTTGTTGTGAGATTCTTGCAGCCAGATGCCATACCGTGATTCTGTGATTCTGTTACGAGTTATTATCGAGTTTCCTGTGAAAGCGAGCAACATGCCGTGCCATTTGCTGCTGAGATTTAGGTTTTGGATGGTCATGTAAGTGCAGTTCACGAGAACTAAATACCCTGGATCAATAGATGCAACAATCATATTTCGCTTGTTGGTCCAGTAGTAAACTGATTTGCTGTTGACTGTATTCGAAGTATCTACATCATTCATGAAATGGGAAAGACAATCGCCTGAAATCCAGATGTTGTTCAGATTATCAGTCATGCTGTTACCTCGAAGTGTATTGTTTGAAGACCCCCTAAGATAGATGCCTTCATCGTTGTCTGTTATGTTATTCCAAGATAGGGTGTTGTTTGGAGACGCGTCTAGTTCGATACCATGCTCATTATTTGTTACATTGTTGCTAAGAAATATGTTGCCAGAAGAATGTTTGAGATAGATGCCTCTGTGGTTATTTGTTATATCATTTTCAGATATAATATTGCCTTGAGATTCCACTAGTCTGATACCGCTATGGTAATTATTCATAAGATTGTTTCCAGAAACGACGTTGTCGGAACTCGACCAAACAAAAATGCCATTGCCATAATAAGAATAACCAGGATAATCGCGATGACACATATCTGTAATATTGTTCCCGTAGATATTGCAGTCTGAGGAATTGTCGAGTCTGATGCCAGTGCCGAATGCTTTAATATAAATGTTCTTTACGGTTACATGACTTCTGCCCGACAGAAGTATTCCATAACTGCTTCTTGTTCCTTGGAGTGCGTAACCTGCACCATCAACCACAATGTTGCTCCGCTCAACCACGATCGGGAAATCAATGTTATCAGTGAAAGTGTAGTTATCTCCGTCCTTTTGAATCGGTGCTGTTACAGGTTCAACACTTCCATCAGCCCTGATGTAAATGGTCACACTGGCCCTTACCAATTGTGTGTTAAAAGCCAACGTCAGCATACCCATTATCAGCAAGAAGGACAAAATCATTTCCAAAACTGCTTTTGTATTCATTTACCTCCTCACCTCTACAATACAACTATGCGTATATGGAAAGATAAAAGATTAAGGGTTTGGTTAGCTCCTCCCAGAAACATCGTAACTATAAAACTAGACAAAACCAAAAGGAAATCAGTTCCAAGACCCCCCTAGACCTAGCTATACCCGTCTCTGTCTCTCCACTTCTCTAGAGAGGTTCTTACACACACGCACACACAAAACACTAAACACATCTTCACTCATTATGCATTTCACGAATCTATACTATCGTTAAGGTAAGTTTATAAGAAACTACACCATTCCATTGCCTCCAGTGTGCAAGAACTACTTTTGCGCATAGAAACACGTAAAGGAGTTGAAACAGCAAATTGTACGACAGAGAGCCAAGAGAAATGCACAAGGCAGTCTGCGCTGATTGCGGCCAAGAATGCGAAGTACCATTCAAACCTGACCAAAGCAGACCTGTCTACTGCAAAGAATGTTGGGCAAAAAGAAGACCCCCAAGAAGAAGCAGATATTAAGCTCACAAGCTAACATCTAAATTCTTCATTCAAAACCCTTCCTTTCTTTTTTTATATCTTCTATTTTTCTTCTGCACTTGCACGCGCTTATTCTAATGTTTCTTACTCTTGTGAAATTCCTCTGCTTCTGCTTCCATCTTCTTAAGTCTCGTATAGTAATCTGGGAACTCATTCAAATGCGCCAAAGCTATCTTGCCAGTCATAAGTGAATCATCATTCGTGACATTAGTATTAGGGTCTTGAAGCCCGTGTTCCAACTCTACATCCATTCCCATTCTAAACTGTTCAGCATCAAACTTACTCCAATCAACATTAAGCGCTTCACCAATCTTCTTCGCTTCTTCAATTGAAAAACGTTTTTTGATTCTCATAGTCTTCATTGAGTTGATAGAAAATAAAAAATTATTCCTCCTTCCTTCCTCTCTCTGTTTTAATCTTCCACCACTACACCAACCTTCGCCATAAACTTCTAAATCAAGATGCACTACGTAATAATGACCAACAACCGTTGATGGACTTGAAAACCTATTTTTATCAACTGCTATCAAATCGGTGAAACCTGACAAGGCTCAAAACAATGTCTATCTCAAAATCAGACAGCTAGAGCTACTGCTCAATTCGGCGGTTGATGAAAACCAAGAATTTTCTCCCGCCTCTATAGACTAGGTCTCACATACGCACACAAAACTGAATCCAGAATCCATATTCCCTCTTCATAACAGTTTTTGACACAACCGCTTCCAGTCCTCATCAGTGAACCTGATGAGCGCCAAACTCGAAGAAATCCGACGCAAAATCGCCAAACTAAAGAAAGACGCAGAAGAACTACGCCGTCTGAAGGTTGACTGCGACACCATTAGAAGTTTCCAAAGATCACTCGTAGACACAAAATTCGACTAAACAACCCTAACTCCATCAGGAACCTCTTCATCGACAGTGAGCAACGAAACCGTGTCTTCTTGATCCGCCGTAAGAATCATACCCTCCGAGACTTCCCCACCAAACTTTACTGGTTTGAGATTAGCCAGAAAAACAACTTTTCTTTGTAAGAGTTGATCAGGAGTATAATACCCAACCAAACTCGCAACCGTCTGCCTAGTTCCCAATGAACCCAAATCAACTACCATCCTGTAAAGCTTCTCAGTTCTCGGAATACGCTCAACTTTAACCACTGTTCCAACTCTGATATCAAGCTTCTCAAAATCCTCAACACTAACATACGAAACGTCCAAGTTCCACCATTACCCCCTTACAAAATCGTCAACGAATCTATATCTCTCGGATAATACGTGATGACTTCCGCCCCACCCTCAGTTATCACCACCGTGTCAGAGTGGCGAAAACCCGCAAATCCAGGCTCATATATACCCGGTTCACAACTGAAAACCATGCCCGGCTTCATCACCGTGTTGTCGCCTACATCAAGCCACGGAGGCTCATGTCCATCCAACCCTAATCCATGACCAGTGTGATGCCTCAACAACTCTCCATAACCTGCC
>JGI24422J19971_10000621_pt1 | contig 20103 bp, 14 predicted proteins | sample DeeMarSWOR152_54_FD_19971 | JGI IMG/M metagenome (IMG submission 19971) | reverse complement strand
ACTCTATACAAGACAGGTGTCTTAATCAATACTTCCTATTCAAAGAGTGGTGTTATAAAGATTGGACCGATTCATGAAGATGAACTCGGCGCATTTACTCCACAAGGAAGAACAGGAATAGATTTGAATGATGATGGCTTTACCAATGGAACGGTATACTTTGCTATAACCGATAATGCTACAACTGGTGTTTATGATACATTCTTCTTCTCAACTGATGGTAACTTCACTGGTGATGCTGCTCCAGGTGTACCAAATCCAATTTCAGTTAATAATCCAGATAGGACTAAAAGAGAGTTTGGTTTTGGTAGTAACTTAACCCTTCTGACCATAGGTCCAAGAGCTCAAATGTTACTGTTCTATTCACGACAAATAGGAGACTGGGCTCATATGCGTGATGTAAAATACAACAGTAATATAACGATTCCTATCATAGTCGCTTCACCAGATGGAACTCCACAATCTGCTAACGTTTCTGTCACAGGATACAAGAATATGAGGAATTGGATGTTTACTTCTAAAGACATTGGGACGAAAGAAATTACTGGGGTAGATGAACTATCATTCAACAGTAGTCTTGTTGGTAAGGGAGAGTATGCTTTTGCGATTAAGACTGACGAAATGATGGAAGAATGGAAGTGGCCTATGGCTACTGTGAGAGGATACTTGGTTGATGGTGAGATGGGGGAAGCGACATACATAAGCAACTTCCAACCATTGCCACTTAGAGATTACAAGTGGGATACTCCTGGTGTTAAGATGACATGGATACAACAGGATGCGAGAAACGATACTCCTGGATATATTATTGAGGGTGTTTTAGGCGATGTATATGAAATTAATTTTGTGGAGAAAGGGTGTCAAGTTTTCGATTCTACAGGCAATATAACTGATGAAATCTATCAACAAGCACCATTAGTTTACGGTTTTATGGGACATGATTGGGATAATCACGGTTATTTCTTTTACAATTCAACAAGTGGTGCACTTTACAGAAATAAAACAGATTGTTGGTTTGATCTTAGTGCTTCTCCATCATATCAAAAAGGCGATTACTTTAAAATTGAGAGAAATGGAAAAACTTTTAATGTGAGTATTTTAACCATTAACAAGGACCAATACAATTACAACAACTGGACGGAAAATGATGTTCATTTTGAAAACACCAGTGATTGTCATGAACTTCAAGCTACTGTAATCACTGTATTTAATGTTTATAATGCATCAGGTCCAATACCACCCAGTGTATACTACTGGACTTCGACAACTATTTGTATAAATTCTACTGATTATGTTCCTGCTAATTATCACATCGATTATGAATGGCGCGGTAGAAGCTGGAGGACCGATTTCGGAGTAGCTGGAGTAAATTCTTCGGTTATTCTTCCGATGGTTAACAATCCAAATGCTGATCCGGCATGGTCAATAGGATGGTCATATATGCAGAATGTAAGTATATTTGGAAGTTATTATGATGTGATTCTTGCTAACGATACTTCTAATTATCATCCAAGGTGTATTTTTGACCCTTCACCAGATGGACAATGTGCTAACAAAGCTTGGTTAGTACCGACATCTATAGGCAATTTCTCAAGTCCACAAGCAATAGGTGTAACTATTGGACAGAACTTCACTTCGGATTTGTATTTAGCTGCTGTTGGACCAAATGACGGAGATGGTATAACTGTTGGTAACTTCTCAGCTTTAACTGTGTTAGGTCTACCTCAATATCCTGCAATAGGTGGGATAGATTTCGCTGATGACACAACAAGTTACTTTACCATTGTAAATGAGAGTGAACTAAACATGGACTTGGATAAGAACGATTCCACTGACGGAGTGTTCTACATGATAGTGTTCGATTCAGATTTTAATGATAAAAAGAACTTGACGAGCAATCTGGTCGACGATGACCTAGAATTCTTGCCTTGGTCTATTAGTGAAGGAGACGAAGATATACATTACGATTTCACTGATATTGAAACCTATACGTGTGGCAACATAACAAATGAACGATGGTGTGATTTACCAAGTGGCATATGGTCAGGTTGTGTACAATTTGGTGGGGGATATCCGGATGAAAAATGGGAAAACCAACCACATTGGGATGTACCTTTCTATAACATTACGCACATGTTGCTCAGAAAAAACAGATGGGAAGTTTATTCAGGCCAACCAGTCGATGTCTTGTTGAATATATACAATTTCGATCAGACACCAATCTCAGGAGCAAATATCAGCATAACAAAAATGGCTAGAGCTTCACCATTTGTAGGATTCCAAGTTTTGTCTACGGCAGATTATACTGTTGATGAAACATACAATGTCACAGACTCGTATGGTTACAGTTTATTGAAGATAACACCCTCAACTTCATGGGATAATGGAGAGTATCAAGTCATAGTTAAGATTCAATCACCTCAAGGAACTGAAACTTGGGAAAGATGGTTTTGCGTAGGGAGTTGTAAATGATGATAAGAATGAATTTTATATTAATGATTTTATTATTGTTGGTTCTACTTCCAAGTCTAGTTTTAGCTGATGTTTCAGTTTCCATCACTCAGTCTGGTGCTGATCCTGGTAGTGTGATAGCGGAGAGGACTTTTACTATTTCTGGTTCTGATTTAGATGAGAACTGTAATTCTGCTACAATTGATTTGAGTGAATGTGGCGTGTGTAGTATTTCTGAAAACGAGACAAAAACTATCAGTGGTAGCACCGTTTCTTGGACGACTCTAACAGCCAGCACTGCGAATTCACAAAAAATAACAGTTAGTATTTCTGGTACATGTGAACCGGATTCTGGTTACGTTACTTTTGATGCTAAGACTGCTCCCTCTCTCACTGCTTCTGTGGATCCAACTTCTACCAGTGTCACACAAGGTTCAACCTTTTCTTTAAGTCTTAACATTCAGAACAATGGAGAAACAACGGCAAAGTTTGGAAGTATAACTGTTTCTCCCTCTGATTTCAGCATTTCTTCTGGTTGTTCTCCCTCTGATATACTTGGAGAACAGAGCTCAGGGCTATCTTGTACAATAGCTGCATCTGCATCTGCCACGACTGGTACAAGGACTCTATCAATCTTGATATCTCCAACTAACGCTGATTCTGTGACTAAAACAGTTTCTGTGACAGTAATTGCTGGAGCAACCACTACAACGCTCGGAGGAGGTGGACCGGGTGGTGGAGGTCCTTCTGCAGGACCTAGAGAAAAGAAGAAAACACATACTTGGACGATGATAACTCCTGGTGTTGTTGAGATAATGCATGTTGATGATCCTGATATCGGGCTAAAACAGATAAGCATTAATGTGAGAAATAGAGCGAACAATGTCCAGATAACTGTAACTAAATTAGAGGGTAAGCCTGCCTCTGTCGTTCATAATATTTCTGGGAAGGTATACAAGTATATGGAAATAAATACAGAGAACCTTGCTGATGAAAACATTTCAGAGGCTAAGATTCAATTTCCTGTTAACAAGTCATGGATTATTAGGAACAACATCAACAGAGCAACCGTAGCTTTGAATAGATATCACAACAATGTTTGGGAAAGACTTCAGACAAGAGAAATCAGTGAGGATAATGATTATGTTTATTATGAAGCGATAAGTCCTGGGTTTACAACTTTTGCGGTAACTGGAGAGGAGGTTACAGTTACGACAACCACAGCTGCGCCAGTTGCTACTACGACTACAATGTTGGTAACAACAACTGTTCCAGTCATATCTGAGGTTGGTGGAATACCGATATGGATTTTTGGACTGATTATCGTTATAGTTGTAGCCATAGTGATAGTATTCTTGATATACAGGAAAAGACAGAAAACAGCGTTACCTGTACAAACCGAGATGCCTCCAGAAGAAAAGCTATCTTATTGATTACTTCTTCCTTTTCTTTTTTCTTCTCACTACTTTTTTTATCTTTATTTTAGCTGCTTTCTTCACCATAACTTCCGTCGATTTAAGTGATTCGTTCAAAGCTTTGTATCTATTCTCTACAGTCTCGATGACTTTCTTTCTCAATTTTTCTCCCTTCAAATTCTTCAGCTTGTTCAAATTCTTGGCTAGAACATTGTCTTTTAAACTATTAGAAATCCATTTGGAGAAATCTCCTCTCGACGCATGAAACTCTATCGAGGTAACATTTACTTTCTTTAGATCATCAATGAAATCCTTGAGGCTACTTGCTATAACTCCGGTCGGATTGTTTATACCTGCATTAAACCTGAAACTCTTCTCGTCTGGAAGTTTAGACAGAGCTTTTTTAGCAATGTCTTTCAAGTTTTTCTTCATATAATCACTTAATAGAATTTGAAAATACGTGTAAATAAACTTTTCACTCTGATAGGAAATTCTTTTCTAAAATAGATTAACTTCTTTTTTCTGGAAAACTAAGTAATAAGTAATGAGAATAATACTGACACTGTTAACGTTGTCCTTGATTTTTCTTTTGGTAATTTCAAACACTCAACAAACTCCACAGGTCAATAGAATAGATAAACTGAAAAAACTTGAGCCCAAGTTGAGGGAGTTAACATCTTCTCAGGAAAAGGTGAGAGTCATAGTATGGTTGGAAAAGGACAGTGATTTGAAAAACTTTAGGAGTATTGGGAAGGTTAGGTATGATTATAGTATCATACCTGCGATAGCAATGGAAGTTCCTTCCAATAGATTAGAAGATTTGGCAGAATTATCAGATGTAAAAAAAGTTGTTTTGGACAGAAAAGTCACGATTTTAAGGATGGATAGTATCCCCTTGATAAAAGCAGATGTAGCTTCTAATGATTTTGTTGTCAACGGCACGAACATCAACGTCTCTATAATCGATACAGGCATTTTCAACCACACGGAATTTCAAACTCCGAATAGGATTGTAAAACAGAAGTGTTATTGTCAGGAGTGTTGCCCTCCCAATAATCTCAATGAAAGTGATAACGCAACTGATGACCATAGTCATGGAACTCATTGTGCGGGAATAACTGGTGGTGAAGGTGATGGTTCTGGTCGAGGAGTTGCGACTAACGTTTCTTTGTTTGCTGTGAAAGTTTTGGATTCTTCTGGTTCTGGTTATGATTCTGATGTCGCTGCTGGCATTGAATGGTCTGTTAATAACGGGGCGAATGTTATTTCCATGAGTTTGGGTGAACCATACTATGAATTTATGGATTGTTACGACCTTGCATGTTCAGAAGCTGTGGATAACGCAACAAAACAAGGTGTAGTTGTAGTTGTAGCTGCAGGGAATGATGGATCATTTGCAGAAACGATAGCAGCACCTGGTTGTGCTAAAAGTGCTATAACAGTAGGGAATACGAATGATAATGATGTTATCTATTCCTCCTCTTCAAGGGGACCAACAAAAGATAATAGAACTAAACCCGATTTAACTGCTCCTGGTGTTAGTATCTATTCTACTATTAACTCTTTGAATGGTTATGATTATAAGACAGGAACTTCCATGTCAACCCCCCACGTAGCGGGAGTGGCAGCTCTTTTAATGCAAAAATTCTATCAAACCTTTGGTTATCTTCCAGAACCAGACAGAGTCAAAGCGATTATTTTAACGGCTGTAAACATTAGTGGTATGAATAGTGTTGGTTATCAACAAAGGAACAATGTCCATGGTTCGGGGAGGATAGATGCTTACGAGACTTTAAGCATCATGAATTTAACGAGGAATAATACCATCTCACAAAATCAAACTCATCGTTACAACTTAAATGTTACTGGGAACTTGAAGTTAACACTGTACTGGCCAGAGGATAAGGATACGAATAACAATCTCAATCTTTTTGTGGGAAACAGAAGTTACAATTACTCATACCAAACTGATGCGAATGATGTCATTGAACAAGTCTTTCTTTACAATCCAAAACAAAGAATATGGAAAGTTTATGTGGAAGGCGTTAATGGTTTAAACCAAGATTATTATCTTGCATCTAACATGGAAATCATAGATGATGTTACCCCACCTGTTTTAATCCTGATAAAACCAGAGAATGTGACTTATAATACACAGTCAGGTATTCCATTAAACTTTATAACTGATAACAGTAACCAAACGATTTGGTATACTGTTGATGATGTTAATGAAACTATCGTAACAGGAAACACGACATTCAATGTTAGTAGCGATGGCTATCATAATATAACATTATACGTAAACGATTCATACGACAACATCAACCAAAGTGTTCAGTATTTTTCTGTGGATACTACTCCACCTAAATCATCAGATAATTCAACCAGCACAAGGGGTGCAGGATTGGCAGTTGGATTCAGACTGAGATGGTTAGATAGTGTTGCATTAGATTCTTACATATTCTCTATGGATAATTGTACTGGTTCTTTTGTAAACTTGACTGAATCAACATTCCCTGATGGAATAGAAGATTGGAGTAACGTTACTCATGTAATTAATGATACCATCGGCTGCACGATAAGGTGGAGAGTTTATGCTAACGATACTAGCAATTATTGGAATTCAAGCTTGGAATACAGTTTTGTAACGATCGATGGAACCTTTCCACGATGGTCTAACAATAAGACTTCTCTTTCAAGTCCTACTTATTCTCCTGATCAAACTTACCAATTTAACGTAACATGGGTTGACAATATTGCTTTAGACACTGTTTTAATAGAGCATAACTTTACTGTTCCCAAGCAGAACGACTCTTTCTCAGGAAATATCAGTTCGGAATATTACTTCAATGTTTCAAACTTAAAGGCGGGAACATACTTATGGAGAAGCTTTGCCAACGATACAACTGGAAATGTAAACATGACAGATCAATGGACTTATGTAATAAATAAAATTCCTATTGAAATTGCCCTTTACTTGAATGGAACGAGAGGGAATGTATTTTATGAGCCAAACCAGACAGCTAACTTTACTGTTACTTTAAATGTTTATGGTCGATACGTCAATTTAACGACAAACATATCTGGATGGGTTGATTTAACTAATGTGACACCTTTGATGAACTATACGAAATTAACGACTGAAGGAGTCTACAATATCACAGGATATTGGCTTGGTGATGATAATTATACTTCTGATAGTGAGACTTGGTATGCAACAGTTACTATCACAACTACGACAACTAGTACTACGACAACGACTTTAAACGGTGGAGGTGGTGCACCGACTTCAGGTCTTAAAACTGCGACAGAAGATGTAACCTTGTCTAATAGTGACGTTTTGAAGGATGATACAACCCTGCAGTCAAGGATAGAGGATCTTCTTGATAAGGACTTGGATTCTCAGTCTATAGATGATTTGATCAATAATTCGGATTCGATAAAATCTGATTTGGAAGTGACGAGAGAATTTATTGGTAAGCATGATCTTTCTGCCCTCACTATTAGTATCAAGTATAATGGAGATACAAAAGCAATAAACTTCATATTTTACGACATATTGTCGAAGAATTTTTCACAATCGTCTGACAACATTAGTGTTACAGCTTCTGGAAGTACTTGGAGAGTTGTAGAGAAAGATCCGAGTTTTGTTTTTCTATACTCAGAATTATCGGATGGAGATGATATGGATATAGAGTATGAAATAGATGAAGGGGTCGATCCTTCTGTAATAAATGAGACGTTAACATATGTGTTTGTAGAGGGTTTTGAGATAGTTGAAACAACAACTACTACAACTATCACAATTCCATCAGAGACTGTTTGTGGTGATGGTGATTGTCAGTCAGGTGAAAACTGTGGAAACTGTTCAGAAGACTGTCCATGTGCAGAGGGTTATGAATGTAAGAATAATCTTTGTATATTCGTGGAAAAATCAGCGTTCAACTGGATATACTTTACGATTCCTGTAATCATGATTGGTGCTGGGATAGGAGGATGGTTCGCATTCAACTATCTGAAGAAAGGAGATGAATTCGAGAAATTAAAAGATAAATGGGTAATAGGTAAAGAAGACTATAATAAATTAAAAGAAAAGTGGACTAGCAAAGCCGAGTAACGAGATTCTCGTTGACATAGATTGGTATGCCAGTTCTAACTGCTATTGCTATCGCATCACTCGGCCTTATATCAAGTATCAAAATAGAATTCCATCTAAGTAAAATTAATTCGGCATAATAAGTGCCGTCCTGTACTTTAGTTATCTTGACCATCATAGGATCAATACCAAAACCTTCTACGATATCTACAATTATGTCATGAGTTGAGGGTCTATACCAAGTTTTATTCTGAAAACCTTCTTCTATAGCTGATGCTTGTTGAGGGGAAGTGTATATGTTGATGATGGCACATCTTGCTTCTAATTTAATTCGTGCATTCTCACCAAGGATTTCTATTTCATCAACTTTCATCTGAATGAAACCTTCTTTTCTAAGGAACATTCGAATCTCGAGATTATAGATGATAAAAATAACCATCACAATAAAAATCAGAAAGGCTATTGGATAAATGATGTTTTTCTTTCTTTTAACCATAAAGAGAAATTAGAATGATAATTTAAATTTCTGAGTTAAGTATAATTTTTAATCTGTTTATTGTCATTCAGTAATCGTGGTCAAATGAACTTAAAATCTATCATCAGTGAATCCGAAATCATTAAGTATAGTAGTCTAATATTCTTGGCAAACTTTTCTGGGGCATTAATTTTGTTCATCTCTAATATTATCCTTTCGAGACATTTTGGTCCAGAGGTTTTCGGTAATTTCAAAACGATACTTGGATTATCTTTATTATTACCGAGTCTGATCGAGTTCGGAGCTGGTGTAACTATCGTAAAGTATACTGCTACATTGATTAAAGACAAGAAAAAAGTCAATTATTTGATTAAATCGATCTTAAAATTAAGAGTTATCTCTTATTCACTTCTGTTGGTATTGGTTTTTGTATTGAAAGATCAAATCGCGATTTATCTATTGAAGGATATATCCTTGAGTCCATTAGTCATTCCTGGAATTTTAATAAGCGGTCTATTTTTCTTCGAGATCTTTAAGTCCATTGCTTTAGGTTTTCAAGAGTATAAAGATTATAGTGTATCAAAATTCCTGACTTTTTCTTCTTATGGAATTCTGATATTAATTTTAGGATATTTCTTTGGTGTATATTATGCTTTGATTGGTTGGGCTTTGAGTTATTTCATAGGCAATTTTTCTTTGATAAGGCTATCGATCAGAAGAGGACTGCTTGGTAAAACAAAAAAATTCGATATAAAAAAGGTTTTCTTGAGTTACACTCTTCCAATGTATATTCTATTTTTTCCAGAACTACTGAGTCTAGTACCCATTCCTATATTGAGTTTATACTATTCTCAAAGAATCATTGGCTACTATTCCTTCGCGATGATTTTTTATAACGGTATAATTTTAATTCCTCTATCTTTATCAGATTATTTATTTCCAAAGATATCTGGGTTGAGTGGTAAGAAAAATAGAAAAGTTGCTGAGGAAAAATTGAAGAAAGTTCTTTTACTATATTCCCTCGTCGTTATTCCAGGGATTATCACAACTATATTCTTCTCTGATTTTTTTATTGAGTTGATTGCACCTTTATACGTTCCAAGCATCTTGATATTCAAAATACTAGTTTGTCTTGGGTTGTTATCGGGGTATTTTTTAATCTATGAAAATTATTTACGTGGATTAGCTCGACTTAAAAGATTTGCTCTGATGATTCTTACTCGCAATATAACTTTTTTGATCTTTAGTTTTTTTGTTTTAATGACACTCGTTTAAGAGTTAGTTTACCAAAACCTCTTTTAGTAATCTGGAAAGAATTAGGAAACCATGTTTTTTTCTTAACTTATTCATACCAACTCTTTTTTTGTAACTGATTGGAATTATTTTAATTCTAAATTTATGTTTTACAGCTTGAGTGAATAAGTTCATCTCAAGATCAAAGTTTTTAGCCTCTATTTTAATCTTCTTCAAGAAATCTTTTGAAAAAGACCAGTAACCTGTACAAACATCCTTAGGGTTCTTGAAACAAAAGATCATAGCAAAGAACGTTAATATCCTATTGCCGATGTAGGTTGAAAATGGCATTATCTCTCTTATATTTTTGTCGAAAAATCTATTGCCCATTACTACGTCTGCTTCTTTCTTTAAAATGGGTAAAATCATATTCTTAATTTCTTTAGGATTATAAGTACAGTCAGCATCGAGCATCACGTAGACATCATACTTCTCTAGATCAAACTTATCGAGAAACGTCTGGAATGCCATACCTTTTCCCTTACCATATTGTGTCATGATTTCTATGTTACAAGCTTTTTTTTGACATTTCTTCGCAATATCTACTGTATTATCATAGGAGTTCCCGTCAACGACTACAATATTATTTACAAGAGGGTTTGGAATATTGTCTATTATTTTTTTTATTGCCCCTTCCTCATTTAAGGTTGGTAATAAAGCACATACTTTCATCAGGACCAATCATAAATAATTTTAGAATTATTTATTACTATTAGTTTCAAAAAATAGAAAAATTGCTTATATGATGCATAAAAATAATTTCTATATAATTTTTGTTTTTGTTTTTTATTTTTTTACTAATAAATTATAGTTGCAAACCTGAAAACTGTTTTAAACGGTAATAAAATGAAAATTATTCAAGTTAGCCCCAGATACTATCCCCAGACAGGTGGCGTTGAGACTCATGTCAAAGAACTCAGTAAAAGACTAGTTGAAAAAGGATTTGAAGTAGAAATTTATTCCGCAGATTCTCCAAATAAAAAATTAAGTATAGAAACAATTGACGAAATTAAAATATTTAGATGTAGTTCCTTTGCACCGAATGACTCCTATTATTTTTCACCCACTCTTTATGGAATTTTAAAAAAATCTAGATATGATGTAATGCATGCACATAGTTATCATGCTTTTCCACTTTTAATGGGTGCATTGGCAAATAGAAAAGGTAAGCCACTCGTTACAACTTTTCATTATTACGGTCGGGGATACTCAACCTTTAGATCGATGCTTCATGTCCCTTACAATGTTTTTGGGCGTTACATCGTGAATTCGACAAAACGAATAATTTGCGTTAGTCAACATGAAAAAAAAATTATAGAAAATAAATTTCCTACAGCTTCTAAGAAAACAATTTACATTCCTAATGGAGTGAATTACGAAAGTTTTGCGAATTCTAGATCAACCCTTGACGAAGATGGGTTTAAGATATTATATGTGGGTAGATTATCTCCTGAAAAACAATTAGAGACCTTGTTCTTTGCATATAAAGAATTGCAAGAAAAAATAGAAAAGACAAAACTAATCATTGTTGGAGAAGGCCCAGCCTTTTTTTATTTAAAAAAACTTTCCGAGCGTTTGTCACTTAGAAATTTAATATGGGTAGGCGGGGTTTCTCATGAGTCAATAGCCAGTTATTACAAATCAGCCGATGTCTTTGTTTTACCCTCAAAAAAAGAAGTTCAATGTATATCTGTTTTAGAGGCTATGGCCTCTGGATTACCTGTAGTAATTCCATATTATGATGGAATAAAAGATATTGTCTTTAATGGAGAGACTGGTTTATTTTTCAAAAATAACGATCATAACGATTTAGTTGAAAAATTGATGATGTTAAATTTTGATGAAAATTTGAGAAAAAAAATGGGCCAAAATGCACAGAAAAATATAAAAAACAATTTTGACTGGAACATTCTGATACCCAAATACATTGAATTATTTAATGAGGTAATGTCAAATGAGTAAAATTATTTTAGTCCAACCTTCAGATCCCGCCATGACACAAATACTCAGAGATCATATGGGAAAGTTTGGCATAATCCAACAAAGTTTAACAACACTTCAATACGATCTTTTACCCCCTCTTGATTTAGCTTATTCTGCTTCTTTATTAGAAAATAAAGACCATGAGGTAAGTATAATAGATTCACCATCGCTTGGGTTAGATTCCTCACAAGTTTTAAATCGCATAATAAATGGAAACCCGGATTTGATAATTATTAATACTTCAGGCGTGTCTATCAATGAAGACTTAGATTTTGCTGAAAATGTAAAAAAGACAACAAATAAATTGGTTGCTGTAACTGGAATGTATGTCTCACTGTTTCCAGAAGTTGCTCTACAAAGAGGAATTGATTTAGTCATTCGAGATGAAATTGAATACACGATACTTGAATTATCACAAAAAACAACGAATTTTGACAATATTAAAGGACTTTGTTATATGAAAAATGGTAGTATAGTTAAGTCACCAAAACGACCGATTAATAGAAACTTAGATGAATTACCTTTCCCTTCATACCATCTCTTACCAATGAAAAATTATAGATATCACCTGCTCAAAAAAAGACCCTTCACTACTGTTCTTTCTAGTAGAGGATGCCCTTTCGGTTGTATTTATTGCCCTTATCCTTTGGGTTATGGTAATATCTGGCGAGGAAGGACTTCAGAGAATGTCTTGGAAGAACTAAGGTTACTAGTAGAAAAATTCGACATAAAGAGTATCCTTTTCAGAGATCAAGTTTTCACTTACGACATGAAACGAGCAGAGAAAATTTGTGATGGTATTATTCAAGATGGTCTTGATATTGAATGGAGATGTGAAACTCGTGTCGATCGACTTCCAAAGAACCTTATGTATAAAATGAAAGAAGCTGGTTGTAAGGGAGTTCATCTAGGAATAGAATCAGGAGACCCAGAGATACTCAAAAGAATAGCAAAGGTTGGTGTTACTGTCGATTTAATAAAAAAAGTTTTCAAAGATGCTAAAGAAGTTGGTTTAGAAACCGTTGCATTTTTTATGTTAGGTTTACCTGGAGAGACAAGAGAATCAATTTCTAAAACTTTCAGTCTAGCAAAAGAATTGGGTTCGGATATTACTTGGTTCACTGCTGCAGTTCCTATTCCTGGTACTAAATTGTATGATTTAGCTGAAAAGAAAGGATGGATAATCACCAAAGATTTAAAGAGATATTCTGGGAGAGAAGTTGTGATGAGAACAGATAACCTGACAGAACAAGATATAAAAAACGCTTTAATAGAGGCCAAAATAATGTTTTCAGGTAGTGCTGCGAGTTTAATAAAAAAAGGATTCTCGAGAAAAGGAATATCGTTGGTTTTGTCAAACCCTAAAAAAGTGATGAAGTATGTCTTTTCTAAATTTAAGAGATGATGGGATGGAATATACACATCAAATTTATACAATAATTTTTACTTCTTCATTGTTATTGTTTTTGATAAGTTTTTTGATTCAATACCCACTCGTTTTTTCATATTCTGATTATTATGGAATTTTATTCAAAATGGGATGGATTTATTGGTTGGGTTACTTTTTGTTAATAATTCTCATTTACTTCAATTTTGCAAATTTTGAGAATATAGATGGAAGATTTGTTTATCTTAGCCTACTATTGTTTGTAATTTATCTAATTGGAACTCCCTTCTTTTTTGAGTATTTACCTAGGTTTGAAGATACTTGGAGTCATTCATTTCTTGCTCAAGAGATGTTTGAAAAAGAAAGAGTAATGACTCGTCTCAGTGATTATGAACAATACCCTGGTTCTTTTTTATTCTTTGGATTGTTGTTCCAAATCATACCATCTTATTATGTGATGAAATTTTTTACACCATTTCTTTATTTCTTTGGAATTTTAGTTGTTTACTCATTATTCAAGTATTTAGTCAATGAAAAAATTTCATTTTTAGCTTCTATTTTGTATGTTTTTTTCAATTGGACAGTAGAAGACAATCATATTTCCCCACAATTCTTGTCTCTATATTTATACTTTTTTTTCATGATGGCACTGACAAAAATACTATCTAAGCCAAGAAAAAATATGAAGAGTTATACTATCATAATTTCTTTACTTTCAATTTTAATGGTTATTTCTCACCCTGGAACACCGATTTTCTTGTTTTTGATACTATGTTTAATGATTCTTTTGTGTGATGAATTTAGAGGGATTTTATTACCAATAACAACATTATTAGTGATTGTTTTTTTTGCTTATCATATCTTTCAAACAACAATTTTGGGGTCATATTTAGAGATGATAGAGAATTTTATTCAAGCTTTAATGGAAGGTACTTTATTTTCAAGAGCTTCCATGAGATTTTCTGCAGGTCTTCTTAGTAGAAAAATCTTTATATTTTCTAGACTAGGAATAACGATTTTTTCTATCTTACTCGGTTCACTCGGTATTTATTTTGCATATATAAAATGGTATAAGCTAGGAGCTAAATTTTTCTTTTCATGGGCATTTTCAATGATACTTTTCACAACGTTTGTTGGACTAAGCCTAAAAGGAGAGTATTATGAGAAATTCGTTTTAATAGCTTCTCTACCTCTTGCTGGAGTAGGAGCTTATTATTTTAAAAACATTAAAAATAGTGCAATCCTACTGATGATCCTTTTATTAATTTCACCATTTTATTTTATCGCCAAGTACGGGAATGAAGCCATAGAAAGTGAATCTCTAGAAAAGTTAAAAGCAGATTGCTTTACTTACGAGCTTAAAAATGATTGTGAAGAAAGACAAAAAATCGTGGATAGTCAATTGCATTGGGACTTAAAGTTTTTTGGGGATGCTGATTTTACAGTTACCAGAGAGGAAATTATGGCAAATTCAATCTTCTACGGTAGAGATGTAAAAACTGCTCAAAAATTAATCAATGAGCGTTTTTATGGGTTTGATAGAATTTATTCAACCAATTCAGCATGGTCATATGGGTTTGTCATTGAGACATTTATAGACTAGAGTTTTTATTGACCCAAAAATCTATAAAAATTTCTTCATCATTCGGCAAAACGAAAACCGAAACTTTTATTTTGTATAAACCATCTTCAGGTAAAGAAACTGTAAAGTTTTGAATGGTTTTTTGTTTTGGTTCTATCGATAATTTTTCAGATTTTTTCATAGTTTCATTCACTAGTAAGTTTACATTCAAATTTACTGTTTGGGTATAATGAGATTCAATGATGAAACCGATAGTGAAGGTTTGAACAGTCAAATCCTTTGGGAAATGTGCTATGATAACTTTATCTTCATTTAAATTAAGAATACTAAAAAAATCCGTTCCAATTGAAAATGTATAACGTTCTTTCATTGGACCTTCCCCCTCATCACAATAAACTCCGTCTTGGTTTAAATCGACACAAAGAGAGTCGTATTTTATTGGAACTTCAGAATCGAATATCGCAAGATTATAATCTATGTTGTTTAAATGAATGTTCCCAATTCTATAAATTCCAGACCTACTGCAATTTTCTAAATTACAAGTGATTTGTGTTTTGTTAACTAGATTTTCGACTACTGATATTTCCCAATAGACCTCGATGAACTCCTCGGCCGAAGGAGTAATTGACGATATGAAAATTATGACAAAAATAACAAAGATAACAAGGATTGAACAAAAATAAAACAATATGTTTTCATCTGAAAATTTCATTTTTTACCACCAATGCCTTTTAAAACAAAAATATCAAGAAAATTCAAAAAGGCTAGAATCATTGTTGTCATCGTGATGAGATTAACGATGTTTACAAAATTTATTTTCAAACCAGAGAAATGAACGAGCATAGCACATAAAATTGATATACAAATACTTAATCCCACACAGTGTGTCAAGAATTCTGAGAATTCTAATTTTTCCTTTTTGAATAATATAGAAACTAAAGTATACCCTGATAAGAAAAGGATGAATGTAATTGCAAGAATATTTCTCACTATAATGAAGATTATTGATTCCTGAGTGAAATTTGTTAGTAATAATGTTATGATGACTAAAAAACCAATCAAATTGAATTTGTACATGTTACTGATTAATTCCTTCCTTTTCCTCATATAATTCGTTCTAGACATAAAAATTTAAACTTAAATGCCTTAATCAATCGATTTTAACAGCATTTTTTAATCTTCAGAAATTAATTGCCCATTCCATATTTTTCCGAATCTTATTATATAACCCAATAAGCCACTCACTCTGACTAATAATTCGTTGGTATCTACATCATCATCTATATGAATACGCTTCAATCTAAATAGGTCAGTGTCTTGAGAATTAAAGCCTAAATCAACTGTTAATCCACACTCATAACCCATTTCTTTGGCTATTGAAATTTCCCTATCGGAACAGTTGCCGTTTGGATAGGATAATCCATATACTCTAAGGCCATAATTATTTTCAAGATCTATTTTTGACTGTGATATTTCTTTGTATACTCTCTCTGTAGAACATTTTGTCAAAATAGGATGAAACATAGTATGCGATTGAAAATCCACGACATTTTTCATTTCTTCTATTTCACTTTTTGACAGGGACTGTCTATCTTTGAATTCTTTTTTTTCTTCGAAGTCAAATTTTTTTAAAATTTCCAATCTTTTTTCATCAGGGATATTTTTGAGAGATTCACGCATATTTTTATCAATAATATTTTTCCACCAAAAATGTCGTCTTGTCCCCACTATTCCAGTGCACAAAAAAATTGTTACAGGTATCTTATATTTTTCCAGAATGGGTTTTAACTTATGATTGTTCTTAAAACCATCATCGAAAGTTATTATTAAAGACTTATGAGGTAATTTATCGACTTTTCCTAATTTTTTTGATTTGATATAATCTTTCAGGGAAATAATATTGTATTTAGATGATAATGCTTTGAAGTGTTTATCAGCTGTTTCAGGTTTGATATCATGATAATAAATGATTGTTACTTTTTTTCTCTGAATAAATTCTCTAATAAAAAAAGGTATTAATGTGAATCTCAAAATAATCGAAGCCATTTTTCTAAACATTTAGTGAACCTCTACTTATGATGCATATTTTCTTATCGATCTTTCAATCTTCGCAACTTCATTATCTACTCCATATTTTTCCGAGATTTTTCTCCCATTTTTTTGAATCTTATTGTATAGATGTGAATCGGACATCAATCTAAGAATTTTTTCGGACAAGGCTTCGTGGTTATATGGTTCAAAAAGAAGACCTGACCGGCCGTTCTCTATAACTTCTCGCATAGCACTCAAATCTGAAGCAATAACAGGAATCCCAGCTGCCATAAATTCGAAAGTTTTTCTTGGTATTGCAAGATCGTTCATTAGATGATACTTTGATGGGACTACCCCCAAAAGAAAATTTGGTAGGCTTTCTACAAGTTTTTCAAAGGGTATCCAACCTGTAAAAACAACATTTTCACTTATTTTCAGTTTTGATGCCAGATTCTTCAATCTAGGAAGGAAAGGACCATCACCTATTATGTGAAGTCTCGCATCTTCGAATTCTTTTTTTACATGAACAAAACTTTTTATTAGAACATCTACACCATCCCTTGAACCTAAATCTCCTGTGAATACGATGCAAGGATGTTCCCTCTTTTCATCAAAACTTTTAGGTTTGAAAATGGATGGGTCAGTTCCATCGTAGGCTATTTTTATCTTCTCGCTGTTTAAAACTCTTTCCTTAAGGTAATCTTTCATGGCTCGAGTCAACACGAATATTTCTCCTTCTTTTTTTTCAAGTGAGGAGAGGATGAAATTTTCGACATTTGATGTCAAAAAACTAGAAATAAAGGATTGATTACCCAATCTTGCATAAGGAAGGTCTGCTTCACAGATGTCCAAAATCAAAGGAGTATTTGTCATACTCATGTAGTTTAAAGCGACTGTGAACCCGAACCCGTATATGGCCTTTACATCATTCATCTTTGAAATCTTTTTCATCATAGTTGAACATTCTAGGACGAATGGGAATATTGCTAAAGATTTGTACCAATAAGAGAAACGAGGTATTGGAGTGTAAGTTTGAAACGTAAAAGAATTATAAGTTCTCTCAACGATTTTTTTATCCTGATTTTTTGGAATTAAAAATATTTTTTCACTATCTTCCAACCGCTTTAATAATCTGTTTATCCTGAAGCTGAAAGATCCTGTAATAGGAAGGAATTGTTCTCTGATGCAGAACAGAATGCTCATATTTCTCGCCTCATCTTAGCGAAGTTTCTTTGCTGAAAGATGGTGATGATGAAGTAAAGGAATAGTGAGACAAAGTACCATCCAGGAATTAGAATTAAAGGCGTTGGTTCACCCAAGCTTCCAAGAAAAGGAAAATGTTCAGTATACCAATTACAGAAAGGTAAAAATTGCGAGCCTAAAATCAATGATCGCCATACGTTGCTGGAAAAATCTTCTACCACAACTCCTAAAAAAATCAGTTTTAATAAAGTCAAAGGACGCTTGTAAGTAAAAGGAACAAGAATTATAATATATATAGATAGACAGATCATCCAGTATACATACATTCCAGGAGGGGCTGTAGCATAATCCAATCCTATCAGAAGATTGATTAAAGGTCCTAGTACTGCTATAGTTACAGCTACTGTATGAGCACGATATTCATAATTTTTCAACATACAATCACACTAAACCTTTCGCTTATTCTTTTGAAAAATAATCTTTTATATTGAATGGGAAATTGAATAGATTTATTTAAAATAGAAAATTTTTTACAATAGACTTAAATTTTTGAATTTCCATCATATATATCTATGAAAAAAATGGCAGCACTTTTGTTATGTGTTATAGTTGCAATGCCAGTGGTAATATCAGCATATTCATTCAATCCTGAAAACTTTAAAGATATACGTTCTAAGTTGATGAAGAGAGTAATTGTAGACACTATAACAGAAAAAGATATTGATTTCTTCAAAACCAAGGGTTGCTTGATAAGACATAGATTAAAGGATGCAACATCTCTCGATTGTCCAGAAGATATAATAAGTCAGTTAAACGTCAGGCAATCTAGGATATTCTATATTGTTGACCTTGACGCAGACAAACAAATAGGGGCTGATAAGGTCTGGGCTGAAGGTATAACAGGAAGTGGAGTTAACGTTGCTGTTTTGGATACTGGAATAGATACAGACCATCCAGAATTAAGTGACAGTTATCTTGGAGGTTATGATTATGTAAACAACGACCCTAACCCAGAAGATGATCACGGACATGGTACACATGTATCAGGAATAATAACTTCTAATGGAGGGAATAATGCTAACTCGAAGGGAGTAGCACCTAGTGCGGGTATATACATGTATAAGGTCTGTAATGCCAACGGCGAATGTTACGAAGATGACATGGTAGCGGCAATGGAAGCGGCTGTTGGAACAGATGCGAAAGTCATGAGCATAAGTATTGGTGGGGGAAGCTTTACTGGAGAAAATTGTGATTCAGATCCTTTGGCTGCTAAAGTGAATTGGGTTGTGAGTCAAGGGTTAACCGTCGTAGTAGCAGCAGGGAATGATGGAAGAGGAGTTTCTTCTCCTGGTTGTGCATCTGGAGCGATAGGAGTTGGAGCTGTGGATAGTAATAATAATGTTGTTTATTTTTCGGGAAGGGGTAAGGCATTGGATATTGTTGCTCCTGGAGTCAGCATATACTCTACGTTGATCGGTGGATATGGAACGATGAGTGGAACTTCTATGGCTACTCCGCATGTTGCAGGGGTTGTAACTTTACTTTTAGATGCTAACTCGGGTTTGACAACTAGCGAGATAAAAAATGCTTTGTATGATTCTGCTGATCCTGTTAACAGATGTTATGAATGTCGGTTTGTATGGGGAGGATATTGTTATGGACAAGGGGAAGTTACTTGTACACCTGAGATAACGGGAGCGGGAGTCGTGGATGCATATGGTGCATATTTGTATGTTGGATCAACACCAACTACCACTACAACGACTACAACGACAACTACCTCGATAACTACTACAACATTTAATGTCACCACCACAACAATCACAACAACAACCACGACTGTTCCAACAACAACGACAACGGTCCCAACAACAACCACAACAATTCCAACCACGACTACTACTGTCCCAACTACCACCACAACTACTACAACATCAACTACTACAACTTTGCCACCAACTACAACAACATCTTCAACCACCACAACAACATTACCTACTGGCAAGTGTTGGAGTGGAAGTAATCAATACCTTTACAGGAATTATAATCAACTGAGAAAGTTCTGCAAGTGTGCTGAAGGTAATTATGGATATAATAGTTACAGTTTCAGTTTTGGAAGAAGAACAGTTTATTATTACACGGATTCAGGGAATAATGAGAAATGGGATGTAACTTCAAGAAGTTCGT
>JGI24422J19971_10000617_pt1 | contig 20119 bp, 27 predicted proteins | sample DeeMarSWOR152_54_FD_19971 | JGI IMG/M metagenome (IMG submission 19971) | reverse complement strand
TTCCCTCTAGAGGGAACTATGGAGGGGTCTAAAGAGAAAGAGAGAAACAACGTAACATTAATTAGAGAAACCCTTCTCCTATAGAGTCTCGGGACACCGCCATTGAGCAAGAGCAAGGGTAAGAGACAGAAAAAACGCGAAAAAAGCGCTCCAATGCCCGCAGCAAGCGCAGGTTTACTCCGCTTCTTCGAAGAGGAAACCCAAGGCGTAAGGATAAGACCTGAACTGGTCGTGATCCTGACGGTGGGGTTAATACTCGCCTGTGTCCTCGCACAACTCTATTCTCTAGGCAAACTACCGTTTCTATAGGAAGATTTAGTTAAAATTCTTGCTTTGAATCAAATTGGAAAATGTTATTTTTTGACTAAATGTNGNATAGAAGTTTCTTATAGAAGAAACCTCAAAGTTTATTTGTGTGTTTTTGTATAAAAAAGACGGTGCGGGCAAGTAGACTAACACAACAGCAAAAGACTTCTCTCACTCTATTCACCTCGAAACCCCGCACCCGCTAAACACAAAAGACTGCTTTGAGATTATCGAGGTTTTATTCACTTTTGTGTAAAACTTCGATGCGTTGAACCGAGTTCAGGTGAATGAACACCTCACTTCTATGCTCCTTACCCACAACCTGAGGTATAGGTTGCGCTATCGTAGCCCTCAGTATTATTGCGTCAGCGTTGGAAAGCCATATCCCAGGTGGCTTATATGTAACAGCGGCCAAGGTACCCTCAAAACCATAAGAAGAATCTAAAATCGCTACTATTTTCCGTCCTATGTTACGTTCAAGCATTTGAAAAACGGTGGGCGGCAGGCGACTTTCAGACACGGTTCATCCACAAACCCTCTATGACAATCAAGGATAAAACTTTATCTTACCTATCAATGTTCGGCTTCTGTGCTGCTGAGTTTCCTTTTTCCCTTTTCTACGAAAAAATTGCACCTTTTCCTTTCAGGTCTTCCAAAAACGGGGTAAACGTCGTCTTCTCGCTTTTCGTGTCCTATAGTTTTCTGACAAAATCTTCACTTCTGTCCTTTCTTGTCTATTTTCCATAGCCCAAGTAACATTTTTGCCATGTTTTTGGCTTTTCAACTCGTATGAACACTCTTAGCAACCTCAACCTTTTTGAGCTGTAGCATTGAAGAAATCTTATCGGGAAGTGAGTACCTAGGTTGGTTTCCGACGATTCGTTGAACGAGTACATCGGCGGGATGGTTGAACGTTATTCGTCTCTCTTTACGCTTCCTTCCCACAAGAAAATCGTGGTTTGGCTCTGCGTCTTATGCGTGCTCGGCGGGCTTCTGACGATTTTTCCGTTACGCTCCACTTCTTTTGGGCTGGCTTTGAGCTTGATTTTCGGTACAGTTTTCTTCTGTGCTACTTCAGTGGCAGACCTCATAATTCATCGTGGTTTTATGAGGAACGACCCAGTTTTCAACTTGAGGCGTTGCTCTGCTCTCTCTCTTTTCTCCTGTCTGACATGGTTTTGTTTCATCCTTCTGGGGAGTCTCATCAGCATTTTCCTCGGAAACCTCACTGTGTGGGTTAAGCTCTTCCTCTTGGGTTTTTCTGTTGCTCTTATTCTTCGTTTGTTGGTTTTTTCTACAACATCATTTGCGGGTCACAAAGGAGTTTTCATCTCATCTATCCTGCAACCCGCACTGTGCATTATCCCCATCTTTTTCATGGGTTCTTTGATAGGGAGTCTAGGGACAGATTTCTTTATCTTCTCTGCCATCTTCGTCTTCATCGCTGTGCTAGCGGTTTCCCTTTTTACGTTTCTTGTGAACCGTGTTGGCCGAAGAGCTCTCGGAATAGCTTCCCTTCCCCTCTTTAAGGCGTTTATGGCGAACTGGACGGAGAACTTAAATGCGCCGCTTGAAGGGTTCTTTGAGAGGCTTGGATGCGAACAAGACGTGAAGCTTTCTATGCTGGCTTTCAGAACTGGTGAAAAGATTAAGGCGGTGATGGTTGTTCCAGCGCTTCACTCGGGTCCTTTCAGAAACGTTGGGAGTAGTCTCCTTCCCTACATGATTCAAGACGCGTTGGAAAACAAACTGCGGTGTGTGGTTTCTGTTCCCCACGGGTTAGCTGGGCACGAGCTTGACCTCTCGTCTCAACTTCAAAGTGAAAGAGTTGTGGAAAAAACCCTTGGCTCTGTTAGCTTTTCTTCCTTCTTTTCTGGGGCTACCCCTTTGGTGCGGGCTAGGAAAAACGGAGCGAATGCAAGCTGCCAACTTTTTGGGGACTGCGCCCTCCTCACGTTAACCCTCTCACCCAAAACCATGGAGGACCTACCCCCAGAGTTACAGGTCATCATTGTCAACGAGGCTGAGAAGACAGGTTTGTCCTCTGCAATCGTGATTGATGCCCACAATAGTGTTGAGGGACCATTCAACCTCAAAGAAGCGCTGGAGCCCCTGAGAAAAGCCGCACTTAGCAGCCTAAAGGAGGCGTTGAGCTGTGAGTGTGCTCCCTTTGAGGTAGGAGCCGCAAAGATTGTTGTAGAAGAGTTTGGTCTTAAGGAGGGCATGGGGCTCGGAGGCATAACCGTGATTGCAACTAGGGTTGGCGACCAGACAACGGCCTACGTAACCATCGACGGAAACAACATGGTGTCTGGGCTACGAGAGGAAATCCTGTCAGCCCTTCGAGAGATCGGCATCGCTGATGGTGAGGTTCTCACCACGGACACCCACTCGGTGAACGGTGTCGTGTTAACAGAGCGCGGTTATCACCCAGTCGGCGAGGCTATGGATAACGCAAAACTGATCAGCTATGTTCGACAGGCTGCGATGAATGCGTTGGGCGATCTGGAGTCTGCGAAGGTTTCTTGGCGCACGGAGACCATTTCTGGTGTAAAGGTTATTGGAGAGAAGCAGATAGGGGCGTTGTGCCTTCTCGCTGAAAAAACGGCTAGGGAAGCCAAAAGGCTGGCTGTTTCTCTGTTCTCAGCGACTGGTGTTCTTCTGATCGTTCTACTTATGCTTCTTTAGATAACCGAACCAGCACTTTGAAAATCTGTTTTTCGCGAGTTCAAGTGATTAATTAGAAGTGAAAGGCTTAGAGTTGGTGCAAGCATGGAATATTACAAAATCATACTTCTCTAAGCCTTCCACTATCATGTTAAGAAACATAGAACTATAAATAAATTGCAAATTTACACTCTTGAGCTCCAGACACAACCGACTGTATGAGTTCAACCTTCACAGGTCTTTCAAGAACACCCTGCCAAAACTTCTTGACAAATCCCTTTGAGCAATGACAATAGGTAAGTGAAATCCTCTCATCAGCTGGTAAACCTCTTAACAAACTACAATAGCACCTCATTGGTCTGGTGTATGAATGTGGTGTGTAAAATTGATACATTACGTCTCCTTCTCTGACAAGTCTAGTTCCTGGCATAGGATTTCGTTGCTCAGCTTCTAGAAACTCATCTATGCTCTTGTACTTCTTGCGTCTGGCTTTAGCCTTTTCCATAACCCTTTTGTTCACAACAGCACAACTGTAACCGCAGTTCTCCATGACTTGAATTCTTGTTTTCTCATCAACCAGTGTGTCCAATCTTTCCATTACACCTTTAACCCAGTTAGCTATCTTGCTTTTGCTAGAAGTAGCAGTTATCTGTTCACTGCCTTCCATGACTTTCTTCCTTATTACCTCTCCAGCAAAACGGTCCAAATTCTTTCCTATTTCCCTTATCATAGCAATGTCCATTTTTGCCATACAAAACCCCCATTCATCAGATGTATAATAATGGACAGAATCTACGCCATACCACACTTCTTGAGCAGCAGTTTCCAGCTCTTGTCAATGATATTTTCAATTTCATCGATGATGTGCTCAAACTCGGGTGTGAATAAGTGTCGGAAGCGACCCTGGCTCTTCAGATATTCTCTAACCGGCTTCTTGCGCTCAGGCTTTAAAGCAATAACCTTACTGGGAGCCGACAAAGAGTATTCACCGTCAACAGCCTCCCACAGTGGAAAAACGCAGGTCTCCACTGCTAGGCGCGCAATCTCGATTGTTTTACTTGTGTCATAACGCCAGCCACGTGGACAAGGCGCGAGTGCGTGTAGGAAGGCAGGACCCTCAACCTCTAAGCCCTTTCGAGCCTTTGTAATTAGATCTCGCCAGTAGGCGGGCGAGGCTGTGGCCACGTATGGAACTGCGTGAGCCACCATGATGTCTGCAATAGGCTTCTTGTACTCAAGCTTACCAGGGATCACGCGGCCAGCAGGCGAGGTGGTGGTCCAAGCACCGTGAGGTGTTCCACCGCTCCTCTGTATGCCCGTGTTCATGTACGCCTCGTTGTCGTAGAGGACGTAGAGGAAGTCGTGGCCCCTTTCAGCTGCTCCTGACAGGGCTTGTATGCCGATGTCGTAGGTGCCCCCGTCTCCCGCAAAGGCTACTACATCAACGTGATCTTGTTTGAGCCGTCCCTTCCTCTTCATGACCTTTAGAGCCGTCTCGATTCCAGCTGCGTTGGCAGCCACGTTTTCGAAAGCCGTGTGAATGTAGGGAATCCTCCACGACGTGTAGGGGTAAATAGTTGTGACAACCTCCATACACCCTGTTGCGTTTGTTGCTATCACTGGCCCTCGTGCAGCCTTCAGTATCTGTCGATACGCAATGGCTGGTCCGCATCCTGCGCACGCTCGGTGTCCAGGCATCAGGAGTTCGGGTTTTTCTGCGAGGTCCTTTATTGTGAATTTCCATTCCGACGCCATTCTTTTCTCCTCCTTATTCTCTCAATCCTATGAATTGTACGGGCTTTTCAACCCTTTTTGTTTCGACGATTTTTTGTAGGTCCTTGTAGATTTCGTGTATGAGGGTTTGCGGCATGTCTCTTCCTCCCAGTCCGTAAATATAGTTGACTACCTGTGGACGTGTTGGGGCATCGTAGAGGACATGGCGTACTTCGTGGAATATTGGCCCTCCGTGGGCTCCGAAGCTGTGGCTTCGATCCATGACCGCTATGGCCTTCACGTTTTCCAGCGCTTTTGTTAGGTCTTGTGATGGGAGCGGTCTGTAGGTGCGTAGGCGGAGTAACCCGGCCTTTACTCCTTTGGCGCGAAGCTGATCTACAATTACTTTGGTTGTTCCAGCCGTTGATCCCATGCATATGGTCGCCATCTCAGCGTCTTCCAGTCGGTAGGGATCGATGAGTCCGTTTCCATATCCGCGCCCACTTATCTCCCCGTATTCATCATGTACTTGTTTGATTTTTTGTAAGGCTCTTTGCATGGCTTCTTCTTGTTGTCTTTTGTGTTCAAAGTAGTAGTCGTACAGGTCCAGCGGTCCCATTGTTACGGGGTCTTCCGGGTCCAGCTTAAACGGCACCAGTTTGCCTTCGTGACTTCTTACAAGCGGTATTTTCCGTGTTCCGACGAATTTACGAACAGCTTCATCAGATAACACATTGACACTTTCCAGCGTGTGGCTAAGAAAGAACGCGTCCAGCATTACCATGACTGGTAAGAGCATGTCTGGGTGCTCGGCTATTTTGAACGCTTGTATGACGGAGTCGTATGCTTCCTGTGAGTTTTCAACGTAGATCTGTATCCAACTTGCGTCTCGTTCCACCATGCTGTCTGTGTGGTCGCAGTGTATGTTAATGGGGGCGGATAGAGCTCGGTTCACTATCGCCATCACAACTGGCGCTCGGCAACCTGACGTTACGTACAGAATTTCGTGCATCAGTGCTAGGCCAGCGGATCCTGATGCAGTGAACGTTCTCGCTCCGGCGGCTGCAGCGGTTAGGCATGCAGTTAGGGCGCTGTGCTCTGACTCTACACATATGAATTCTGTGTCCACTTCTCCGTTATGCACGTATTCGCTGAACCTTTCCACGATTATGGTTTGCGGCGTTATGGGATATGCAGCTACCACGTCCACGTCGGACTGTTTCACGGCGTACGCTACTGCTTCGTCTCCGCTTAGTGCAAGCACTTTTTGCTTAGCTACTGCCATTTTCGTTTCAGCTCCTCTATTCAAGAACCATTTTTATGGCTTCTCGGCGACACTCGTTGGCACATATGCCGCACCCCTTGCAGTACTTGTAGTTGAATTCGATTTCCTCAGCTTCTGTTTTCCATTCGATGGCTCCATCTGGGCAGTAAACGTAGCATAGTAGGCATTTATTGCATTTCTCTGAGTCCAGTACTGGTTTGAATGTTCTCCAGTCTCCCGTGAGGTATTCTGTGGTTGGCTTCCAGCACACTCCGGCGATTGGGATTTCTTTCCAGCCCTTTTGTTTAGAGGTCATCCCGATGTCGCCTCCCTGTATGCTTCCTTTACCACCTCAACATTTTTCTCGGCTATTTTGAGTGGAAAACGTTCTTTTACAGCCGTTTCTATGCTTTCTAGACCCACGATTCCTGACGCCTTTACGACAACCCCTAGCATAGCAGTGTTAGTGACTGGTCTCCCCAGCATCCGAACCGCTATGTCCATTGCAGGAACGGTCCAAACCTTACGTCCAGCAAGGTTTAGTCGCTTCCGAACTTCACTGGGTTTTTTCTGAGTGTTCACGATTAGGATGCCGTCTTCTGGAAGCCCCTCAGCTACAGGAACTGTCTTAAACAGAGTTGGGTCGAGGACAACCGCTACATCAGGCGTGTAGATGGCGCAGTGCAAGTTGATCGGTTTGTCGCTGATTCTAGTGTATGCACGCAATGGTGCTCCCATGCGCTCCGGTCCGAATTCAGGAAACGATTGGATGTATTTTCCCTCGTGTATAGCGGCTTTCGCGAGCAATTCACTTGCTGTCCACACTCCCTGTCCGCCCCTACCGTGCCATCTAACCTCTTGAAGTACTACCACCTTTTGATTTCCTCCTTATTTACCCGCCTTGACAGTGTTAAATGCATAGAATGTCCTCAGGCACTTAAGATTACCCGTGTCGCTTGACGCCGGGTGATTTAATGCAGCGATTAATGGACCTAACACACCAGTTACTAACGTGGGTTGACAACAATTGACTGGGCTGAGTCCCGAAGGGGACGGTCGTGTCTTTTCGAAACGAAATCGATGAAACATGGAAAACTATAAGAGGGTACAATTCATTGTATAGGCATAGCTTTACCACGAATGTTATCATCAACTAGGAGGGGAAAACTTGGCAGAAGAGAAACAGGAAGAGCAGAAAAAACCTGAAAAACCAGTAAAACCTGAAAAAAGAGAAAAAACAGAAGCGGCCAAAGAAGTGACTAAAAAACCAGCTGAAAACGTTGTTCTAATTGGAAGAAAACCAGTGATGAATTATGTTGTTGCCTGCCTCACCTTTTTCAATGCGGGCGAAAACGAAGTTGTAGTCAAAGCGAGGGGACGGGCAATCAGCACAGCCGTTGACACCATTGAACTGCTTCGGCGAGCTTTTGTGAAGGGTCTGGGTATTAAAAACATCGAAATTGGCACCGAAGAACTAACTAGGGAGGGAGGTCAAAAGTCCAACGTCTCCACCATGGAAATAACAGTGGGTAAAAGCGAATCCAAGTAACAACTTCTCAGGTGAATGGACTCAGAGCTTCAGCACCGCTTTGTGTACGCCGGTAGCGAAGAAGAGTTTCCGTTTTTTTACTATTCTTCGTTCTACTAGACAATTTGTATCATGAATTTTGGCAGATCATTTAGAATAATCGCCTTTTCACGTTGGTGATTTTTCCGGTTTAGGCAAAACCTCTACAGACGTGAACGTACGGGTAGTGAGTTCCAGCGGGGCTCCGAAGCCCTTCTTGGCGTACGCGTTTTTGATTTCAATTTGAGTTCCAGCGGTCAGGTCTTTGACAGAGTCTGCCAGCCTTCTCCACGCTGAAACTCTGATCTTCCCCGTGTCATCTGTTAACTCGAAGGATGCAACTTCAACCTTCTCACCTCGGGCTGTGACGACCTCTCTGATCCTAGGGGCCTCTGCAACCGTTCCTCTAACAGTGAAGGGTCCACCCTCCTTAACCTCAGCTATTTTTGCTGTCACGTCTTCATAAGGTGGAAGTTTTTCCGCCTCAGCCAACTCAGGGTTTAAGCTTAGAGTTCCCCTTCTTCCAATGTTTAAGTTTATACTTCCAAATCGTTCACGCGTGTAGGCTCCCTTTGTCAACACGATGTCTCCCACACGGGTTCGTTCAGAGAGGGACGCCTTGTCATCCCAGAGGTTGAGTCTTATTGTTCCGGTTTCGTCTTTCATCAGAAGTGTGGAAACTTGTCCCTCCTCACCGCTTGAACGTTTAAATTCTCTGACTTCCCCTACGTGTACGACTCTGGCTAAAACGTCTACGTCACGCATGTTCGGTTTTAGTTCCTGTACCTTTACAATTTGTGTGGGGAAGGCAGGGAGCTGTTCGAGATAGGGTGGTGCCTCGGTGACAGTGTCAATCTGCGTTCTGTTGTCAGCGTGCAGCTCGATTCGACCATCGAGTTGCTCCTTCACTCTAGTGTTCAGGAGTTGAAGATAATCACCCTTTTTCACTCCACCCAACTGATCGACCTTCTCGTTCCAAAAGACGACGGTTATCTGCCCAGTTTCGTCCCTCAACCGCAACCTCCTCACCTTGCCACCTGTTCCGTCTGACCTCTTGAACTCGGATACCGGGTGGACGCTTTGAACAACCCCGAGCACACTCGCCTCCTTGTGTTTTTCCGTTATTTTCTTAATCTTCTGCATAAACTGCGTGACAGAAGGGTATTCATCCTCCACTACGCCCGATGGGGCGACTTGGACCTCACCCCGCATTCCCACGTGTAACTCCAATCTTCCGTCTAGTCCCTTCCGCAAGTACCCATGGGAAACCTTGATGATTTGTCCTCGCTCTACTTTGCCTGGCTCTGCGAGGCTTGTCTTGTCGTCCCAGAGAACCACTCTCAAGGTTCCGGTCTTGTCCGCGATGACCAGGCGCATAACCCTGCCCTCTGTGCCGTCTGGGCGGGTGAAGGTTCGAACAGGATACAAGGTTATGACACGTCCCATCACTGTCACGTCGTTTAAGCCAGAAATAAGATCTTTAATCAGAACCTCTGGTCGGAACGGTTCCCACCACGGAACCTCTACACCCAGCTCTAAGGCAATGATGCGCGCCGCAACCTCGTCTGTGAAGTATCCCTCAGCCGTGCCCTTTTTCTCCTCGATCATGCTCAGAAGCTGATCACGCGTAAGTTCTCTTCGAGATGAAAGAATTCGGTCCACAATATCCTCGAAGCCCATTCCTCTTTCACTACAACTTTCGGAACTCAGACAAGAGCAGGTCGCTATTAAAGTTTATTTAAACTGCCTCTTCTAAATTATTGAAGAAGTGAATAGTAGATGAGCGATCAACTGCTGTTCAGACATAGGCATTATACTGATTTTTGCCGGCTTCCTCATAGCCTTCGTCGCCGTTGTCCTCCTATTTTTCACCACTATAAGGGGAAAGGGAAAAATCAGGGGAGGAGGGGCTGTGATAATCGGTCCCTTCCCAATAATCTTCGGAACCGACAAAGAATCGGTGAGAACGCTTCTTTTGCTGGCCATAATCCTGATCGTGCTTGTGCTGGTTGTCACGGCGTTTTATTACTACGTTTTTGGTTGATGGAGGGTTCTGTACGCGAGTTAACGCTTGCGAGATTTGCGGTAAGCGCGCGGCAAGGTACGTCTGTCAGAGGTGTGGGCGAGAGGTATGTGGAGCCTGTCTAGAACCGCACACGTGGTTCTGCTCAGACTGTTACGATCGTGTTAAACAGGAGACTCCAGCGTTCGAAGCCATTCCGTGGTCAACCCCACTTAAGCTGTTTTTCGTGGGCTTTCTCTTAATTTTCATGGGAATGATTCTTGTCACGATTGCTACGGTTCTTTTTGGAACTCCTGCAGCCTTCGGGGCCGTAGTGTTTGTGGGGCCATTTCCGATAGTGCTAGGCGCTGGGCCACACTCCTTTTGGGCGATTGCGCTTGCTGTTGCTTTAACGATTTTGGGAGTGATTCTGTTTTTTGTTTTGCAGAAACGAAGTTGAAAAATCACTCGGGTTTTTCTTCTCTGCCGTAGACCATGTAGAGAAAGGCTAAAACCAGCACGATAAAGGTTAACACTATTAGGATGTCGATGATCATCCCGAAGTATGATCCCAAATCCATAGGTTTTCCTCTTGCCTCTCTTATTTGGGAAAAACCCTATTTAAAGCGTAGCCTCCTCTTTCTGATGCTTTTTTGAAACCCTCGTCTCAACGGTCTTCCACTCCCTTATCAAAATGTCGTAGAAGCTGTCTTCCTCTTCTATCAGATCGAATCGACTTGCAGCCTCTGCCAGTTTCTGTGCGATTATGTGGTAGCACAAGTGGCCCTTGTCAAACCGGAAGTAGAAGTCTTCGCAGGAGCAGAAGTCAGCAGCGGGCATGACTAGGTATTCGCGCTCCTTGCCAACCACGATCCAAACGACCCTGCCACTTGGCTTAAAGACGTACTTTTTTATTCTCCTCTCCTTTACTGTCTCCCAAGCCTTTGCTAAACGTGAGCCGAATGTAGAAGAAAGACGCGTGAGGTGGACGCTGNTCACCTGACCCTCTGTTCGGATTTGTTTGCAGATGTCTTTAAGTGCTTCAATGTCTGATGTTTTTTTCATGAATTCTCTCCTACACATTCTNAACAAAAGGTTGTTCCATTTTACATATATAACGATATGTTAGCAGTTTAACTTTGAGACGAGCAGAACAGGGAGTGAAGATTTAAAAGTTAGTGTGAACTGGAAATACGAGTAAAGGGAGCGAAATGCCTTGTCCCCTCACAAACTTCGGAAAACCCGAAAGAGACGTGCCTCAAGAACTCATGGTTACGGGAGGGTTGGACAGCACAGGGGAGGCGGTAAAAGAGGAGGCCGTGGAAAGGCTGGTCTCCACAAGCACGGGTGGACCTACGTGGTGAAGCACGAGCGTGATTACTACGGGAAGAGGGGATTCACCTCACCGCGAAGCCTAGGCCAAAAGATTAACGTGATTAACGTGGGAAAGTTGGAGGAACTCGCTGAAAGGCTGGATGCGGAAGAACGGCTGAAAAAGAAAAGGGGGAAAGTTTTCCTAGATCTCGACGAGCTGGGATACAACAAACTCTTAGGGGCGGGCAATGTCACCAAGCCTATCCTCGTTAAGGTTGCGTCTCATTCGGAGGGGGCAGCTAAAAAGGTTCAAGGGGCTGGTGGCCAAATCCTAGGGGAAATCGGGCAGCTCGCTGAGACCAAAAATTGATTACTTTGGACCATTATTTGCCTTATGGATGGAGGGCGAAGGGAGACATATGGCTGGCAGATTTCTCGAAATGTTCAGACCTCTTTCAAGGATCATGCCTGAGGTTAAGCCTCCGGAGCGCAGGATAGGGTTTAACGAAAAGCTTTTTTGGACTGCTCTGGCACTCGCACTTTACCTCGTCATGAGTGAGGTGCCGCTGTACGGCATTGGATTAGGCGGGGAAGACCCCTTCCGTTACCTTCGGGTAATTTTTGCCTCTCGCCGAGGGTCCTTGATGGAATTGGGGATCGGTCCAATCGTAACCGCGGGGCTGATAGTGCAGCTTCTCACCGGATCCGGAATGGTGAGCGCCGACTTTTCCAATCCTGCAGATAGGGCTCTCTTCACCGTTGCTAGTAAGGTTTTTTCCATAATTTTCATTGCGTTTCAAGCTTCTGCGTATATAATTGGAGGGATTTTCCAAGTTACGGATGTGAGGGTGGCCATCATAATCTTCATTCAACTCATGGTCGCTGGGTTAGTGCTGATGCTTCTTGACGAGTTGATACAGAAGGGATGGGGAATCGGGAGCGGAATCAGCTTGTTTATCCTAGCCGGGGTGGCTCAAAGCATCATGTGGTCCAGTTTGGCTCCGACACCCGGTTGGATGCATGCAGACGGAAATAGCTTTGGGGCATTCGTTGCAATTGCTCAAATGATCCCACGAATTACGGCTGGCTCGCGTATTGTTGTCGGAGACCCCCCCACAGATTATGGACCTTGGTCTTGGTCAAACCTTTTTGTTAGACCGATAAATCCAGCCTTACCTGCTCTCTTGGGATTTCTTACGACAGTCGCCGTATTTCTTATAGTGATCTACTTTGAGGGAGTCAGGGTTGAGCTTCCCATAGCTTATGCTGGCTATCGCGGATTTCGCGGTCGATATCCAATAAAGCTTCTCTACGTTTCCAACCTACCCGTGATTTTCGCTGCGGCTCTTTTCGCAAACGTTTACTTCTTTTCCCAACTCCTTTGGAGCAATTATAATCGAAACAACACCAACTTCTGGTTAAACCTTCTCGGTCAGTATAAGACAGTGACAGAGGGTGGACAGACTCGAATTGAACCCATAAACGGCCTTGTGTATTACGTGATCTCCCCTCAAAACCTGTCGCAAGTTATAGAAAACCCGGCACGAGCATTAGTATTCACCGGTATCATGGTTGCGTTCTGCATCGTGTTCTCCATCACATGGCTTGAGGTGGGAGGCTTGGGTCCGAGAACCGTGGCGAAGCAACTCGTGGACTCTGGGATGCAGATTCCTGGGTTTCGAAGGTCCCAGAAACCCATTGAACTTCTTCTCAAGCGCTACATTCCAGTGGTCGCTATACTAGGTGGCATCATAGTGGGGTTGATCGCTTCCGTTGCAGATTTCTTTGGGGTCTTCGGGTCGGGTATGGGTGTTCTGTTGTCCGTGGGCATCCTGTATCAGTATTACCAACTTCTGATGCAGGAGCGAGTTGCGGAGATGTATCCAGCCCTTCGCGGTCTTCTGGGGGGATGACCAGGTGGGTATGATTGTTATTGTAACGGGGATACCTGGAACGGGAAAAACAACGGTTTGCAATGAACTCTTAGAGCTTGCTGAGGGGGCTGGTAGAAAGGTTGCGGTGATAAACTTTGGGACGGTCATGGTGGAGCTTTCCAAGAAGCGCGGTGAGTTCCTTCACAGGGATGAGTTGAGGAAGTCGAAGCTCTCTTTCCAACGTAGCCTTCAAGCGGAAGTTGCAAAAGTTATCTCCCAGAGGGCGGTGGACGCTGAGGGAGACGTTATCGTGGACACTCACATGTCGATAAAAACGGTGGAAGGATATTGGGCGGGTCTGCCGCTTCCGGTGTTGGAGCTTTTGAATCCGGACATGTTCGTTTTGGTTGAGGCTGAGCCTCATGAGGTGCTTTCTCGGAGGTTTAGGGACAAAACTCGGAGGAGAGACAAGGTTTTGGAAGGTGAAGTAGCGGAGGAGCTTCTTTTTTCAAGATTTATCGCTGCTGCTTGCTCGGTCCTGACTGGCGCCTCGGTGAAAATTGTTAAAAACCCAAGTGGAAAACAGGTTGAAGCAGCTAAAGAGGTTCTAAGGGTGCTAAGGTGATTGTATGCTTCCCGAATGGTTGGCGGTCCGCCCAGCTTCAACGATTTTCGTCATATGCATCTCTCTGCTTCTCGCGTTCCTCAGTACTTCGATTAACCGTCTTTTCACCGATAAGGAGAAACTCAAACAGGTTAGGGGTTGGAAACGGGAGGTTGACGCTTGGACTGCTGACCGTATTAAGGCTATGCGTAGTGGCGACCAGGAACTACTTAAAAAGGTTAAAAAACAAGAAAAAAGAATTAAACAACTCCAGGCCAAGATGCTTTCGCAGTCAGCTTCGCAAATGAAAGTGCTCCCCATCACCATGGTCCTCTTCTTTGCCATTTGGGCTTTCATAACTGGCAGACTCCTCTCCTGGAAACTGTTTGACACCCCTTTTAGCAGTCCGGTAACCGTTGCCTATCTCCCATGGTTTAATGGTCCTCTTCCCTTAGACTTCTTCTCGTGGTACATCATTTGCTCTATGCTGTTTGGAATCCTCTTTTCACGCTTGTTCGGCTTGGGAATGGGGGCGACCGAGTAGATGCCCAGACCCTCCCTGCGAACGAGAAGCAAGAAACGCCGCTCTCTCCGACTGCCAGGAGGACGCAGCAAAACCCACTATAAGCGGGAGAAGACCAGCGTTTCACGCTGCTCTAGGTGTGGTCAGCCTCTCTCAAGTGTTCCCCGCTCAACTCCATCTGAGCTTCGAAAGCTTACAGCGAGTAGGAGGAGGCTGGAGCGCGTGTACGGCGGCCAACTCTGCCACAACTGCGTCAGAGGACTGTTGAAGCAGGCGGTGAGGAGTGCCTAGACGTGGCTCAGAAAGGGCGGAAACAGAGGAGGATTGTGATATGCGTGACTGGAATGTCTGGGTGTGGAAAGAGCACAGCTGCCAGGAGGTTGGCTAAAAAGTATGGGCTTAAGTATTTTTCAGGCGGGGATATGTTGAAGGCCCTAGCCGTCAAAACCGGATACAATCCGCACAAGAGGGGGTGGTGGGAAACCAGAGAGGGAAGGAGTTTTCTTCAGCAGAGGACGAGGAACCACGAGTTTGACAAGAGGGTGGACGAGGAGCTAATTAAATGGGCCAGAATGGGAAACGTTGTTTTAGACAGCTGGACCATGCCTTGGCTGTTGGAGGAGGAAGCCTTTAAGGTGTGGCTGGAAGTCTCCCCAGATGAGAGGGCTAGGCGACTCGCAAGGAGAGACCGCATCAGCGTTGAGGAGGCCCACCGTGCTTTGCAGGAGAAAGACGAGAAAACCAAGAGGATTTACAAGAGACTGTACGGTTTCGATCTTGGGGAAGACTTTTCACCCTTCGATCTGATACTTGACACTAATCAGTTGAAGTCTGACGAGGTTTTCCAAGCTTTGTGTATGGTTATTGACCGTCTCGTGTTGGGAAAGCGTTGAAGATGACGTTATGGGTTGATAAGTTATAAATATGGCTGGTGAGTTCTACTTTCAAAAGCTCTGGAGGATTTTTGTTGCCGGCGATTGAGGTTGGAAGGGTATGCGTTAAGATTACTGGTAGAGAGGCTGGACGAAAATGTGTGGTTGTGGACGTGATTGACAAGAACTTCGTTCTCGTCACGGGCCCTCAGAAGGTGACTGGTGTGAAGAGGAGGAGGGTCAACATGAGTCACGTTGAGCCGACTGAGAAGAAGATTGAGATTAAGCGGGGAGACAGCGACGAAGAGATTGCTTCGGCAATTGACTCGGAGACGATGAGTTTTCTTCGTGAACCGGTTAAGATTAAGCCTTAGCCTCAGTAGTGGTTCTTTCTTATAGGCTTCCCTGTAGCCCTCCTCTCTCAAAATATGAGGGTTCGAATTTCACCCTCACACTTTTCCAATAGTCTAGTAAGTTAATGTTTTAAGCCTCTTAACGAGAATGGGCACATTGTGCCGCGCGTAGTCTATCTTTGAGGTGGATGTTAGAATAGGCTGGGTAAAAATGATTGAATTGCCAAGAGACCGGAAACAAAAATCGATATGGCTACAATTCCGCATATTAAGAGTATGTTTTTTTGTGTGTGTGGGAAAAAGGTCGAGGGTTCTTTCACTTTGTCCTTGATCTCGTATCTGTTGATTCCGCCATTGATCGCATCGATCTGCATTGTTGCAATTTTCTTTCTTAATTGAACGTCCACAGTGTATTTTTCTTCCTCCAGAGAAGCCTTAATTGGTTTTAGGCCACGCTTGTTTCCTAATGTCCTTAAAAAATTGGTTGCTATTAACGTGACTTCATGGGCGTTCAGGAGTTGAGTATTTTCTTGTTCTCCTTCGTAATAAGACTCCTCTTCCTCGTCAGCACTCGACATGAAGTTTAGTCTCCAATGCCGTTACGCGATTAATCGATTTAAGAAAGACAGTGTGTAACATGCACAACTGACGCCAACTTCCAGTTCAGTGTGGAAGCTATGAGTGTGTGTGCATCGTGAAAAGAATTCGTGTTGACAAGTTTGTGTGAGCGCGCACCTAAATGATCAAAATGAAGAGACTAAATAATTTAATGAGGTATCTTCTTTTCGCCCTCTGAAACAATTCTACTGACCCTCTTTTGCACATCTACATCCAATGGCGTTGGCTCATGAGTTGCAAGTATCTCCTTAACCTTCTCTCGCGCCACCTGCACAACGTTTTTTGATCCATCAGCCACCCAGGCTCCGTAGGAGGACACATGGCTTATCATTGGACGCCAGCATTCATGAACGTGTTCAAGCGTGTGCTTTTCAATTAGGTAATTTCCTCCAGGTCCCAACTTGTTAATCAAGTCTAAAGCTAAGGTTTCCTCGTTTACATCAAAGCCCCGTATGAGCCTTAACAAAATGGTGCCAATCTCATAGTCTATTATTAGTTGTTCAAAGGAAAGAAGGGTGTCACCATCCAATAATCCAACTCCACATAGTATGTCGGCGCCTACCAATGCTGGAGTTAATGCAAAGAAAACGCTCTCGTAGGTTGCTTGGGGTCTAGGAATCTTAGCGTTGGGTCCAAAACCTCCAACCATCGACGGTAAACCGTAGTATCTAGCTATTTGAGCTCCAGCCGCAAAGAGTAAAGCAGATTCTGGGATTCCACCCGAATACTGACCTGTCCTTAAGTCTGGCATCGAGGGCACAGCGCTGTACATTACAGGTGCCCCGGGATTCGCCATCTCACTTATCGTAAGAGAGCTCAAAACCTCAGCATTGTTTATGACCATTGTTCCTGCAAGTGTGATGGGGGCTGTTATGCCTGCGTGGGGCATGCTCATGAATGCCACTGGAATTCCTACTCTGCTGAACTCTAGGGCGGCGTCGGTGGCTCCTCCCTCAAGGATTAGCGGCGCCACTGTGCATTCGAAAGCGTGGGCTATGGGTCTTTTTCTGAGTTCTTCTTCGCCTCCAACCGCTTCTGCTAGCATCTTAACCTCGTAAACGGCTTCTTCCAGTTTGGAAGTTGCATCCATGGTTATTGGCTTCTCTGTGTTGTTTAGGGAGGCTTCAAGTTCGTGTAGCACATGGGCTTGTTGCGGCACGTCTGAAGCTATGACTATTGGCCAGTAGATGTGGAGGTCCTCTAAGGCGTCGGTGATGATCGCTGCTGTTGCCACATCCTTCTTCGTAGAGTCTCTTTTTTTACCTGTCTCGAAGTCGATGGTGGCTATTCCTATGCCGTCTGTGGAGAAATATACGTGTTTGCCGTCTAGTTTAATGTCAAACTTGGGGTTTCTGGCGTAGAGTCTGATGTGCTTCGGTGCCTTTCTCAGGGCTTCTTCAACTAGGTGGGCTGGGATCTTTGCTATTTGCTTTTTGTAGTCTACAGACGCGCCCGCATCATCTAAGATCTTTGAGGCTTTTTCGCTGTGAATTCTAATACCTGTTTTTTCCATAACGTCTAAGGTTGCCCAGTGAATGCTGTCTAGGTCGTCTTTACTTAGCAACCTTGATTTTACTTTCCAATATTTGTCGAGTGTTTTGAATGGCATAATGTCTTTGTCTCCCAATTCTCCCTACTGCAAAACCTAGAAATATAAACTATTTGAAAGGTGCGGTAAATGAGTGCAGTTTCTGTTTTGATGGTTCACTAATGTTTTCTCAGGCTTTTCTTTTGCCTCCGCAGTGGGGGCACCTGTCGTGTTTTTCGTCGTAGAGGTTGTTGCAGTAGGGGCATCGGATCTTGACTATTTCCCTTATGATTTCCCTTTCCTTAACAACAGGTGCCCCTTCTTCTGTTGGTTGCGTTTCGCGAGGTTTTCGAAAGATTCGTAGGAAGCTGGTTAACGCGCTGATAAAGATGATAATGAGAATTATGACAAATGCGACAAAAAACAGGGTAGAGAAAGAGTCAAACGGAAACGGAGGCACTTGAAGCATATGCTATCCCCCTGGAAAATAGGGTGAGTTAAACTTCTAAGTTTTTTGTTAGTAAGCGAGTGCGAGTGCGCGCTGAAAACTGGAAAGGTCTGGCTTGAGTTAGATTGTTTTAGCGATTCAAGTGTGTTAGCTTTCTGTGAGACTATACTGGCGATTAACGGAGGAAACCTTCTCCTTTTCAAAAAGTCTTCGCAACGCCTTGAAAACAGTTTTCTCCGGCTTCCCAACTTTACCCGCTATCTCCTTTAACGTCATGGGAACGCCAGATTCCTTCAATAATGAAACGATTTCGTCGTCAAGCTTAGCCACTTCTGTTCACCGAAGACTAGGAATAATCAGAAGAACTATTTTAGACTTACAGCCCCAACGGCGATTTGTGCGCGTAGCATTAAAAATATTAAAGATGTATCAGCGGTCAATATTTTGGCTTCACAAAGTTTTTTTGTGTTTTGAATCTCGATTTGAATGGTGTATCACATGAGCAAAAAGAAACTTCATTATGGGGTGCGCTTACGCGTAGATCAACTGAAATATCTGAAAAGTGTTCAGAATCCTTCTCAGTGGATAAGAAAGGCAGTTGATGAAAAGCGAAAGCGCGAAGAAAAGAAACGTAGATCTAAATGACAACTTAGCATAGAAAACATGTGTTTCGCACGTGGCTGGTCTGTGGAAGAGGAGGGTCCCATTAGACGCGCACGCGCCCGAACCGAGTCGGCACCCAAACACGCTTAAGCGTTTGCGCACACGCGCACGGCCACTCAAGGTTCTTCGGGGCTCCTCCTCCACAGAAGGCGAGGCCAGAAAAAAACATAAACTACTGTTAGGTATTAACAAGAATATGTAAATAAAATTTGTTGTACAAACGCTTCCTCCGCTGTTTCCTCCCCAGCAAACTCCCGCGCATGTATGCAGTGGGGTGTATGTCCACAAGAGACAATCGGAAACTACGTCGAATCCTCTTTTCAGGACATCCGTCAACTGGTCTCGGTCTGTCGAATCGATGCGTATTGGCTCCATTTTTTCCGCTCTTTCATCGGTTTCTCTTAACCTATCGACCCACCGCCTTAACCTCTCAAAATGCAAGTCCGCAGCGACGATCTCTGTTACTTCATCGCTTTCCATCAGGTCTCTTAATACAGCGTAACCCATTCTTCCTATACCAATCACTAACACTTCATTACAGGTCACCAAAATGTGCATACATACGTTACTTCATTCAAATGTCATGGGCTTAGGTGACATTCATCTCTAACCTATTTCCGTTAAAGATAAGAAGATTGTTGTAAACAGAACTAATAGCCAATTCAAGAAGATTATTGCACGCGCAAAAGAAATGACTATGGAAGGTTCCATTGGGATCAATGAAATTGCACCTTGAACTAGCAACTGGAACATAATCAAACCCAAAATGGGAATCGCTTTGGCCAACTTTTCTGATAATGCTCCAAATCTCTTAATTCTGTGCCTTTTCGCGTAAATTTTGTAAGAATAGAAACTGACGAACATTGGCAAATTAAGTAAAAGAGTAGATCCTGTTAAATCTGAAGGCCAAAATGTTGCAATGTAGATTATGTTTATGGCAATTTCTACAAGGAATGTTGTCCAGATTATGACTTGGCTCAAAATCATGTTATTAGTACTCTTTGAAACACCTAGTCCTAAAAAGAAAAATCCTAATATCTCGAAAATATGATGGGTTCTGAAATTTCCCATGGTGATTGCAGCATCCAAATGGGGAATTAATGCAATGTAATACTGAATCAAGCATAACATAACAGCTAAAACGAAACAATAGGATCCCCAGTGAAGCTTCATCTTCTTTGCTCTCAATTAGCCACCACAGACTCTGCTTTTCTTTTTGTGTTAAACGTAATACGCGTGGACGCAAAAAAGTATTGCGAAGGAAGAATCTAGATTGCACGCACTGACATGTAACGTCGTTTTATTTTCAGGTATCGCGCGCGATATCGGAAAATATAACAACCTTATAAACTCTAATTGCACGCGCATTCAAGAGCTTTCTGCATTTGTTATGTCCTCTGTTTCCTCCAACACTAGATTGAGGTGCTGATCGAAACCCTTCAGTTTCTTCTGCAACTTCTTTCCGCCCCTCAATCGCACAAAAACGATTTTTCCAAGGCTTTCCTCCAAGATTTTGCTGGTCATTTTGCTCATATGCACTGTCTCGCTCACTTCTCTAGTCTTTTTGAATGCTTTTTCTCGCCACTTTTGTTTCCAGCTCTTCCATCCCGTTTTTACGAGTTTTTCTCTGATTTTGGGTCTTTCCGCAACCCATTCTAGAAGTGTCCAGAAGCGTCTCTTGTCTTCCAGTTTTTCTGCGGGTACTCCTACTTCTTGGCACCATTTTACGTAGCTTCTCTCAACCATCTCTTGGAGTTCGCCGGTGATTTCTACTTCTTCCACGTTGAATCCCCGGTCTCGCAG
>JGI24422J19971_10000615_pt1 | contig 20144 bp, 13 predicted proteins | sample DeeMarSWOR152_54_FD_19971 | JGI IMG/M metagenome (IMG submission 19971) | reverse complement strand
TAGGACACAAAGATTTGGGATTTAATCCGAGAAATGAAGTCCTCCGCGTCTACGCTTATCTTGGTGACGAAAGAACTCCCGTGAAAGAATGGCTTGCTGCCAGTCTGTGGCATAATCTCAGCTATAATCCTATCGACGAGGAAAATCCTTGTGGTCTTGTTCGCCACAAGGATCTACTCGAGCATGCTGCTCAGGTCGGCATCAGCTGGCGTTCCTGGATGGATTCCGTTAAATAACAGCGTTTTCAAGAAGGCCGCTAAAACGCTGACATCTGATTCGAAGTCCACCGCTCTATCCACTGAGCTACGGGCGCACCGTCTACTCGCTATACTAATATAAACGCATTTAATATTGTTACATTGTCATGGCGAGCGACCTGAGGAAGCGTGGCCACCTCATCATATAAGAATGAGATTGCTTCAGCACTTCGTGCTTCGCAATGACATTTTTATTAATGCGTTTATATTAGCGTCTTTGAAAAACCGTCAGCAGGCATACATTATTATATTATATAGATCGCTCTGGCGCCTGTGCCGCCTGCTTCCGCTTGCCTACTTCACCTCGCTTCTTTCCAGGATATGAATCTCTCCCAATCCCAGCTCCCGGATACGAGGCTCGATCTCTTTGCGGTCACCGACCACGACTATCAACAGCGCATCAGGATGGATGTATTTTTTGGCGATCTGGACCGAGGTTCTGCTGTCAACGGCATTGACCTGACTGACGTATTTTTTCCAGTAGTCCAGAGGGATGTCGTAGGTCAGCAGAGAACTGACCTGGCCGGCTATTGATCCGAAAGTCTGGAAGTTCTGGGGAAAGCTCTTGATGAGGTTGTCCTTGCTGACTTTTAGCTCGTCTCCAACCAGCGGACGCCCACCGGTGATGTCCCGCAGCTCCTTGACCATCTCGTGTATGGATTCCTTGGTGAACTTTGTCTGCACCTGAGTGTAGCAGAGAAAAGGTCCGGTACCTTTGGTCCCCAGGAATAGTGAATACGCTCCGTAAGTGTAGGCTTTCTCCTCACGGAGGTTTGTGTTGATCCGGCTGGTGAACATTCCCCCGAGCGCGTTGTTGACCACTTCAACGGCTGTAAAATCCGGATTTTTCCGTTCTAATCCCAGGTTGCCGATCACGATTACGCTCTGGGCTGCCTCGGGTTTGTCCAGGATATAGATCTTGGTGGACTGGAGAGCCTCGGGCTTTGCGATCGCTGCCTCTTTCACCTTTTTCTTTTTCCAGGAGCCAAGCGCTTTTTCTATCTTGGACTTGGCCTCGTTCAAGGTAATATCACCGGAAATCACGAAAGCAGCGTTGTTCGGAGCGTAGTTCGCTTTATAATAATCGACCAGGTCTTTTCGGGCTATGGCATTGATGGACTCCACGGTTCCCGAACCGGTATACGGCTGCGCATAGGGATGGCCTTCACCGAAGAGAGTGCTCAGGAACAGTTTGAAGGCGGAAGGGAACGGCTGTCTGGATTCCTGCTGGATACGGCCGAGATAGATCTTCTTTTTCCGCTGCAGCTCCTCTTCAGGAAAGGTGGGGTTCAAGACAACATCCGCCATCAGGTCGAGCCCCTTATCGAGCTTGCTCTTGAGGATGTTCAGGCTAACGCTGGAACTGTCGAAGGCGCTTCCTGTACCAAGGTAAGCACCAAGGGCTTCGACTTCGTCGGCAATCTGGAGTGCGGTCCTGGATTTCGTCCCTTCGTCCATGAGGTCTGCGGTCATGGATGCCGCACCTGGCCTGTCCTCTGGGTCAGAGGCCCAGCCGCTTTTCAGCACCAGGTTGAGCTGAAGCAGAGGAAGCTTATGGTCTTCGACCAGATAGAGCTCCAGGCCGTTGGATAAGGTTGTGGTCTGAATCTCCGGAGGAGAAAAAGAGGGCTCCGGTAATGGCGGGGGTTCCTTTGTCCGGTCGAACTCGCTCTGAGTGGCAGCCAGGTCACCCTGAGGCAGAAAATGGACAATCACCCGTTTGTCCAGGTCGAGATATTGTTTGGCGCACTGGAGGACATCATCGGCTGCAACATTCGCGTAGCGGTCCAGGTCCCACTGGAACCTGCCCGGATCGCCAAGCAATACGTTGTACTCATTCAGGCTGTCCGCTTTCCCTCCGAAACCTCCCACCCGTTCCAGGCTGCGGATGAACGAGGCTTCTGTGGCTACTTTGGCCTGCTCCAGCTCTTCAGCGGTTATGCCCCCTTTAAAGACTCTGGCCAGCTCAGCATCGACAGCTTTCTCGATCTCTTCAAGGGTGTATCCCTTCCGTGCGGTGACGGTGATATGATAGCTGCTGCACAGTTCTTTAGAATACTGGAAAGCGGATACATCCTGGGCGATCTCCTTCTCGTAGACAAGAGATTTATACAACCGCGAATTCTTGCCGGAAGCCAAGACATCGGACAGGATATCCAATTCCGCATCTCCCGGTTCAAAATAAGCAGGCGTATGCCAGGCCATGTAGACCCGCGGCAGCTCTATTTTATCCGTGACCACAGCCCGTCTGACACCGTCGAGCATCGGCATCCATTTTTTGAGCTTCTCGACAGGAGGTCCAGGGGGAATAGAACCAAAGTGCTTTTCCACGAACTTTTTGGCCACCGCCGGGTCGAAATCTCCGGCAATGCAGAGCGAGGCGTTGTTAGGGGTGTAATGCTCTTTAAAAAATTCTATTACGTCCTCAAGGGTTGCTGCGGAAAGGTCTTCCATGCTTCCGATAACATCCCAGGAGTATGGATGTTCGGGCGGATACAGCATCTTCAATAGGATCTCTTCCGCCCGTCCGTAAGGCTGGTTGTCTACTCCCTGCCTTTTTTCGTTCTGGACCACGCCGCGCTGAGTATCCAGCTTTTTCTGGTCCATGGTGGGCAGCAAAAATCCAATCCGGTCAGCCTCGAGCCAGATGCCCATCTCCAGATAATTGCTGGGCAGGTTTTCCCAGTAATTCGTCCTGTCTGTGCTGGTGGAGCCGTTACTCGTCCCTCCTATTCTTTCCAAGGGCTCGTCAAAATTGGGAATGTGCTCCGAGCCTTCGAACATCAGGTGCTCGAAGAGGTGAGCAAAACCTGTCCGTCCTTTTTTTTCATTCTTGGAGCCGACGTGATACCAGACATTCACGGAGACCATAGGTATGGAGCGGTCCACATGAAGGATGACATCCAGTCCGTTGGGGAGCTCGTACTTCTCGAATTTGATCTCCGGCAGCTTCTCCTGGGCAGGAAGCGTCTGTGCCACAAAGGCAAGAGAAATCAAGAACAGGACAACGGTGAATAAGACTTTGTTTTTAAGATGTGATGGTTTCATCGAATCCCTCCTTTCTATCAAATTTCAAAATTCGGAATAAATTCCGGGTGAATTTCCTTCGGCATCAATCTTTATTTATATCATTTTAATCGCAAACTGATAAGAGGGGATCCTTCTTTATTTGCCGCGATAGGGAATGCCCTTCTTAATCCAGTCCGGGGCTGGCAGTCCTTTGAGATAATGGTCAAAGTACTCCTTCATCTTGATGGAATAATCCAGCTTGTTGGCGTACTTCTGCAGATGATGGGGCTCGCCCCGGTACTGGAGAAAGACGCAATCCTTTCCAAAGCGGCGCATGGCCAGATAAAGCTCGATTCCCTGGTACCAGGGAACAGCCCCATCTTCATCGCCAAACTGGATGAGCAGAGGCGTGTTTATCCTGTCCGCAAAGAAAACCGGGGAGTTCTCGATATAGCGTTCAGGGTACTCCCAGAGGCTTCCTCCGATCCGGCTCTGGGACTTCTCGTACTGGAACTGCCGTGCCAGGCCTGTGCTCCAGCGAATTCCGCTGTAAGCACTGGTCATGTTGGATACAGGGGCTCCGGCTACGGCACAGGCGAAGATATCCGTCTGGGTGATGATGAAGGCTGTCTGGTAGCCGCTCCAGGAATGCCCGTGGAGGCCGATGGCATCAGGATCAGCGATCCCCATATCGATCAGTTTCTGGACACCCGGGACGAGGCATTTTGTCGCTGCAAAGCCAGGACGCCCCACCTCGAAGCGGATATCGGGGAGGAAAATGGCATAACCGTTGCTGGCATAGAAGGGAAAGCAGGGACGATGGTTGACCACCACCTGGTTGAATTCATACAGCCGCTGGGAAAAAAACCGGTAGAAATAGATGATAACCGGGTATCTTTTGCCCGGCTCGTAATTTCCCGGCTTGATGAGAACGCCCTGGAGTGGAATGCCGTCTAGGCTTTCCCATTCCACCAGCTCAGCGCTCCCCCAGGCGAACTCGCTGACCTGAGGGTTGACGTCAGTGACTTTTTTTGGCGAAGCGAATCCCGTGTCGCTCACCCAGATATCCGGATATTCCTCATAGCTTTCCCTTGTATACATCAAAACATCAGCCTTTTTGGCCTTGGCCAGAAAGTCGAATCTCTTCTTCTCCTCAAGAAGCCTTTTCACTCCAGCTCTCCCCACCCTGCTCTCAAAAAAGCCGTAGTGCTTCTCCAGATCATAGTAAGCGGAGACAAGGAGCTTTTCCTTCTCACCCAAAAAGTCTTTTTCCGGGTCGAGGTGGATTAAGCGGAAAATGATGCCGTTCTTCCTCCCCGTGCCAGCGGTGATGTTCAAAGCCTGGCCTGACTGAGTGGAAAACTGCCAGATATCGTACTTGTCGTAGAGCAAAACTGCCTTATCGTCTTCTACCCAGCCCGCACACCCGTAGCTGGGCACCTGGGACGGATAGTCATGGTCCTCGTTAGAAAAGGGAACTTCGAGCTTCTCGGTCAGGTTTCTCTCGGATCCCGTCTTTCCGTCAAAGAGAAACCAGTGTTTGTCCCTGTAAAAAACAACGAACCGTCCTTCGGGTGAGATATGGAATCGGTCTTCGAGGCGGGAAGCGATCTTTTTCCGTGAGCGGTCTTTCATATTGACCAGGTAGATATCATTCAGACCTCCGTACCAGGTACGCTCCTTCAGGTAGGGAACGTCGGATACTCCCAGGGCATGATCGCCGTTTTCCGAAAGAATGACGGTCGGCATCTCCCTGTCCGCTAGAGGAACCAGGCGCTTTGTGTCGAGATGATAGACAGCGGTGTAGGTTCGGTCTTTAAGCCGCGGCCACATTTTCTTCTGGTTGGGATTGATGAGAGGATCATCCCAATGCCAGACATCCACTTCTCTTTTTTCCAGGATCTTCTCGAAATCAAAAAGGTCGATCTCCTCTTCCTTTTTCTTTTCTTCTTCCTTCTGGTCCTCTTCCACATGGAACTCCTCGGGCTTGAATCCAAAAAAGAGCCGTTTCTCATCTTTACTCCAGGAGACCTCGTTTTTATCCGGAATCAGCCATCCCTGGGGTGCATCCTGAGATTTCACGACCTGGGTGGCCTTTCCGGTTTTGCCGTCCCAGACCCAGAGAGAATAGCTTTTTATATTCTTGTCCTCTGTCTCTCCTTCCTTTGACAAAAAGGCCAGCTGGCTTCCTTTTTTTGTCCAGGAAAGGCTGGAGAACAGCCTGTCCTGAGATTGGATGATAACGTTTCTGGGAGTATCCTTTTTCTTCAAATCCAGACAATACAGGCCGTTGTCCTTACCTTCAGGTTCAGCCGCCACGAAGGCAAGGTACAGGGATGCGCTGTCAAAAGCAAAGGAAAGCACGTAAGGAATCCGCGATTCCTCTCCCGAATCCAGATGCCGGAGGATCAGAGTGCTGCCGGTCTTTCTTTTTTTTCCCTTCTTATCCGGCTTTTTCTCCGGCGGCGCTTTTTCTTCTTCGGGCTTTTCTGCTTTCTCCTCTGTTTTGGGTTTTTCCTCTTCTTTGAAAAGATGAATGCCTAGCCACGAACAGTCATCGGAGAAGGCAAACCGCTGGACTTTTTCGAACGCAAGAATCTTTCCAGACCGGGTTTCCACCAGGGCCATCCCCTGTTCGGGTTTTTTCTTGTCCGCTTTTTCCAGTTCCACAGCCTTGGGCTGGAGAGCCATGGCCACCCAGCGGGAGTTCTTGGAGATGACCGGGCCACTGCCTCTTTCCACCGTGAACGATCTTCCTCCTTTGATCTCATGAATCTTTATCTCGCCATCGCCCCTGTCCGGCTGGGCAGCGTAAGCAATCCACAGGCCGTCCTCAGAGATGACCGGGCTGCGGACATGCTTGAACTTCATGACGTCCTGAAAAGTGAGAGCTTTCTTCTGGGCGGCCGGAGCAGCAGAGATGATAAAAAACAAGCCCGCCAGAAGAAAAAAAGACAGAGCTCTTTTGAGTTTTATTTCGCGGTGCATGGAAAGACCTCCTTTCTAACTGAGCCAAGTTTTGGTTTTGGGAGTCAGCCCTCCACATCTGGCATTCTATATTCTTTGATTCTAACGGATAATTCTTCTATTCCTCCTTGAGAACAGCAAGGATAGAAACCAAACCCCCTTTTTTTCCCCTGAAAAATGCCAAACGTTGAAATGCGTCATTTTTTTTAACACAAGGAAATTATGAAATCAACGAAAATAAAAAATTTTTGTCAATGCAAAATGAAAATGTCCTATTCTCTGCCACGTAAAAATTTCCGGTTTTGAGCAAAGTGAAATCTATCCACTGAGCTTGGAAGGAGGACAGCAAAAAGAAGATAAGGCCTACGTATATGGGCGGCTGGATATGAATCAAAGCAATAATCGTTAAACATAGAGGGTTTTAAAGATTGCCGGATATTATTTATTATAGAGCCGCCATAAGAAAAGTCTAATCCCCGTCAATCATTTCCAGAAAACACAAACTCATAATCCACATAGCATTGATATCTATTGGTCCGATAGTATACCTGGTCTGGATTCTGGCCACCAATGCATAAACGGTACCTCATACCCGCTTGTAAGGCGTTTTCTTCTTTCATCTTCATGGTAACAAAATAGTAATCATTTCCGACTCTTCTGGTAGGAAACCAGCCTTCTGATATTCGCTCTTCATTTTCGTCCAATACAACATGGTATAAATATATCCCACCGCCTCCTAGTCTAGTGACTTTAAACTTAATATCTGTTGACGAGATATCAACGATAGAGATGAATACATCCGGATGTTTCTTGCCATGGTAAAAATGAATTTTCTTCTTGCCTTTGTAATATTTATCCATGTAGGAAGCGCAGGAGACCATCCCCAATAAAAAGACTAAAACCAAAGAGCTGAACAGAAGCTTTCTCATGTGAATTTCTCCCTCTATTTTTATCATAACTTAAAGCAAATTTTGTGCCAATAAGAACAAGAGAGTTTTTTTCTAAAGAGGCGTGCTTTGTCCTGTGGAGATGACAGTTGTCACTTCTGGTTCCGGCTTTCTTTCCGATGCTTTATAAAAATCCATAAAGCTAGTTTTTTTTATTTATTAGGATGAATTGATGTTCAAAGATATTGATTTGAATATGGTGTCGGCATATTTTATGAATAATTCAGAAAAATCTGGCAAAAAATATAGCCAGCTGCCTTAACTGACTTTCCTTTTGAAAACTTTTTTTATACCATAGGGACGACTCATATAATGAAGGGCTACAGAATCTAGCAGAATCTCCATGGCGAAAAAACTTCCCTTAAATTTCTATGAGGTCCAGCGCAAGCAGAAGAGGAAAAGTTTCTTCCTGCTGTTGTTCCTTTTTCTTTTCTATTTCTTCGCCATCGGATTAATCTCGGTGGTTTGTATAGTCAGCTTCGGGTTTATCCTGAGCAAAGAAGCGCTGCTGTCGAGCGTATTCCTGAGGAAACTGCTCCTGTTTGACGCCGCCCTTTCAATAATCATCGCTTCCTTTCATTATCTGGACGCCCGGAAATTCGGGGCAAGCTTCATCCTCAAGCGCCTTGATGCCCAGCCGCCGGACCTCTCTGACCGGTACCACAAACGTTTCGCCAACACCGTCGATGAGATCCGGCTCGCCAGCGGACTGCCCAAAGTCAATCCTCACGTCATCCCCTCCTTTGCCATCAATTCCATGGCCGTGATCTCCGCCGACGACACACCGAATGTCATCGTCACTGAAGGACTCTTATCCGAATTCACCAGAGATGAGCTCCAGGCTGTGGTTTCTCACGAACTGGCGCATATCATCAGGGGCGACACGTTTTACATCACTCTTGTCTGCTCTCTGGCCAATTTCTTCGAAAAGATCAGACAGGCCATCGAGCCTGAAAGCCATGCTCCACGCTATCCCTCGCAGGCTGAGGGAGGAGGGGTTCCTCACCTTTTTATCTATATCGCCGTTTTCTTTTCCAACACGATCATGCGCCTCCTCAGCACGCTCATCAGCCGGCAGAGAGAGATCCTTGCTGACGCGGCTGCTGTGGAGCTGAGCCGCAACCCGAAAGCGCTCGCCCGCGCCATCTATAAAGCCCACCTGAAAAATTCCTTTGTCGGAGACTTCAATATCACCTACAGCCCTCTGTTCATCGTCCCGCCCGAGTCCGTAGGAAGCGATTCCGAAGGGTTTTTCGCCAACCTCTTCAACACCCATCCCCCGCTCATGAAGAGAATAAGGCTGCTGGCCAGCATGCTCCGGATGCGTCCGGCCAGGATCATCCAGGAAGTCTGGGAGATCCAGAAAAAACGCGAGAAAGCCCGGACGCTTATCTCCTCATGGGAGGAAGCCAGGCAAACGGGCGGCTCAACAGCAAGCAGAGCCGTAGAAAAAGTCGAGCAGGAAGAAAAAGTCTGGGCCCTGCGCGACCAGCAGGGGAAATGGCAGGGGCCTCACTCTCTCCAGGAACTTTTGTTCGCCCGGTCTTTCTATCCCCATGTTCTGGTGAAGAACCTCCAGGAAGGAGTCGAGGCTCGAGCCAAAGAGTTCCCTCAAATTCGAGAAGCCATTCTGAGGTCCAGAAAGAAAATACTCCCCGACCCGGCCAAACAGAATAAATGTCCCCGCTGTCAAATCACGCTCTCAGACAGTTACTATGAAGGAGTCCCAATAAAAATATGTTCGCAGTGCGGCGGAAAGCTGGTGAGTTCGACTTTTAAAGAGCGGATCATCACCCGAAAGGAAGTCAAATTCTCAGAATACCTGATGAACAAAGCTCGCGATTTCAGACAGCAATTCATGGAAAACCCGGCTCTGATGAGAAAGATCAACCTCCAGTCTTTGGAAAAGACCTTCTGTCCGAGCTGCGGCACAAGGATGCTGCTCAGGCCTTACAGCCTTCACTACGTCATTCCCGTGGATAAATGCTTCTCCTGCCAAAAGATCTGGTTTGACGCCGATGAGCTGGAGATCCTCCAGATCCTCATCGAAGGCCGGTGATTTTATATTTAGCGCAGGAACTGGTCGAAGGGGCGTTGAAAGACAAAGGCGGAACAGTAGAATACCCAAAGGAAGAGAGAAAAATTGGGGACAGTCCCCAATTATGCAAGGTGGCCGCGCTTCGGAGAAAAATTGGGGACAGTCCCCAATTATGCAAGGTGGCTGCGCTTCGCCTGGAATGACAAGATAAAAGGTGTCATTGCGAACAGAGTGAAGCAATCTCGTAAAAATAGATGGAAAAAGGGGCCTGGCCCCTTTTTCGCAAGCAAATGTCAAATGTTGAGATGCGACCTCTCTTTTTAATCTAAAGGAGGAAAATTGGGGACTGCCCCCAATTATACAATACTGATTTGAGATGAATGTGACTTTTGAATTGCAAGCGAGAAAAATTACTCATACCGGAGCGAATCAGCAGGGTTCGATGTGGCTGCTCGGAGGGATTGAAAAGCGACCGCAGCAACGGCAACGGCAAGAGTCAACAATGATGAAAAAATAAAAATCCCCAATCCGACTCCAATTCTATAGGCAAAATTCCTCAGCCAATTAGACATCACAAAATAGGCAACAGGCCAGGCAATAACATTGGCCATAAGAACCCAAAACACAAATTCTCTCCCCAAAATCCACACTACATTTCCAGCTGAAGCTCCGAGAACCTTACGGATACCGATTTCCTTTCTCCTCTGCTCTACAGCAAAAGAAGTCAACCCTAAGAGCCCTAAACAGGCTATAAAAACAGCCAGACCCGCGAAAACATTTATGAGTTTTCCCATGCGCATTTCAGACCTGTACTGTCTTTCATAATCCTCTTCCATAAAACGGAAGGCGAACGGACTATAAGGAAAGACCTTTTTCCATATCTTATTTATATCTTCAAGCGTCGAAGGCACGTTATCCTGATGAATTCTTATCAACGCATAATTCCAACAATCATCCGAACCCAAAGCAATGGCCAAGGGGCCGATGTCCGTGCGGAGTGAATGAAAATGAAAATCCTTCATCACTCCGATGACTCGGCCTTCCCGTCCGATAAACGAAAACTTTGCTCCGACAGGAGACTCGGTCTCCATCATCCTGGCCAATGTCTTGTTGATCAGAAATGCCTCCGTGGCATCAGTAGAATACTCTTTGGAAAAAGACCGTCCCTCCGCCATTTCGATATTCAGGGTATCCAGAAAGTCATAATCCACCAGGTTTAAGGTGACGTGAACAACCTCTTCCGCATCCTTTCCTTCCCAATTCACGCCCCACGAGCTGCTTTCAAAATTAGTCGGCTCTGAATAAGCAGCCGTCACGCTCAGAATTCTGGGATTTTTCAGGAGTTCGGCTTTCAGAATATCAAATGACTTCTTCATCTCTCCACTCAGGTGTATACTTATGAGATTTTCTCTCTCCCAGCCAATTTTTCTATTGCGCATATAATCGAGTTGGGCGTAAACAACAAGCGTTCCGATAATCAGAATGACCGACATGGAAAACTGGAGGACGACCAGAATCCGCCTGAACACTGATTTTTTCTTCCCTGTTTGCACAACTTTCCTTAAAACATGAACGGGACGAAAAGACGAAAGGTAGAGAGCCGGGTAGCTTCCAGCCACCAATCCAGTAAATAGGGTGATTCCAATCAATCCGATAACAGCCTGCCAGTTGAAAATGGAATGAAAGCTTAACTGCTTTCCTGTAAATTTGTTGAATTGGGGCAGAACCAGAAAAATGAGCGCCAAGGCCAGACCCAGGGCATAAAGCGTCATGAACAAAGACTCCCCGAAAAATTGAACTATCACATGTCTGCGCAGCGCCCCAATGGTCTTCCGCATCCCGATTTCCTTGGCCCTATTGAAAGACCTGGCAGTAGTCAGGTTCATAAAGTTAACACAGGCGATCAGAAGAACGAACAAGGCAATCACAGAAAAAATATAAACGTAAACGATCCCTCTCAATCCTGTCGACAGCCGATAGTGCGAGCGAAGATGGATATCAGAAATCGGCTCCATCAAGATTTCAGCTTTAGATTCGGAGGAATAGCGCTGGATAAGTTTCGCTACTTTCTGATTGACATCCCGGAATGACGCCTTTTCACCGAGTAAAACGTATGTCCGATAGCTGAACATCCCCCAGCTATCGGATTCATACCATTCCATTTGATCCAAATGGGACCAGGGCAGGACGAGATCAAACTGACGAATATGGGTGTTATAAGGGATGTCACGGAAAACCCCCCTGACAATATAATCGAACCGGTTATCAACCTGGATGACTTTTCCGATTGGATCTTCGTTTCCAAAAAGACTCTCGGTCCGCCTTTCACTGATGAGGGCGGAATTCGGCGTGCGAAGTGAAGCTGTTCCCTCCCCTTTGACAAAGGGAAATGTGAAGAGACTGAAAAAAGAAGGCTCCACAACAATCATACGGTTTTCATTGAGTGTCTTATCTCCGGCGCGGATAACAACACTTCCCCAATAGCTCAGCCTGGCTGTCTCCGCGATTTCAGGAAAATCTTTTTTCAGCGCCGGCCCTAACGGGGGGGGCGTAGCCACAATTTTCCTCATTTCCCCTGATGATGGCTGATTCACAACCACTCTGAACAGACGATCACGATTCTCATGAATACGGTCATAGCTTCGTTCGTCCAGGATCCAGAGAGCAATAAGAAGACAGCAGGCTAGTCCCACTGCCAATCCGGCGATATTGATGAAAGAATACGTTTTGTGCCTTTTCGTGTTTCTCCAGGTGATAGTGGCGTAATTCTTAAGCATCACCAGCCTGAAGCGAACGGCATCGGCAATAAAAGGAGGGACGGATTTAAGAATATTGAGCAAGAGCCAAAAATTCGCAAAAGGTCTTCCGCGGTCAGTGGCGATATGCGAATATTCCTCTTCAAAATCACCGATTGTCGTATCATCGGCATATTCGGGCAAAATGAGACGAAGCAGCAAAACCAGGAATTTGGGAGGTTTACTTTCATTGGCCATGATGAGATCTCTCTATTCTGAGGAAAATTCGGGCACACCTGCCCACATAGAATCGTGGAGTTCTCTGACTTCAGCTAAAGCTTTTAATCCAGCGGGAGTTATTTTATAAATTCGCCTGCTTCTTCCTCCTCTTACAGGAATGGGATTATCCAGATAGGATTTAACCAGTCCTTTTTTCCCCAGCCGATGGAGGGGCACATAGATCGCACCGAATGACCAATCCTTCCCACTTAGTTTGGAAACATGTTTCCTGATCGGAACACAATAGGCCTTCTCTTTGAGCTGCCAGACAGCATGGAGGACAAGCTCTTCAGGTCTCGATAAAAATTTCATTTTCATTCCTTTTTTTCTATTTCCCTTACAATATAAAACATATAAATTCTGATGTCAAGAAAAATTTGTTTTATTTTGTAAGGAATATAAATATTGCAGCCGCTCAAGGCTCACAGATCAGCATCTTAAAGAACCTTTTCTGCAGGAAATGGGGCCTTGAAGGAAATGGAGCCTGGCTTCTTTTTTCTTCTAGCGCCTTTTTTTTATTTTTCTTCCATTTTGACAAAAACACTTAGTCCTGTTATTAATTTAGGGAAGGCAGCAGAAGGATTATTGGCAGTGAGAAAAATTTCATCTCTTTTCCTGATAATGAGTTTCTTCATTATCAATTTAAGCGTGATGGTCCGTGCAAGTCCCATAACAAAAAATGAAAATTCAAAAGAAACAACAGAGAAAAATCAACATATAAAGACAAAAACGAAAAAATACAAATGGGAGTTCTCTTTGGCTGCGTCTTTTTATTTTGAACCCGAGCTTTATGAAAAAGATAAATTAGGAATCTATATCCCTGCTAGGATTGGCTGTTTTATTACAAAAAACATAGAAATAGAACCTGAATTCAATATTTCATATAGAGACTCTGAGATTGATTCCATAACAAGAAACCTTCTGTTTGCAAATCTTGCCTATAATTTTTTTGTCTCTTCTCGAATAATGCCTTTTCTTCTCGCGGGAGCAGGAATAATTAGACTAATGCCAGAAGTTTGGATTACACCGGAACCGCCTGCACCTCATAATGAGTTGGTTTTGAATGCAGGAGCTGGACTTAAATGGCTTTTTGTGAAAAGAGTTGCCGTGCGAATTGAATATCGAATCATTCATTATACATATACTACCCGGCATAATATGCTCATAGGCATTTCAGTATTTATTTGAGCACAAAAATTGGGCACAAAAATTGGGGACTGTCCCCAATTTTTATCCTCAATTTATGAGTAGGCTTTTTCCAGGATGGCCAGGTAATCGCTCACTCCAGCCTCTCTCGGATTGGAGGGGTTGGAGTTGTTCTGGAAGGATTTTTCAGCCAGCTCGGGAAATTCATCCCTCTCGATGCCCAATTCTTTGAACGAAGGAATGTTCAAGCTAACGGACAGGTCTTTTATCTTCTGGATCAACCTCCGGGAAGCCGCCTCGTCATCTTTCTCCTCGATTCCCGCCATCCGGGCCACCTCCGCATAGCGGACCTTTGCCGCCGGCAGGTTGAACTCCATCACAAAAGGAAGAAAGACCGAATTGGCCACGCCATGGGGAGTGTCGTAGAGAGAGCCCACCGCTTCGGCGATGCAGTGGACAGCCCCGACGTCGCTGTTGCCGAAAGCCATGCCGGCAATCATGCTGCCCATCATGATCTTCTCTCTGGCCTCTTTATCCGCTTGTATATCCTTATACGCTCTTTCCAGGGACTGAAAGATCAGGCGGAGCGCTTCGCGGGCGAAAATATCGGTCATGAATGTCGCCGCTTTGACCGTNAANGCCTCGATGGCATGGGTGAGGGCGTCCATTCCGGTGGAGGCNACGAGCGATGGCGGNAGCGTGATCAGCAGGTCAGGGTCGACCAACGCCGCCGCAGGGAACATCTGCGGGCCTTTGATGCTCATTTTGAACATTCGCTCCGTGTGAGTCACTACCGAGACCCAGGTCACCTCGCTGGCGGTTCCGCAGGTGGTGGGGATGGCCAGGACAGGAAGAGGAGCCGTCTTGTATTTTTCTCTTCCTTCATAGTCTTCGATTTGGCCCGGGTTGGTCGCCAGCAGAGCCACAGCTTTGGCCGCGTCCAGGGCGCTTCCCCCGCCCAGTCCGATAAGCCCATCCGGTTTCAGTTTGCGGACAATCTCCCCGGCTGTGTTGACTGTGGAGTGCTTGGGGTTCTGTTCAATCCCGTCAAACACCTGGATTTCCGGATACTGGGAGAGGACTTTTTCAGCGATACCCGAATCGATGATTCCCCGGTCAGTGACCAGATAAAGACCGACTCCTCTGAAATTCTCTTCGACGATCTCTTTCAGCCGGGACATTATCCCGGAGCCGAAATAAATCCGGGTCGGAACCTGGAATTTCATCCCGTATACAGCTTATTTCCTGAAATCGAGCGAATCCTGATTGGCCATGTCGAGCACGGCCACAAAAAGGAGCTGAGCCAGGTCTTCCAAGATCTCGGGAGTGATGGTGTCGATGTTGTCCTTGGTGATGTGGTAGAAAGAGGGAGCGCCAGAGGCGCTGAAGGATATTGTGGGGACGCCCTTCCACATGAACCGGGCTGCATCCAGCCGCGGCCGGGCGATATTGGCAAAGTAAGAGGTCCTTATCTGGCGGTGGATGTATCTCTCGTTGGCCTTATTGATGAATTCCCAGAATTCAGGGTAGTTCCGGGAGGCTAGGGCGCCCAGCCTGTCCCCGCAGCCGACACCGTCCATATTGATAAAACCCACGGTCTTATTTAAAGGAACGATTGGATGGTCGCAATAATACTCAGAGCCCGCAACACCCTGCTCCTCGGCGCCGAAACAGAGGAACATCACCGAGCGCCGGGGCTTGACCGGGCATTCCGCCAGGGCTTCGGCGATTCCCATGACAACCGAAACGGCCGAGGCGTTATCGTTGGCTCCGGGCATGATCTCGTAGCAGCGGCCGAGATGGTCCAGGTGGCCGCCGATGATGATCAATTCCTCTTTGAGTGCAGGGTCAGACCCCTCCAGGATGCCGATGACATTGTAGCCGATGCCTTCCGGATGGTGCTCGGTGGCGTTTTTTATGGTGACTGTTTTTCCGGTGGCGAAAGACTGGGGCTTCAGTGTCTTTCGGATCGCCGTCACGACATCACGGTGCTTGCGGCCGGTACCGGAAAAAACATCCTCGACCACCACGCTTCCCACATGGCTGTAGATAAAATTCTCATCATAGGCGTTGTTCGGGTTGCCGATAGGGCCGTAGTTATAGAGCATTCCCTTTGCGCCGTGTTTGACAGCGTTCTGGAGTTTGTACTGATGGAAGGAGTAGGGCCGCCACTTCTTGAACAATTCCTCATCATCAGTAGAGACAGGTGCTTCCCGCTCCATCAGGACGATCTTGCCCTTGACATCCACGCCGTCATAATCATCATAGCCCAGTTCAGGAGCCGTGGCTCCGTAGCCGACGTAGATGACTTCGGCCGTCACCTCTCCCGAGCCTGAAGTGGAGCCGGGAATGAACTCATCCTCATAGCGGTAGTATTTTTTCAGGACCGAGTCCTTGTAGGGAATATGAAGATAGACCTCGCAGTCCTTAAAAACCAGGGTGTAGGGATTGGGAAACGCCTGAAAATAGGTCCCGTTATCGCCGGCCGGCACGATCCCCCACTTTTTGAAATGGGATGCCACCCACTCCGCGCTGGCGTTGTACTCCTCTGTTCCGGTCAGCCGGCCTGCATATTTATCCGAAGCCAATTCCTTCACATAGCCGAAGAGCGTATGGCTGGAAATGGAATGGAGGGCCTGGAGTATCTTCTGTTCGTCCGCCTGCTGTGCCGGTAAGGCCTGGACGCACAAAGCCAGCGATAAAACAAGATAGCTGAAGGCTATCAAGAATGAAAAGATTTTTCTGTTCCTCATTCTGACCTCCTCTTCATTTTTTCTTTCTTTATGTTATGATAAAAATTCGAAAAGTAAAGCGAAAATATGGCTCGGGCGAAAAGAATATTCAAAATTATATCCCTCTTCTTCCTTCTGGTATCTTTTTCATCCAAAATCCTTATCTGTCTCCCCCAGGAAGAACTGCCCTCGAGCCAGGAGGCGCTCTATTCCCTGGAAAAAACGCTCTTCGACCTGGTCAACCAGGAGAGACAGAAAAGGGGCCTTCAAGCGGTCCGCTTTTCTCTGGAGCTGAGCCGTCTGGCCCGCCGCCACAGCCAGGATATGGCTTCCCGCAAAGATCTGACCCATTCCTCTTCTGACGGCAAATCCTACCTGGAACGCCTGATAGAGGCCGGGTTCCATTTTATCGCCATAGGCGAAAACGTCGCCTACAGCAACGGCTATCAGCCCGAAAGCATCCACCAAGAGCTGATGGACAGTCCCGGACATAGAGAGAACATCCTCACGCCGGGCTTTGACGAAGTGGGGATCGCGGCAGTGTTTAGAAAGGGGAGCGGCTATTACGTTACCCAGGATTTCCGCAGGGCTCCTTTGGGAAAAAGCGAGGGTGAAGTCCAGAGAGATATTCAATACAACATGAACCGGCTCCGCCGCGAGAACAACTTTGTTCCTCTCTCCTTCCTGCCCGAAGCAAATGCTTATGCCTACAGATGCTCCCTGAATTCGGAAAAAGGCAGCCCTCCACCCCCTCTGCCGCGCCGGTTCGGGCCCACCCAGTACCACTTCATCACTTCCTCTGCTCTGGAGGGTATCGAGCCTATCTATGCGAAGTACATCCTGGACAGGAAATATGAAAAAGCAGGAATAGGGGTGAGTTACAACCGGAACGAAAAATTCCCGGGAGGCACCTATTTCATCACCATCCTTCTCTTTCCTGAAAGCGAATACAAGAACATGAGCAGAGAAGAAGTTCAAAAGGTCACCTTCAACAAGGTCAATGAAGTCAGGAAGAGAAGCGGCCTTCCCCTCTTTATCTGGGATAAAAAACTGGCTGTCTTTGCAGAGAAAACAGCCAAGGTAATTTTTACCCAAAAGACCCTTTCGCCCGCTGTCATGCCCAGGCTGGGTGTGGTCAAATATCTCACCTTTATCACCGAAGACCCNTCCTTTNTGCCTCAGGGAGCAGAGAAGCAGATNGTCAATGACATGGCCCGGTTCGAGAGAGCCGGNGTGGGGCTCTATTTCGGNAAAAACGANGAATTCGAGAGGGGAGCGTACTGGGTCTGCATCATCTTTGGATGGTAANAAAATGGCAAAATTCACGCGAAGGGATTTTTTACTTTTTTCAGGGCTGAGTTCAGCCTCTCTGCTTTTTGGACCTGTAGCAGGGAGTCGATCCTTGGGGGAAAAATCCGCAGAGCCTGTTTCCTATCTTGACTGCGANCCCTGGNTAGAGCTTGACCTGAAGAACATGACCTGGAACCTGAACCAGATAAGAACCATCACCAGGGCCAAGGTCATGGCTGTNATCAAGGCCAACGCCTACGGACACGGTCTGGTGGAAGCCGGAAAACACCTGGAAAAAGCAGGCGTTGATTTTCTGATGGTGGGTAAGCTCGATGAGGCTCTCCTGTTGAGGAAGAATGGCGTTTCTGTTCCCATCCTCAATTTCGGCCCCTACAGCAGCGGGGAATGCGAGGAGATAATTGGGAACACGATCTCCCAATCCGTGTTTGACGAAAAGGCCAGAAGCCTCAGCGAGGCAGGCCTGAAGCTGGGGAAGAAAGCCAGAGTCCACATCCATATGGACACCGGCATGGGCCGGATGGGGATCCAGCATCGAGATGCGCTTCCGTATATCCAGGAAGTCTCGAAACTGAAGGGCCTAACTATAGAGGGAATTTCGACCACATTGACCGAGGATGATGATTTTGACCGGGAGCAGCTTGACCGCTTTCTCAGTCTCTGCCAGGAGGCGGAGAAAGAAGGCATTTCCCTGGGCCTGAAACATGCCGCCAGCTCCGACGGCCTGCTGGACCTTTCCTCCTCTCATCTGGATATGGTGAGGCCGGGAATCACGGTCTACGGCTATTATCCTTCGGAAAAAACCCGGAAAGAAGACAGGCTGGCTTTACGGCCGGTCCTCCAGCTCAAAAGCCGGGTGGTGGCGGTCAAAACTCTCCTGCCCGGAGATTCAGTCTCCTACCATCGTATATACACGGCCCGGAAGAGAGAGAGGATTGCTATCGTCCCCGTAGGATACTCAGACGGCTACCCGCCCAGCGTGATCGGCAAAGCGTCGGTGCTCATCAGGGAAAGAAGATACCCTTTGATCGCCGCCGTGACCGCCAACCACTGCACCGTCCTTCTGGAGGAGGACTCCTCTGTTTCTCCCGGAGATGAGGTCGTTCTCTTCGGCTCTCAAGGGAAAGAAAAGATAACAGCGGCTGAGCTCGCCGGCTGGGCCAATGTCTCCGCCTACAAAATCCTGATCGCCCTCAACCCCCTGCTCCCAAGAATCATAACCCGACAATAAAAAGGAATAGGAGCAGAGGAATTTCTAAAAACATTTTTTCATCACGTATTTGGAAATACCTACCCTAGTCCTTTTTTCAGAAATTCGTGGGGTCAGGCTTCAGTAAGTTCGATAATAAAATAATAGAATTAGGCCTTATGAATAGTGTTGCCAATAGGGCAAGAATCACACCTTGAATAACGACATCCCAATAGTGCCCATCCCTTAATTATCGAACTTACTGAAGCCTGACCCCAATTCAATTGATTGATTTGGGGTTTCAATTCTGGTATGTTGATTCCGCTTATTTTTCGCTAAAAATTTCAAGGAGGCACCATGTTAAAAAAGACGCTCTCTCTCATCTCCATCCTGGGCCTGTTCATCGCCCTGCCCGGCTTAAGTCCCGCCAAAGATGACAATCCCCAGGTCCTGATAAAAACGACCCTAGGGGATATCACCATCGAGCTTTATCCCGACAAGGCTCCCCTCTCGGTCAATAATTTCCTCTCCTACGTGGATGAGAAATTCTACGACGGGACGATTTTCCACCGGGTGATCAAGGGCTTTATGATCCAGGCAGGCGGCATATCTGAAGACCTTACCGAAAAACCGGGCAAACCGATGATCAGAAACGAAGCAAAAAACAGACTGAGCAATAAAAGAGGAACCATCGCCATGGGCCGGATGCAGGGCATAAACACCATCTCCAGCCACTTCTACATCAACCATGTCGACAATCCAGGCCTTGACTACAGGGATGAGACTCCCCGTGGCTACGGATACCCTGTTTTCGGAAAGGTAATCAAGGGAATGGATGTCGTCGATGCCATCGCCAACGTTAAGACCACGAGGAAATTAGACAAGCAGAATGTGCCCTGGGAGAATGTGCCCCAGGAGACAATCACCATCATCTCGATCAGGAGGGTCGATAATCCATAATTTTCTGCGCAAAGAATCTATCCCGCTTCAGGCTCTTCCGCCATCCCTGCAGAAGGAGGCTCTATGATATTCGCCTTTTTTCACCTCTTCCTGCTCCTCGGCATCATCGGTTTTGCTTTCTATTCACTCATTTTCCAGGGAAATATTCTGCGCTTTGCCCTGATAATCGGATTGCTGACCGCGTATTACTTCATCGCCCTGCATAAAAACGTCAAAGAAGAAATCGAGAGAAAAAGAAAAAAGAATAAGAAAAAGAAAAAAAAGAAATAAAAGGACCTTAATTTTTATGCCTGTCTTCTTTGCCTTCTCGGATGAATCGGGAAAATACAAAAAGGAAAGGACAGACAAGTTCATCTCCAAAAATCCTTTTTACTGCCGGTCAGCCGTAGTGTTCGAAGCCGAAGATTGGATCAGCCTCCGGGAGAAATTTCAGCGTCTCAAGAAAGACCTGCTGGATGCGGACTACCCGCAGGAGGTGAAATGGTCTTACATCTGGTCGTTGTTCAAACACTTCCAGAAAAAAGAGGGCGTTCCTCCCAACAAGCCCTACTTCTCGCTGCGCCAGTTTTCTCTCGAT
>JGI24422J19971_10000614_pt1 | contig 20167 bp, 20 predicted proteins | sample DeeMarSWOR152_54_FD_19971 | JGI IMG/M metagenome (IMG submission 19971) | reverse complement strand
TATTCTTGAAAACATTGATGTTGAAGATGTTAAAATGCAGGTAAGGGATATGCTTGATAATTTGGATTTTTGGGCTGAGAAAGCATGCTTATTGCATGAGGTCTTGAGACATAAAAGAGGAGCACAAATAGAGAAACTAAAAAGCGAAATTGCTGGACGAACATTTGTAGAGAAAAGACACACACATATGACTTGATACAAGTCTTCGCTATTCAATCTTTCATAATCCGTCTGAAATTGGTGACACTTGAGACTATTGCTCTGACAACCCAAATAAACCCGTATAAGAAAAAGTAAGTTGACAAAATGGTCAAAGTTTCTCCAAAAAGTCTATAGTCTAGTCCGATTGGAAAAGAGAATTTGACAGGAAAAATCAGCTCAATTATTACAATAGCAGTTACAATTAAGTAGCCGGTGAAGACAACGAAAAAAAGCCTTGCCCTTTTGTAGAATCGTTTGACAAACGGTATTTGTGCTGTTATAATAGTTTCTTTTTTTTCCTCTTCCCCCGTGCGCATTTGTTCTAACACTACATCTCTTGAACGAGCAGCAGCTTGCAGAAAACTTGTGAAAAAAGCAAACGTTAATCCCCACGAAATTAGAATATCACTGTTGAGTATCCGAGACAAACCAATTCCTAGACTTGCTATGAAGCCACACTCGGCAAGAATATAGTGAATCTTCTCTAGGTATTTCCCGCCTGTGGTCTTCATGTTGGTTACTCTTGCTATTTCTCCATCGACTATATCAAAGAGGTACCAAAATTGGTAGATAACGCAACCAATAAGCATTAAATGATGATTACCAAGCGCGAACATAAAATTCGCAATAATTCCTAACATGATTGAACAGGAACTTATCTGATTTGCACTAATGTTGCTTTCTACAAAGAATTTTGTGAAATAGGGTGAAACTTTTCTCAAGACACGATAATATGGGGATCGGGCGGCAAGTGGTCTATCTGATTGTCCAATTGTCTTAATCTCTTCTACTGTTACCATTCTAATCATCTGTTTAATAGCGACTTACACCTATCTAGGTTTAAATGTGTTTTTTAATACAACGTGAAGTTTAGAGGTGAGTCCAAGTATTTTTCATTAAAAGCAATTTTAACTGGAACATAAGCTTCCAAATGCACACTAGACTGTAACTCTATACTATTACACGTAACGTTTCGAGGTTGTTGACTTGGAAACGTTTTAACTATGTACATTCTTAGCAATAATAAACCATGTGTCTAATTTTGTCCTATCTTTCAAACCTAATTTGCGAAGCACTATTCCTTTTTTACCGTGAAACCAAGCGTGGCTTCCACATTTTTGAATATGTGTTACGCGAAAATGGTTACTTATGCAACGAGGTTTGATTATGCTTTTATGCCCCAATTCTTTACTGTATCGTGGGGTTCTTTTACGTCGAATTAACCATCTAAAAGAAACAAGGAGACCGAAAGGAAAGTCGGTGACTGATTTTCTCAAGTTCCATTTTACCATACTAGTTATCTGTGGGATCGATATGTATATTCTCGCATTTGCTTTACTCACTCGCCGGGCTTCTTCCATGCATTTGTTGGGGTTGACTAAATGTTCCAGAATGGCATAGAGAAAGATTGTTTCAAAAACATCATGTTTGAATGGTAGAAAATGTGCATCCGCAAGAACATCACATTTCCCTCTCATGCGGTCAATACCTATCATTCCCCGCTTCTTATCATGGTTTTCTCGATGACCGCAACCTACATCTAAAGAAAACATGTCCCCAGCCATAGACATACCCTATCAAGTTTATCGGAAAGGAAACATGCGCGCGCGGATTTCTTCGAGTTTGGCCCTCATCAGGTTCACTGATGAGGATTAAAACATGGTTGTATCAAAAACTGTTATGAAAGGGAGATATAGATTCTGGATTCAGTTTTTGTGTGTCTATCTGTCTGTCATACGTTATAGCAAGATTGCTTCGTGATTTCAACATTGTAAGTGCGCGCGCACTAGTAATGATTTCAATGTCTTTCTGGTACATGCATTTTTTTACCGCAAAATGTGAGGGAGCCTTCCGAAATGCCATGAACCTAGAAGCACACTAGGAAAGGTGAGGATTTATGTCATCATGCTTTGGTAACGCTTCTATGTATTTCCACATCTGTTTGTGGAAACGTCTAGGATTTAGCACTGAAATAGACTTCCATAACATATTCCTCTTTTCCACCCATTCAAACTTATCTGTATCTGTTTCCATAAATTCCGCAATTTTTCTCTTTAGTTCATCAAAATTATCCCAACGGAACTCCTTAGGGATAAATTCTCTGATACCGCCACTGTTATGAGGGAGGACAACACATCCGCTGGCTAGAGCTTCGATGGGAGATATGCCGAAGGGTTCCGCTTTATAAAGGTGAACGTACATGCGGGAGTCGCATAATATAGGTTTCAAATCTTTATGAGGTATATTTTGCATCAAAACGTAATTCTTTGGTAAGTTCTTCGAAAAATGTTGAAATTGTTTTTTCATGCCCTCTGTAACGCCTACAACACTTACAAACTTGTATTTCGGAAATTCAATGGCTAATTTTTTCATTAGACCGTGACGCTTATCGGGATGGAATCTCCCGACATACACCACTCTTCTTTCCCTTTCTTCTAACGGTTTGTCGCACATGAAAACATCTATATCAACTGGAGGGTAAACAACGATGGGTTCAGGTGTGCAGAGTCTACCCCAGACTTCCTTGATAATGGCTTTAGTGTAATTACTATTAGTGAACACGTAATCCAGTCTTTTGATCCCCTTCTCAACAACTCTACGAAAGGGCCAAAGATAGATTCTTCGCTTTAGGTTTGAATGTTGGTAATTGTAATGGATGTTGGGGAAATGAACATATGCAATGCTCCTTTTTACCTCACCTAATATTGTGTTTTCATAGGGATTTGAACCATGAGTAAGGAAAATGTAATCGTAATCTAGAATATCCTTATATCTTTTAATCAGCTTTCTCATTGAAAGAAAGCGCTTATAGATTGAAAATGGGGGCCCGATCGGTTTAAAATCTTCTAGAGAATACACCTTAATCTCTTCAGAGAGCCCTTTCCCCGTAATCTCTTCGTATTTGTCTTTATTCAAAGATAATGTCAGTAATTCTACCTCTTGATCGTGAGCGACCAAGGTTTTCACTATCTCATGGCAAACTCTTTCTGCCCCACCAAATATGTCTAAGCGGGTGTGAATTACCAAGAATTTGCTCATTAGATCCCCTTAATTCATGTGCACATGGGAATAAATAAATTAAAGCATTTATGAAACTAGAATCACAAATGACTTCTTGATTAACTAGGTGGCTGAATTGGCAACCGTGACCGATTTTCATAAGCTGATTAGGTATTTAGTGTTTTTTTTGGCTCTTTTTTTCCTTTTGCCCGTATATAGAATAGCTTCAAGAAAAAAGGAAGATATCGTAGGTTTCGCTTGCGACTGGTTCAGAGGTAACATAAAATACCTTTATGAAGAGATGAAAAAATATGAAGGCATAAAAATATATCTTGTTACCAAGTACAAAAAAGAATTAGCAAGAATAAAATCAAGCAATATAGTTGCTTACTACGATATGGATGTTACGAAGATTCCTCTCTTTCTGAGGACAAGTGTATGGATCACTGACATGGGCTCGTGGGAAATCCCAATAGTAGGCACTATTAACCGAATTTTTATGAGGCTTTTTGGATTTCCTTACAGACAGCGGAAGCACCGTAGCAAATGGGTGGATGTATGGCATGGAGGAATGGGGTTTAAGTACGTAGGTAGAGAAGAGATGTTGGCTGATTATGATGTTGGATTTGTAACCTCTGAATTCTTTCGCCGATATTATTCCCGAAAAAGTGGAATTTCACACAAACTAAAAATAACAGGCAACCCAAGAACGGACCCACTGATTAAAAGAGCTATGTCTAGAGAAAACGTGTTGAAAGACATTGGCGTTCCTCCGAAGAGGAGAAATATTCTTTATGCTCCCACCCGGCCCCATAAAGAGAGGAAGGCTTTCTTTCCCTGGGAACAAACTGATAAGATAATTGAAGATTTAGAAAGATTCTGTGATAAAAATGATTCTAATTTTCTTGTTAGATTGCATCCTTGGTATTACACCAGAACCCTTAAAGAGACAGAGAAATTAAAGCAAAAAATAGAGCAGAGTAAGAACATCTTTGATGTGTCATCAGAAAAGCACATAGATGTACAGGGTATTCTGTATATTACAGATGTACTTATCACAGACTGGTCAAGCATTGCGAATGACTTTATTCTTTTGGATAGGCCCATTATTTTCTTGGATGTAGAGCTGCCAGTCCAAGAATTCAAATTAACACCTAATGATAGGGTTGGGTATATTGTCAAAGACAAGAAGGAGTTCTTCGAGAAGTTACAGGAAGCAATAGACCGTCCAAAGTTATTTGAAAGAAAGAGAAAAACACTGATCAGGAAACTCTACAAGCATTTAGACGGGAATTCTTCTAAAAGGTGTGCCCAGGAAATCATCAAACTATTGAGACAGTAGTCCATGTGCTGTTATGTAACGCGCTTTCTACGCATGCAAACCATGATGTGGGGTCCAAAAGAAGGATATAAGGCATGTTTATAGAAGGGTAGATATATATTAGTTTTTTACCTTATACCGTAGGGAGAAGACCTGAGTGGGCAAAGTCGAGAAAACGATCAACATCCATGAAGAAATCTGCGAAAAATTCAGCCTCCTAGTCATAAAGGAAGAAGAATGCCCCAAAAAGAACGAAGTCATAGAACAACTCATCAAAGAATACACATAGAAAAGAGAAGATTTGATATGAATTTAAATCCAATCGTTCTAATAACTATGGACGCCGTTAGACCAGACCATTTAGGTTGTTACGGTTACACAAAAATAAAGACCTCCAACATAGATGAAATATCAAAGCAAGGTGTGACCTTCGATAATTGCATAACTGCATCGTCATTAACCCCAGTATCTGTCGCATCGATATTAACTGGAAACTATCCAAGTAAACACACTGTAAGAGACCCATTCGGATACGTCAAGACAAAAACCCTCGCAGAAATATTGAAAGATGAAGGCTTTGGAACAGCAGGCTTTACAGGAATCGATTTTTTAGGTTCAAAATCTAATTTCAATGCTGGTTTTGATTTGTTTGATGAACCCAGTGAAGAGACTTCTTGGCACAGAAAAAAATACAAGGATCAAAAAACCGGAAGTGAAAGAGATAGTATTTGGGGCAACTGGTGGGTTGACAAAATGTTCAAATGGATAGAAAATAACCATAGTTCCAACTTTTTTGTGTGGGGACATTATTTTGAATGCCATGTCGCAGCTGAAAGATGGTTGTTGGAATCTGGACTAATAGAGAGAGGGGTATCACCAGAATGGGATTACTACGATGCAAAAATCGAATGTATGGATAAAAATCTATTTGCACCCCTCATCATGTTATTGAAAAAACTAGAGTTGTGGGACGATATCACTTTCGTTGTCATGTCTGACCACGGTGAAACGTTCGATGAGCACCCTCATAAAGATTCTTGGTGTCAGCATCAATCTGTGTATAACACCGATCTGAAAATCCCGCTGATAATCAAAAGTAAGAAATTAAGAAAAGGCACCAGAATCAAAGACATCGTGAGATCTGTTGATGTCGTGCCAACCGTGTTATCTCTGCTAGATGTGGATTCAGACTTAGAATTCGATGGAGTCAACATGGAACCCATAATAAATGCTGAGAAAATAATTAGTAATTTAGCTTATTCGGAAGAAATGTATGAATTAAGGGGATATGGCGCTTTGCAATCTATACAAAGCGAGAAAGTCAAATTAATACGGAACAATACTCTTAAACAAGAAGAGTTTTATGATCTCCAAAATGATCCTGAAGAGAAGAGTAATTTAATAGGGGAAGCAAGGTGGTCGAAAGAGATCGCAAAATTCAGAAAGATTTTAGATGAGTTTGTTGAAACGAGAGAGGAAGCGAAAAAAACCTATAGTGCAGAAGAGAAAGAAATAGTGAAGGATCGTCTAAGGAGCTTAGGGTACATAGATTAAATTTATGTTTGACTGTTTTCATTAGCTAAAATAAGGGAAAGAAATTGAAGCCAAAACAGTTTTGTGAACTTCTCAAAGGATACGGTTTCAACCTATTTGTGGGTGTTCCCTGTTCAATCCTAAAGCCAATTCTTAAGCTATTAGAAAATGACCCTGAGATAAGGTATGTTGTTGCCACAAGGGAGGATGAAGCCATAGGAATTGCTGTTGGAGCACAACTTGGCGGAATGAAACCAGTCGTTTTTATGCAAAACTCAGGGTTTGGGCTTTCCATAAATGCACTGTGTTCCCTTGCTTTGCCTTATCGCTTCCCTCTTCTCTTTTTGATAACCTGGAGGGGGTATCAAGGTTTGGATGCCCCAGAGCACGTTATTATGGGAAAAATCCTCACAGAACTACTAAATGATGTTGAGGTAAAGTATTGGATTCTAGAGAAAGAAAACACTAGAAAAACAGTTTCTGTGGCCGTTCGCAAAATGTATGAAGAGAATCTACCAGTTGCTTTACTCTTGAAGAGAGGGATAATCGAATGAAAATGTACGAAGCAATCAAAGTCATGCTAGATTCGTTAGATCATGAGCCAATTGTTGCCGCCAACGGTTTCATATCCAGAGAACTCTATCGTGCAAAGGACTCTCCTAGGCACTTTTACATGCTGGGTTCAATGGGTCTAGCATCATCGATAGGACTCGGCTTAGCTATATCAACACCAGAGCGAAGGATTCTAGTACTCGATGGTGACGGAAATACTTTGATGAACTTGGGATCTTTGGCGACCATAGGATGCTTAAGCCCTGACAATCTAGTCCACATTGTTTTGGACAACGAGTCGCATGAATCAACGGGGGGGCAGCCCACAGCTTCAAGGGTTACAAGACTTGATGAAATCGCGAAGGCAGCCGACTTTAAACGGGTGAGAAAAGTGGATGATCCTGTTTCTCTAAGGAATGCAATTGAGGAATCATTCAATTCTAATGGGCCATCGTTTATTTTGGTGAAAATTGAAAAATACATAATAGAAACTCCTAGAGTACCCCTCTCTCCTACTGATATCAAAGATAGATTCGTAAAAAACAAATGAAATATATCCACGTAGCAATGAAGTGTTCTGGGAGGAACCTGAATGGATCACAGTACCCATGTAAGTATGGCGTACAAGCTATTAGAGTCCTCCGAATGTGACAAGGCTGCTAGCATTTATTCTTTACTACCTGCAATAGACAGAGAGCCAGCCCATTTTCACAGGGTTCACGCCCACATAATCTCCAACTTCCCGAAAATTCTCTCTTCTTCAATCTATATCTTGGCAGATACTGAAGTTAAGGAATCTGTAATAGATGGAAATTCTTACGAGTATCAAAGGATAAAGGAAGACAAAGAATACTTTGAAGACTTGATGAAGAAAGCATTACCTGTCGTAGGTGACAATGCGATACTTCAACCTAGCAGTGATCTAGTGAGCGCCGGTTTGGCATTGTTGTCCCACATTTACTTTGACACGTTTAATAATCCCGTTCAAGCGTTCCTACCAGAATCACCTTATGCTAGTGGACAATGGAACTTCTGGGCCAATATTGGGTATCTAAATTTTAGAGAAAAGTTCTACAGCAAAAACGTTATACAAGACTTCCGAGAGCGATTATTTAATGACAGAATATGGAATACGAAATTAGATCCCTTCATCTTGATCAAATGCATTATTATTCGAATGGGAGACCTTTCCCGCCCTGGAATAGAATATGAAATCATTGACAACAGAATTAGAAACTTTTTACGCTTTTTAGACTGCAATGAATATTTGAGACCTGGGAAGGAACTCCAATTCTGTAAGAAATTGGAACAAAAAATTGAACAGTTGATAGCGGAATGTCTAAAAAATAGTTAGCCTAAAAAGATGAAGCCTATGAGAAAAATGGTCTTGTTAAATGTAGGTCCAGTTCTAGTCTCCGACAAAATTAGAACCGCACTACTACAACCTGACCTATGTCACAGAGAGGTTGAATTTACCGAGATTCTGAATAATGTACGTAGAAAGCTCACGAAAGTCTTTAGAGGTGACCATCAGTATACCACAATAATATTTGGTGGATCTGGAACAGCGTCACTTGAAGCAGTTATTTCCTCAGTAATAAGGAAAGGAAAACTGCTGATTTTGAGCAACGGCTACTATGGTGAGAAGATAGAAAGAATCGCCAATATCCACAACATCGATACACGTATCTTGAAGTATGGATGGGGGGAGAGAATTAAGGAATCCGAAGTTGAAAGTATACTTAAATCAGATGCGAAGATAAACTTTGTTGCAATGGTCCATAACGAAACCAGCGTAGGTATGTTGAACCGGATAACTTCGATTGGAAGACTGATTTCAAAATATGAAAAAGTATTTATCGTGGACGCCATTAGCAGCGTTGGAGTAGAAGACCTTGATGTGGTCAGAGATAACATACATTTTTGTGTTGGGAGTCCAAACAAATGCATTGAAAGCATTCCTGGGCTATCATTTGTGTGTGCGAATAAACAAGAACTAGAAAAGCTTAAGGGGTTGCCTCCGAATACCTCATACCTAGACCTCTACAACTACTATGCTTATGAAGAAGGGTTAGGTGAAAGGATAGGTACTCCCTTCACACCACCAGTGCAGACTTTTTATGCAATAGACGTTGCGTTAGACATGCTATCTGAAGAAGGCATCGAAAAAAGGCGGATAAGATACGCCTCTATGGCCAAAATCATCCGAGATGGTCTAGAAAAACTCGGATTCAAACTGTTCTTGCCGCCAGAGCATAGGTGCAACTCGATCACCTCAATTATCACACCAAAGAATATTTCCTACAGAACGATACATGATAAACTGAAAGAAAAAGGGTTCATTATCTACGCTGGTCAAGGAAACCTTGAAGAAAAGATGTTTCGAGTTGGAAACATGGGCGTTTTAACTATTAAAGATGTAAATCGGTTTTTGGGTTCCTTAAGATCGATCTTAGAAGAACTAGACGAGTATCCTAGTTATTCATAGAGGAGACAACCCTTGAAATCTATCATTCTAGCGGCTGGAGTGGGAAAGCGGATGCTTCCTATTACGAATAACACGCCAAAATTCATGGTTCAGATTGGTGAAAAACCTTTGTTTGACAATTACTTCAACGCTTTCAAGAAGTGCGGGATAAATAAAGTAGTTTTGGTTGTGGGTCATTTGGCAGAAAATATCAGAGAAAAACTCGGAAACTGCTATATGGGAGTTGATGTTACATACGTCTATAACAAGGATTACATGGAGTCCGGTAGTGCTTATTCTTTGTGGTTAGCAAGAGACGAATTTTTAAACAAACCTTTTGTTTTAGCCGACAGCGATATTCTGTTTCACAAACGCATTCTAATAATGCTAGTAAACGCCACTTACGAAAACTGTGTAGTAGTAGATCCTGTCTTCGCTGATACAGGTGAGGAAGTCAAAGTTGTTGCTGAAGATGATGTCGTCAGACAGATAGGCAAAAACGTAGTGAATCATTCCAAGTGTGTCGGCGAGGCAGTAGGACTCTACAAGTTCTCCAGAAGGGCAAGTAGCATGCTTGGGAACGGACTAGAGGAATACATGAGTATTCATGGATTGACTGTGGAATATGAGGACGTGTTAAATACCCTTCTTCACCTCTTTGAAATACGTTACGTAACAACACAAGGTTTACCGTGGATAGAGATGGATTTCCTAGAGGATTTAGAAAAGGCTAGATTGAAAATTTACCCAAAGATGTTGCATGTGCGCGCGTAAATTGCGCAGTTCAGAATATTAGAGTATGGCACTTTCACGGAAGCCCCGTTTTTCCGATTCATTGATTCGTTGTTCTCCTTTTTTCTTAGAGAGAATCTACGGAAGTATAAATGGAACACACAATTTGTTCTCTGTACGAAGAACGCGCCCGAATATTAACGCTTGATTTTTAATCCACAACTATCTCCTTCCCTATTTATTGCACTCTTAAACAGAATTTGCAGAGCATAAGGTTTATGCACCTCTAAAGAAGGTTATAAGGTGATATTGTCGAAGGGATATATGTAAGTTTTCCCACTTTATGGCATAGGGAGAAGGTCTGAGTGAGCAAAGTCAAGACAACGATCAACATCGATGAGGAACTCTGGGAAGAATTCAGCCTCCTAGTCATAAAAGAAAAAGGATATCGCAAAAAGAACGAAGTCATAGAACAACTCATCAAAGAATACACACGGAGAAGAGAAGAAAAAGGAATAGTCAAAGTAGACAAAGCCGTTATATTAGCTGCTGGCCTGGGAACACGACTCAGACCCTTAACAAACGATACAGCAAAGTCTCTGCTCAAAATTGGTTCAAGGAGAATACTAGAACATCAAATAGAAAATCTAAGAGAGTGCGGAATTCGAGAAATAACAATGGTCATAGGACACGAAGCTGAAAAGATCAAAGACTTCTGCAAAGAAAATTCGTGGAATCTAAATTTCATATACAACAGATACTATTCCAGCTCAAACAATCTCTTTTCATTATGGTTGGCAAAAGAAACATTCAGTAAAGGCTTTGTTTGCCTCAATTCCGACGTCGTGTTTGACCTTGAAATACTAAAAAGCTTGTTGCAATTCGAAGCTGACATTTGCGTAGCAGTAGACAAGAAGGTCTGTATAGAAGAAGACATGAAAGTAAAGGTGAAAGATGGGGCAATTGTTAAAATTAGCAAGACCATGCTTCCAGAGGAAGCATACGGTGAATTCATTGGAATCGCAAAATTTTCAGAAAAGGGGGGGGCACAACTAATCCGCGTCTTGAACGACATACCAGCAGATGTAAGGAGAAACGCAAATTTTGGTTTTGGGATTCAAAAATTAATCGACAGCGGTAACAAAGTCTGGGGAGTTAATGCTCAAAGACGTTTTTGTGCAGATATAGATTTTATTGAAGATCTGATGGATGTGCGCACCCACTTTTTAGGTAAGACGTGAAAACATTGAAGAATATAAAAATTAGAATCAGAAACCTTTCCAAAACATTTTATACTTCTCCTCCGGTAAAGGCATTAGAAAACATCAACCTGGACGTATGCGAGAACGAATTTCTAAGTATTGTAGGTCCATCTGGATGTGGGAAAACAACACTTCTAAGAATAATCGCGGGTCTCGAATCATACGATGGAGAAATCCTAATCGACGGGAAACCTGTCAAGAACCCGAGTCCAGACAGATTTCTCGTTTTCCAAGAGTTTGACCAGCTTTTTCCTTGGAAAACCGTGGAGGATAACATAGAATTTGGATTGAAGCTTAAAAAAGAAGAAAACTTGAAAAGTAAAACTCGTTTGTTAATTGACCTAGTTGGTTTAAAAGGCTTCGAAAAAAGTTATCCCCATCAACTCAGTGGTGGTATGAAACAAAGAGTAGCCATTGCCAGAGCCATCTCGATGAGTCCTACAGTTCTATTAATGGATGAACCTTTCGGTTCTTTAGATGCACAAATGAGAAGGCATCTCCAAATAGAACTCGAAAGAGTATGGCAAAAAATCCGCAAAACCATAATATTCGTTACTCACAACATAAGAGAATCCATAATTCTCGGAGACAGAGTTGTAGTCTTAACCACACGGCCTTCGAAAATTAAGCATATCCAAAATATCGATCTAAACCGACCAAGGGACCCGTCAAGTTCCGAGTTCGGTATGATTTGGAAGGAATTAGTAAATCAACTTGAAAACGGTGAACCTAAAATTTAAAGTCATCAATAACAATATGACGTAAAAAGAGGAAGAAAAAGGAAAATGCGACACTTAAAAACATTAGGTCTGGTAATTGTTCTATTGATAGCTTTGGCTAGTAGTAATATAGCTTGGTATTTCTACTTAAATCAGTTGCCAGAAGAGGGGCAACCGAAAGTAGTCGTTCGACTATGCAAACAATATGGATTTCATTATGGACAACACATAATAATGGAGCACTTTGAACTCATCGAAAATCACAGTGGAGGAAAAGCGACAACGGAGTGGTACACGATGTCTGGTGGCGTAACTATTAACGAAGCCATAGTCGCGGGTTCATTAGATTTTGCAAGTATGGGTATAGCACCAGCGATAACAGCTGTACATCAAGGAATTGGAACCAAAATCCTGCTGAGCATGGGTTCTAAAGAACATATGCTATGGACATGGCGAGAAGATATTCAATCAATAGCTGACATCAAAGCCGGAGACAAAATAAATCTTGTACAAGTGGGTTCAATTGAATATGTTGGTCTTGTAAAAGCCTTTGTTGACCTTGGACGCACAGCAGAAGATGTTGATGATGTTGCTGTCTATTACAAACATCCAGATGGTTACCAGCTCATGGAACAAAGAGAAATAGATGCTCACTTTTCTGGAGCACCCTATAACGCCATGTACGATGCTGACCCATCTTACCACAAAATCTCTGAAGATACAGAAATTTGGGGAGTACCACTTCCCGGTTCAGCCCTCATTGCCACGACAAAGTTCAAAGAAGAGCACCCTGAGATCTTCAGTGCTGTAATCACAGCATGGATGGACGCAACACATTGGATAATAAACAACGAACAAGAGGCAGCACAAATTATTGGAGAATACTTTGAATACGAAGACATATGGCAAAACTGGCAAGACAGTGCTTTACTCTGGAATCCAACTTTCGGACTTTCAGCAGTGAAAGACCTAGCAGACATTATGTATGACATTGGACAACTAGACCGACAAATGACGCTTGAAGAACTACTGTTCGAGGAAACCCTCGGGTTGATAGGAGAGTGAGAACATGAGACAATCACTCTCCGTCCCAAATTTTTTATGGAAACTATTGTTCATTATTGTAGTCCTTATTGTCTGGGAAATAATCGCAAAATTACGAATATTCTCGGCTTTCGTATTCCCTTCAATTTCAGATACAATAATTTATATGATTACACATCCTCAAAGACTACTGGAAGCAAGTTCAGTAACATTCAAGTTACTACTCGCAGGTTTAGCGATAGGCTCTGCGTTATCCTTATCAGCGTCCTCAATAGCATCTTTATCCAGCAAATTTAGACATATCCTCGAAACGTACGTAACCATAGCAAACCCGATACCCTCCACGTCATTAATACCTTTTGCCCTCCTTTGGTTTGGCTTAGGAGAAGACCCAATAATATTTGTTACAATGTTCTCAAGCCTCTGCCCTTTTATCATTGCTACACTCAGCGGGTTCCAGACAATGAAAAGTATATACTGGGATATCGGAAAAATGTACGGATTATCAAAAGTAAACCTAACCAGATACATCCTTTTGCCTGCTTCTTTTCCGCATATACTCACGGGATTCAGAACTGCATGGGGAAGTTCTTGGAGAACGGTAGTAGCGGCTGAATTGATTTTCGGAGCAGTTGGCGAAGGAGGAGGACTTGGCTGGTTGATATACGTGAACCGTTTTCACCTTAATCCTGCTGGGATGTTGGCTTGCCTAATTTGTATCTGTATAATAGGTATAATCACTGAGCAAGTTTTGGAATTGACCGAAAGAAAAACGATCAAAAAATGGGGAATGAAAGTTTAATGACGCTATGCTACATCAACAAATTGTAGTTTTATCCATAAAGTGGATAGAACCGGTATAGATCGAAGGAGACACTGCAATAGCATTTGGATCTGGATTTAGACTCTCCAAAACTAGGAGATGAAAACGTTCACAAGATCGAATTGATATTGGTTTGGTAGGATTGGATTTGGTTAGGCGGGAATCTGTTGATATCAATCTCGAGTGGATGGGTGGCAAGCGATCAGAAGCTGAGATCAGGCAGTTCACAGTTTCGATTGATAACCCGAAGGAGTGTGGGGGTGGAGACACTGGGCCTAGGCCGACGGATCTACTCCTAGCTTCCTTGGGTGGCTGCTTCATCATTGGTTTTGCAAGGATTGCTGAAGAGATGAGAATAAGTCTAAAGGGAGTTCGTTTGAGCATATCCGGTGTAAAGGAAAGAGGAGAGACTCCAAGATTTACACACATCACTGTCTCTATCCAACCTGAAGTGGAGAACATTGACTACGAGAGGATTCCGAGACTAACTGGCCTTGCAGAGAAGTACTGCACAGTAGCAAACACTTTGAAGAATAAGACCAAGATTTCCTTCAGAATACACTCGCCGGAACAATCCTAAATAAGGTGCGCGTTGAGTCACGGCTTACATTGCACGCAGTTTCTGCACTAGACCCTTGAATTTGAAATATGCGATAATCACCACCCTCTCCCCGCAGTGATATTTCTTGGCTTCGCTATTATTTCCCTAATTATGATGGAGAAAAAACGGGATGAACACGCTGGTCGTATCACCAAGGCTGTGTCAGCTCCTATTTGTGTTCCACCGATTGCTACGACATCCTTGTGAACAGGGATAAGACCAGCGTCAGCCGCCATAACAACTGACTCGACACATGCCTTGGTTCCCTCGCCGAATAACCTGAGTGTATAAGCCATGATCTCAAGGGGCATGATAGTATGAAACCTCTTTAAAATGGCCCTCTCCACACCACTGAGGACATGGGTCGCCGTATGAATCTTAGCCCCATTCTTCAAAATCTCTCTACGATTCTCCTCTTTCAACTCCCACTCTCCAGGCTTCCGATGACCAACATGGTGAGTAACGACAACCACGTTTAGGCTTTGGAAGAGCCTCGAAGCCTTCACTCCAGTCTCGCCCAACGTTGAAGCAACTACAATATCTTCTATTCCCTCGGTCCGAACGTATTCCTTCACCAATTCAAGCACGGATTCGGTGTTTTGACTTCCAGGAGCACCAAAATAGACAACTTTACGTTCAACAGAACGCATACTAATACCTCCCACGTTTATGTCAACGTCCCAAAAAGATAAAAGATTTTTCGTCAACTATTGTGCGAATTTACGTATACATAAAATCAAGTGGGTGTCAGGTTTTGTTTGCAAGTACAATAAAATAGCTCTGCCGATGACTACCAACCATTTTCTCCGTGGCTTTAAGGTCAACTATTTTAAAGTTTTTTAACAACTCGTGTAATTCATTCTCATCAACGAAGTGGTGGAGAACTCCCTTTTCTGGACCGCTTTCTTGCATGAACGTGTTTTCTTCAACCTTTATTCCTTTTCCACATTTATGGCTTCTTCTCGAGTGAAAGTCTACTAGAAATAAGCCTTTCTTCTTCAACACTCTGTGGATTTCACAAATGGATTCTTGAATCTGCTTCAGTTTTTGATGATAAATAGTCCGTACACATATAATTGCGTCAACACTGGAGTGAATGTAAGGTAATGATCTCATGTCACATTTTATGACTTCAGCTTCCAATTTTCGACTTCCAAGTCTCTTTTTGGTCAGTCTTAGGCCTGTTTCCGAAAGGTCAGCTCCGTATGTTTGGAACCCTCGCTCGGAAATATATGTAACGTGTCTTCCAGCTCCGCATCCTAAATCTAGAACTCTTGTTGCTTTTCCCTTTTCTAGTAGGGAAACAAGGTTAACAACTATTCGATCGGGGGTCTCGGGACCATATCCTTTTCCCCGCCATATTTTGTTCCATTCAGCCATTAACTTTTATCCTCCACCTGATAACCTAACACGTGTAAATGCTTAACCTTTTGCGCGTGCATACTTCGAAATTTCTTACATTAATGTTTAGAATAACTAAGAAAAAATCAAAAGAAAAATCCTTCGTGTTTCTGAGTCTATGACACGTGCGTTCAGGTGATTGCGAGGTACATAAGAGTGTACACATGATAGAGTAAGTAATATATGAAGAAACAATATGTAGTTTAGAAAAAGGCTAGTGGAACCTACGAAAATATGCATGTGATATAGGTCGTGGATTCCATAGTAAAGAGTGAAGTCAGACTAAAATATTCAGGACTCGTAATATTCTCATCTAAGCTTATTAGCGTTGCAACTGGGCTACTCTTCATTGTTATGGTCACCAGAACCGTCTCAAAAGGGGAATTCGGAATTTGGGGAAACATCCATGACATCTTCAACTATTTCGTCCTACTCGCCGCCGTCCTCCCATTCTGGACAACTCGTTTTGTGGCCAGAGAGCATAGTGGATCAGCCAAAACGGGACTAATTGCTAACATATTCCTATCCATCATATCAGCCGCCATCTATCTCGCACTGCTCCCAATCATTTTATCAGTACTACAAGTTGGTGCCACCTATACAATTCTATATACCATTATATCAATTCAAATACTTGAAGTGTACACGACATCTGCCTTGCAAGCAGTCCTACGCGTCAAGCAGCCCCAAACTATCGGATATGGCCTACTCGTACATGAAGCCTGCAAAGTCACTCTTGGCTTCGCGATGATTATACACCTCAAACTAGGTTTGCTAGGAGCAGCCAGCAGCATGATCATTGCATATTTTGCTCAAATTGTATTTTACATGAAACTCACCTCCAACGAACTTAGAGAAAGCATCAAGTGGACCTACGTGAAAGAATGGCTCAAAGGCTCATCAATTAACCTTTACGACATAGTCGGCACCAGAATCGCCGCTTTCACGCTTATCTTTCTATTTATGTACGGAGAGGTAGCGCGAGCCTATTACGAAGCAGCTTTTACGATAGCCAACGTCATCGGTTATTCAGCATTCCTAGCATACGCCCTATACCCAAGACTACTCTCTGAAAGCAACACCAAGGACATATCAATCTCGCTTAGAATGGTCTTAATGATCGCAATTCCCATGACCATAGGAGTTATGGTCCTGTCCAACTCTTTCCTAGTAATATTGGAGTCTGGCTACCGTGAGGCAAGAATCATCCTTCTACTTTTGGCAATCAACTTTCTAGGCTTAAGTCTATCACAGGTATTCGACACAGTTGTGATGGGAAGCGAAAGAATTGACATTAAGGCAAAAATCCCATTCAAGCAACTCGCAAAAACCCGACTATTTCAAATTTTCACTCTATCTTATGTTAAGCCAGCCATAACCCTGCCGACAACATTTTTTGCCCTGCTCCATTTCGCAAAAAACCCGTTAGAAGCAGCCACATACGTCGCTCTAATCAACCTAATCGTCAATTCAGTAATGCTTCTATGCAGATATGTAATTTCACATAAATGCTTGGCCTTCAACTTCCCATGGAAAGCAACAGGCAAATATATAATAGCCTCATCAGTTATGGCAACTCTGCTCTTTGTGGTTCCGAACCCCAATAGAATATTGCCAACCTTAGTGATCACAGGCGTAGGAGGAGTCATATACTTCGCCACACTAGCCATAATCGACCACGAGACCAGAGAACTAATGAAATCGATCCTAGAAGAGACGAGATCTAAGCTAGGTAGAACCTAATCCATACATGAACAACATGCACATATGTGTTAGAGCGCTTTCTTTATTCAACATAAGTGTGTTTTCAACCAGTCCACTGTTTGTAAAATACTTTTCTCAACTTCAAATCTAGGTTTCCACCCAAGAGCCTTCAGTTTCTCTATCGACAACAACATTATAGAAACGTCTCCGGGCCAACCAATCTTACCTCCCGTATACTTATATTGCACACCTTCTAAGCCTAGTGCAGAAACGATCAAATGAGCGATTCTTTTCACTGTGATTTGTTCTTCGGAGCCAACATTGAAAACATCGAAGCCTTTTTTAGTTTTTTCGACGGCGAATAATGTTGCATCTATAGCATCGTTTATATGCAGATAAGACTTCTCTTGGCTTCCGTTTCCAAGAATCTCGAGTTCTTTTGGACTTTTCTCTAACTTCTGGTAGAAATCATAAATAACCCCGTGAGTTAGTCTTGATCCGATAATATTTGCGTATCTCAGCACAGTCGCTCTTATACCATAGAGTTGGGAATAGGTGGAAATATAAAGTTCACTGGCGGCTTTGGCGGCGCCATAGTTGCTAACTGGAGATATTCGAGCGTTTTCTGGAGTCGGAATCTCCGCGTTTCCGTAGATGACAGAGGAAGAAGCAAACACAATTTGTTTCACGTGGTTTGATCTGCAAGCTTCCACAACATTCAGGGTGCCTAAAACGTCTATCTTGAAATTCTCCAGAGGTTCTTTTAAACTCTTTCTGACATCCGGATCAGCAGCAAAATGATAAATCACATCAACTTCCTTGCAAGCCTTCTTTACTTCCTCAAAATTCCTTACGTCCCCACGAATTATCTTGACATTCACTCCCTTCAAAAACTCTCTTCTACCCGAAGAGAAATTATCAAACACTATGACTTCTTCTTTTTTCACTAACGCCTCTGCTAAGTGGCTTCCAATGAAGCCTGCACCACCGGTTATAACAATTCTCATCTTCTAATCGTCCCGAATAATGCTTCTAAACATTTTGTAACTGCAATGGATTATATAAGATATGGATAAACTTGTAAGGCGAAGCATAATTATTGTGATTAATTGTCAAGTTACGCAGAGAAGATTCTTCGAGCCAACTTGTCAACGCATCTTTATACGCGCCAAGTTTTAACCAGTGTATTCCCCTTTAAAATCTGACTCTGTAGATTCTTCTCGACTCGTGCGCAATTCTTCCCGCTCCAGTTTGCATCGGTAGTCACCACATGGTGGCAATCTCTCCTCTTCATGCAACAGTTCAAGTATGCTCGCAACCAATCGCGCGCGCCATATGTAGGAAAAAACTATGCCCCTCGAGAAACTAAAGGGGGGTGACCGTTACTTTACCATGACAAAAGCCCATATTTCAACTTCTTTGTGAATTGGACACTAAAAATTCGAACGATGCGAACAATTCGAACAACTCAAACACTCTATTATCGCGCACTTGGAAACATTTAAATTCCAACAAAACAAGGCTATTAACTTCAGAGGAACAAAAATAATGTCTGAGAAATCTGCCCCTGGACTTGTTTATGAGTGTGTAAAGTGCGGTGCCAAAGTTTCATCAGAAGAATTAGAGTTGCGGGGTGGCAGAGTAAAATGTACTTTTTGTGGATATCGAGTTCTTAAGAAGATAAGACCGCCTGTTGTGAAACGTGTGCCTACAAAATAGTTCTTCCAAAATCACAAGTAAACTATTCTTATCGAAACTTGAAAAAGTTCTTTGGTGTGAATTTTAATCTCTTATGGACTTGAACCTTCATTAAGAAATTATACGCAGCGGTTTCCTCAACTTCCAATGTAAGAAAGGCTATCAAGTCGTCAATAGTATCGATATCTAAGGCAACTCGCGAAGACCTAAAAACATGGATGTCTGTTCCTCGTATCGAGGCCTCTTCGATGTGCTTTCGAAAACTATGTTGCCCATAGAATGTTGGAATAACATTTGGAGGGGTAAGTAGCAACGCGTTAGTTCCTTCTCCGCTCTTAGATGGTGATATGATTATCCCCGAGTTTTTGCCCAGAGATAAAATCCTGTTTAAATCCAAAGATGTGACTAATGGGATGTCAGCAGGAAGAATGAGGATGGACGAAACCTCTCTTTCAACGCACCAGTTGATAACCTCTAAGATCGCTTGATTTAGACCAAGCTTATTCTCCATGAAGGGTATTGCGTCAAAACTTTTTGCAACTTGAAGTGCCGTTTCATCCATGCTCATTACAAATGTTCGATGAACGCATTTTGCTGTTTTAACTGCCGTTAATACGTCCTTCAACATTTCAAGACAGAACTGTTTCCTTTCGTTTATGGATAGAAGAGGGGAAAGTCTGCTCTTCGCCATCTTCAATCTTTTAACTGGAACGATTACGAAGGCACTCACAACAGTTTCCTCTTGTTTGTGTGTTATGTTTGCGTTTTGGTTTATTAGAGACGTGTTTGTGTGCGTGTGTGAGACTACCTCTAGATAGGGGGAGGGGCAGGGCTTCAATGGGCTTTGGTGGAGTGTTTGTGTTGTTGTGACTGTTGTGGATGTGTAGGTTGGAATGGAGGGTAGTTTCTTGGGTTATAGATTGGTATGTGTGTAAAGACAGGTTTTTGTATTATCGAGCTGTGTTTCAGTCTTTTAGTTTTCTTGTTATCAAATAGATTGTTGTTGTTATGAGACTTATTGTTGTTGTTATGAAGGTGTACATTAGGTTCTTGATGGTGTTAAGTTCGTTTATGATTGCTTCTTGTTGTGATTGTAGTTCTTTGTGGGA
>JGI24422J19971_10000613_pt1 | contig 20196 bp, 23 predicted proteins | sample DeeMarSWOR152_54_FD_19971 | JGI IMG/M metagenome (IMG submission 19971) | reverse complement strand
GGCTGGAAATATTCCTAAGCAAATCTTTCTTTTACTCGCTCTTTTCCACTATTAAAAGAAAGTTCACTTTTGCCCCCATTCCCCCAGGAGTAAACTTGGGATTAACGCTTGGGATGATAGCCACAACCTCACCTTTTAAATTATTCAAGAATTGCTCCAACTTACTCTGGTCTTTCGTCATATCAATGTCGTATCTATGTACTCTATATCTCATCTTAATTCTCTCCTTCCATAACACTTTAGTACGTCAACCCTTAAAAGAGTTCAGAACTAAATCTTAACCTTTAATTGCGTCACAAGAATTGCCAGACTTATAACATTGAGCTTCCCTTCGCTTCAGATGCGAATGCAATGACTCATAAAAGAAACGTCGTATTGTATTTAGCCAAATCCAACCTTGGAAGTTAATCAAGTTGGTTGGGTTTGGGACTAAATTTTAAGCCTAAACCCAAATTTTTATTAAAACGGAGCTGCTTTCGTCAGTTATGGACAGATTTGTCGATGAACTGTTTGTTCGCCTAAGAGAACGTAGCTATCAGGCACGAATGGTTTCCGTCTCCCATTTGCAACTCTTGGAGAAAGAGATAGACAGGTTCCGCAATCGCGGTTTGCTCGACAGAGAGTTCTATCAACGCCGCCTTGCATGGTTCAGCTTCCAAATTCCTGAAAACTTGCCTAACGCACAATGCTTGATTGTGGTCGCCGTCCCCAGACCCCAGACTCGAGCGATTTTTACGTGGAATGGAAAAAAACATCCACTTATCATTCCTCCTACATACACAGCTTACAACGAAATAACAGAACAAACTGAGAATTTGCTCGCTAACATACTTGGTGAAAAAGGCTACGCATTAACAGGAACTGCACTACCTCTCAAACTGTTAGCAGTGCGAAGCGGTCTCGGTCAGTACGGAAAAAACAATATCTGCTACGTCTCTGGCATGGGCAGCTTTCATCAACTTATAGCTGTCTACTCGGATATGCCTTGCGAGAAAGACGATTGGCAGGAAACAAAAATGATGAAGAGTTGCGAAGAATGCGATCTCTGTCGCCGAGCTTGCCCTACTGGCGCTATTTCATCAGACCGTTTTCTTCTGCGTGCTGAAAGATGCATATCTTATCATAACGAAAAGAAAGGGGATGTTCCGTTTCCGCAGTGGATGGCTGCTTCTTGGCACAACTGTGTAGTAGGATGTATGCGTTGCCAAAGCGTCTGCCCTCAGAACAGGGAATTCATACAATGGATTGGAGAGGAAGAAGAATTCTCCGAGGAGGAAACTGCTTTACTCTTTCAAGGGGTGCCGCAGGACGAGCTGCCAGCCAAAACATTCAGGAAACTAGTGCATCTAAGTCTAATTGATTACTTTAACAGTCTTCCTCGCAACTTAGCCGTCTTCAACAAAACTCATTAATGGAAGATTATTGAGAAAATGGTAGTTAGTTGGATTAAATTCGAATCCACTCTCTGGCGCGCGCGGCAAACTTGTAACATAGATAATTCCATCGCATGCCCCCGGGAGTAAATACACTTGAGAAACAAACACAACATCCTACTATTACGAAAGACTACTTTGTGATGCAAAGTTTTATAAGGTAGAAAGTAGTTTATTTAGTTGAGGTGAAAAAATGACGGAAGAACCAAATTTAAAGGAAATCGAAAGAAGAGCATACATGTCTTATCATCAGGACGGTTTGCTTGACATATTCGCTGGCTTGTACATTCTAGGCTTTGGCTTAGGAATATTCATGGACATAATCTGGGACTTCGGCATGGGAGTAATAATAATCCCCGGCGGTCTCATAGCAGTGGCATTGCCGATATGGATTGCAGTAAAAAGAAAAATTACGATGCCCCGCATTGGCTTTGTAAAATTCGGACCTGCAGGAGGCACAAGTAAACTCATGGCGATTTTTATAGGTCTTGCAGTGGCTGGCTTAGGCTTTTTCTTCGTTTTCACTCTTGCTACCTTTCAAAGTGGATCTCGACAGTGGCTAGATTTAATCTTTCAAAATGGAATGCTTATATTAGGTTTCGGAAGCTTGGCTGTTTGTATCCTCTTTGGATATTCTATGGGACTCAGAAGACTTTACGCATACGGCTTGCTGGCAATGATTACTCTTGTTATCGGGCACTTGTTGGACATTTTCTTTGCATACATACTGTCGGCGTTGGGAATTACTGTAATTGCAACCGGTGTTGCTTTGTTGATAGGCTTCGTAAAAAAGTATCCTCTGAAAGGTGACAAAGCAATTGCCGAATAACGACGTTGGCATCCACGACATAGACCGATTGATACACGAACCTAGTAGGTTAATGATTATGGCACAGCTCTACGTAGTTCAAAGTGCAGACTTCACTTTTCTTCTGCATCAAACGGGAATGACGCCAGGAAATCTTTCTGCTCACTTGAGCAAGTTGGAAGAAGCTGGTTACGTTGAGGTTACGAAAGAGTTCCTTGATAGGAAGCCGCATACAGCGCTTGCATTGACAAAAGAAGGCCGCGCGGCATTCAAAGAGTACCGAAGAAAAGTCAAACAATTCGTTGAAAAGCTACCCGAATAACATGCCTTAGCGAATAAAACTACTTAATTTTGTTAAATCCGTTGTTGGGATGATTCGTTGAATGATGCACCTTAAGGGTGAAACATTAATGGCTATAGGCATGATGTCTTTAGCTTTGGGAATTCTAATTGGCAGATTCCTAACCTTTGAATATGCTGGTTTCTCAGTTACAGATTTTGTAGAAGGGGTTCTTATTGGGCTATCCTTAGTAATGAACGTTGCCTATCTGATAAGAATAAGAAAGAAGTAGCCAAGGTTTTTCTAAATTCCATTTTCTAAACAGCCGATCTTTTTAGAATATTGCTTTTTGATTTCTTGTTTGGTTAGAAATTAGAAAATTAGAAACTCGATCGTTACCTGAGGAATAGAATAGTATAAACAACGATAGAGTTGAGAAGCGTTTAAGTAACAGAGAGATTGGAGAGAACTGAGAGGCTTGAGTGAGATTGGCTCTGGGTGTGCACGTAGTGTACGTTGCCCTATTTTGTCTTTGGGTTTTTGTCTGAAATCTCGGATCCGTACTCAAAGTGTGAATTTACCTCTCTCATAAATCAATTCATTGTCGGCATAGATTTCTCCGGTTTGCATGTCTTTAAGAAGATCCCAGTGAATAGCCGATTGATTTTTTCCTCCGGTCTCTTGGGGAATAGGAGCCAATCCTAAGGCAAGATGAATGCAATGCCCCATTTTTTCATCGAATAGCATGTTCTTTGTGAATTTGTCTATGCAGGCGTTTGTGCCAATTGCTATTTCGCCGATTCTTTTTGCTCCATAATCGGTCTTGATAATTTCCTTGAGAAAATCTTCGCCTTTTTCAGCTTTAGCCTTTACAACTTCACCGCTTTTGAATGTGAGTGTGATGTTGTCTACTTCTCTGCCCATTTCGTGATAAATGCCAGGATACGTGAACCTAATCTGCCCTTCGGCAGAATTTTCAATCGGACAAGTGAAGACTTCACCGTCTGGCATGTTTGCGTGCCCATCACAGCTGAACCATTTTCGACCTTCTACACTTAGTCGGAGATCTGTATCTTCGCCCAAAAAACGCATTTTTTTGGCTTTGTTGAGTCGCTTGACAATGTTCTCTTGCATTTTAGACAGTTCTTTCCACTCTTTTACTGGAACTTTCTTGTGTAGGAAGCATGCTTTCGCAACAAAGTCCTGATATTCAAACAGCGACATCTCGGCTTCCTGTGCCAGAGCTTCTGTTGGATACGGTATAAGAGCCCAACCTCCCGGTTTCAAGAGCCTCTTTGCGTGGACATCGACTATTTCTCGTTGCGAAGCAGCATTTTGTTTCAGTCTGCTCGGAGGTATATTCGATAGCCTTTTGGTGTTGGTTTCAGCAAAGACTTGGATGACTGCGTCAATCTCACTGTAGAAAAACCGAGTGAATGGGGACACGAATGTTATCTGTTTCTCATTGCCGTAAGTGAATAGCAATTCCTGCAAACCGTCGAAGTCTCCAGGTCTCACATGCAGGGTTGGATGCCCACCTTTCAGAAGGATATACTTGTACAGTTGCTGGATTAAAGGAACAGCAACAATATTTCCGACAATTCCTATCTTCTTCTCTTCAGAAACTGGTACACAGTAATCTGTAGCGAGAACTGCAAGTTTTTCCACATCAAACAATGGCAAGTCTTATCCACTCTTGTGAATGCTATTAATGGTTACCAACTTTTAAGATTGTTGAAGGACATAATGCTCAGGCATCTTTCGCCAAGAAATCTGAAAGCACCAAACTTATAAAATCGAACTACTAATCACATCCGCCCAGACTTTCTAATTTCTATTTCTAAACTGGATATTTTTTTAGAAATATATTTTCCATTTTTTTCTTAAGGTTAGAAACTTAGGAATTAGAAATTCTCTTGGGCTTAGTCAAGAAACCTTGACTAACGTTTTAGCTGCTTTGTCAAGAAATCTTGACTAAAAATCTTGTCTGCGAGCTTCTTTTGTCAAGAAACCTTGATAAAAACCCTTTTATCGGAAAAAAGGATCGTATTAGTCAGGGATTGCTAGTGAAAAAGAAGCCAATCTTAGCAATCGCTTTCACATCAGCGCTTCTACTGTCAACGGTCGCTGGAACTCAATTCGTCAACTTGGGAAGGGCGAATCCATATATCCGTGACTGGGTGAAGGAGGGAGACGTTTCTCCGCCTAATGGTACTTTGCCTCCCACAATCTTAATCTTATCTCCAGAGAACGATACAGCATATGCTTCAAACAAAGTTTCCCTCACTCTCAACGTAAGTATGCCAGAATCAAACAAAGTTTCTCTATCCATAACTGAGATATATTATAAAGCAAGCTGGCAGTCAAGCAGCACCTATGTTGACCTTAAAACGCTTCGTATAGCCAATAATTACACACTTCCTCCCAACTTTTCAATTAATATGACAGATATGCCTGAGGGACCTCGCTGGTTAGAAGTCTACGCGGTTGCAACGGGGTTTGCATACGAATCTCGTCACGAACTTGAAGGTATCTTTTACACAACATACTATGTAGGTTACAAGATAAGTAGCTCTTCTGTAGTCAACTTCACCATCGACACCACTCCACCTGTCATTTCAGTTCTGACGATGGAGAACAAAACTTACGACACACTAGATGTGCCGTTAAGTTTTGCAGTGAACGAGCCGGTTTCACAAACTTCATACAGCTTGGATGCAAAGGATAATGTGACAGTTGCTGGAAATACAATCTTGACTGGCCTGTCTGAAGGAGCACATAGCATAACGGTTTACGCAACTGACAATGTAGGAAACACCGGAGCCTCTGAAACAATCTACTTCAGCGTAGAAGAGCCAACGTATTTCCCAACAACAATGATCATGGCTCCCGTAGCATCAGTAGCATTTGCGGGTGCAGGTCTAATGGTCTACTTGAAGAAACGCAAAAGGTGAAGCTTATGAAAAGAAAAGCGTCAACACTAATCTTCATCTTGGCGATGCTAATCTTATCAGTTGCTGGAACACGACATGTCAACTTTGGAGAGGCAAATCCCATAGGTCCACCTTCAAACCTAATGATAAAAATTCTTTCTCCAAAAAATTCTGTTTATTACACGAATACGATAGTTTTGAATTTTACCATAGCAAGAAATGGATGGATGAATGATGTACGGTACAGCCTAGACGGAGGAGGCTACGGAGCATTGACTGACTTCACGGAGATTAAGCGAGAACCCATGCCTCCGACAGAACCAACAGGGGAACTTTGGCAAATGTATAATTGGACTCGTTATACATACCTAGGCACTAAGGTCTTCAAAGGTTTGTCCGATAAAAATCACAGCTTATCGGTCTACTATGGGCACGAAGATCCGGATGACAAAAGCTTTTTAGCGTACGGTGATCCGGTCACTGTTAGTTTCATAATTGACACGTCTCTTCCGGTAGTCAAAAGTTTAGTCGCTGAAAATGAAACATACATCACGAGCACTGTTCCCCTGAATTTCACGGTGAATAAGGCAACATCATGGATGTCTTACCGCCTTGACAGTGGCGCAAACTTCACAATTTATGGGAACACTACGCTGAAAGGAATAGCTGAGGGTTTGCACAACATAGTAATCTACGCAAACGACACGGCTGGAAACATTGGAGCCTCAGAAACTTTAACCTTCACCATTTCTGAACCAGAACAATCTGAACTAGAGTCTTTCCCAATTATATTAGTCACAGCTGCTTCTGTAGCGACAGTAGTTGTTGTCAGCTTAAGTGTGCTGGTCTACTTCAAGAAACGCAAAAGAGTCTGGGGGTAAGCATGAGTAAAAGCGTTGCGCTGATGCTTGTTCTCGTCTTCCTGACAGCCTCATGCCTAATGGTGGCTAAGCCCGCGTTTTCCTCTGTTGGTGTAGCCGAAGATTTTTGGGTATCCAAAGAGCCGATGCCTTCAACTCTGAATTATCCTAAGGCCACGATGTTGAACGGTAAAATATACGTTGTTGGAGCTCACTACGGAGAAAATGTGGGCAACTCACTTTTCGAATATGATCCAGTAACGGATAATTGGATTGTGAGAAAGTCTATGCCCAGTTCAAGACTCTATTTTGCAGTTGCCGCTTGTAGCAACAAAATCTATGTTATAGGAGGAGGCTTGAACCCTCAAGAATCCTATGCGCCAGATGCTCTTTCAACCAATGAAGTTTATGATCCAGTAACGGATACTTGGGAAACTAAAGCTTCAATGCCAACTGCCAGATGGGGCTTGGTCGCTGAAACGGTTAATGATAGAATCTATGTAATTAGCGGAAGAACAGGTGGAGGTAAGACATCTGTGAAAGTGAATGAGGTTTATGATCCCAGTACCGATTCATGGACAAACGTGTCATCAATACCAACACCTGTCTGCGGTCCTGCTTCTGCAGTAGTTGACAACAAGATATATGTAATAGGAGGCCAAGCAGAATTCAACGATCCCATGAATCCAGGTTTGAATCAAATCTATGATCCTGAGACTGATACTTGGGTCCAAGGAGCGAAGGAGCCTAATCCCGCTTGGAGTGCCGCGGCTGCTGGTGCAACAACAGGAGCAATGGCACCAAAAATGATATATGTTATGGGTGGGGTTCCAGGCTTTGCCCCTCCTCTTGACCAGAATTATGCTTACAATCCTAAGGAAGATAGATGGATTATTGCAGCTTCACTACCCGCTCCTAAGTCTAGTTTCGCAGTGGCTGTCGTAAATGATTTAGTGTATGTTATAGGCGGCACTACCGTAAATTACGGTGTAATAACGGCTTCTGTCGAGCAGTACACCCCCATCGGTTACGAAACGTCAGGCCCGTCTCCGCTGCCCACGCCTTCACCCTCACCAATACCCTCACAAGAACCTACATCAACACCAGAAACTAAACAAATAGAGCCTTTCCCAACAACACTGGTCGTAGCTTCCGTAATCACAGTGGCTGTTGTTGGTGTAGGTCTGCTGGTCCACTTCAAGAAACGTAAAGGGAAGCCGGGAGGTAAAGCATGAGAAAGAGCGTTGCTCTGCTGCTTGTTCTCGTCTTTCTAATGGCATCATATGTAAACATGGTTAAGGCAGCGTCTTCCTCTGATGAGGTGATTCAGTATTCTTGGGTTATTGCCAAAGCGCGCGCTAGCTATCCATTGGCTTGCAAAAGACCGAAAAGACGGCAGTAAGTGCAGAGCAGCTTTGATTTAAATGAAATACTGTGCCGCTTCTCTCAGAGGTGACGCAGGACTACTCAAACATCTTAAAGATATGGATGCATTCGTCTCTGACAGGGAATAATACACTGATTTATTGCTAACAATGGAGCGTCAGTTTAATCAACTTGATGAGCTTGGATTGCTGAATTTCAACAAAGGTACTAGCAATGTAAAGGTAAAGCTTAATCCCAATAGCAAGCCTGAAGTGATTTTTATACTTGCCAATTATTATCGGCGCAGTTCAATACAATACTAAAAAAGATTGTCAGAGATCCTGAACTTAAAAAATATGCACAGTCAAAACTATTTGACCTCAGATTTTATGTTGCCAGCTTTGCTGGTTACGGATTGCACGCGAACTGCATGCTCACTCTAACTGAATTTCAGGAATATGTAAGGTTTAGAAATGGAGAGCAGCGCTGATTTTCCAAGCATAAATACGTTAAGAAAATGGATTAAACTTGGTTTTTTCCTCAAGCGTCTGTTTCTGGAAAATTGGAGGTATTTGCCTTTGATCTTCTTCCAAGATAGGAAGCACTTGCTTGAGTTCTCTGAAGTATTTAAGTACCATTAAGCCCCTTTGAGTAACCGCATAAACGATCCGGCGTTTTCTTAAAGTTTTTTCTTCCACAAGTCCCTGTTTCGTCAAAAAATCCAGATGGTCCTTAAGCACACTGCAATTAACGTTGGCCTTATACATGACATGGGTAAGCTTGAGCGGACCTCGATGAGCCAATACCGAAAGAATGTCTACATACATTTCAAGTTTGGACCGTCGCACAATTAAACCTCTCTGCAATTTCCAGCTTCACATTTGATTGTGTTCTGTTAAGCACTTTTAATCTGTTTTCTAAGGCTGTAACAAGGTCATCTAGCAATATTTCCTGCAGTTCTGTTGAAAGGGTTTTGAGTTTTTCACTGAAGACGGTTGCCATTTTGAGTTTAAGCTCTTTTCTTTCTTTGGAACTGTATTGCTGCTTCATGATTTTTCATCTGAAGATGGAATTGAGATTACAGTATTTAACTAGCTTATGATTTTAAAATATGAATTTGAAATCTACATTTGCTAAAAATCGAACGACTTGTTGTTGAAGAAAATTGTGGTAGAGTTTCTTAAAGATTTCCCTATTAACAATCACGTGTTTTGTACCATCTTCGCTGCTCACCAATTTTCATTTTGGCAAGAGGCACCTTACATTCGACTTCCAAGGCTTTCAGCTTAGGAATCAAGTGTTTTCTATATTTATTTCCCGCATGCAAAAGCACAGAGCTAATTTCATCTAGATCAATTCGTTTCTGCATTTGTTTGAAAAATTTTTCAGACCAGTCTTTAACTTCCCTATCTCTCATCTTATTAAATGTCAGATTATAGGGTTCTATCTTATCATCTGGCACGCGCGCGGAAAATTGAAATTCACTAAACATATTATATTGAAAATGCCATTAGATGATCTTTAAGAGTATCTTAAGAATAGGAGAATGAACCCACCGTGTGGACTAGCAGAGATCTTGCCTTTGTCGTTGTTTTAGTTGTTGTAGGTTTCGTCTATACAACATTTGTGGGTCAAATAGCCTACACGATAAAAGGAATAAGCAATTGGAAAAGAAATTTGACAAATTAGCCTTGCTATTTGATTAATCCTTATGGAGGTTTTTTTTGAAAAATACCGAAAGCCGAACCCACTCAGATGATTTCGTATTTGACAAACGGCTTTACGTAATATTCCTCATAATATTCACAGAAGTACTGGGCTTCAGCATGGTGTTGCCGCTAGTTCCGTTTCTAGGATTGTCGCTTGGATTAACTCCATTGCAAATTGGACTTATTGTCAGTGTGTTCAGTATCTGCCAATTATTCGCAAGCCCAATTACAGGAAAACTAAGCGACCATTTTGGAAGGAAACCATTGTTCATCCTAAGCCAAATAAGCACATTTGTTGGTTTCATTTTTCTTGGATTTGCTACAACCGCAATTCTGTTAATAGTAGCACGGTTAATCGATGGATTACTAGGAAGTAATATGACTGTCAGCCAAGCATACATCAGCGACATCACCAAACCTAAATATAGAACAAGAGTTTACGGCTATTCCAGCGGCGTATTTGGAGCAGGATTGATATTTGGTCCATTCATTGGCGGAATACTTTCTCGAATTAGTTATTCGGTTCCAATGTTTTTTGCAGCAGCCGTAACCTTGATTTCGATTGCCTTAGTCGTTTTATTTCTCCCTGAAACAATCTCTAAAAAAACAGACAAAATTTCTCTTAGCTTTAATGACGCAATTCCCGTAGATGATGTTAGACATTTTGTAAAAAACCCTAAAATCAGAAATAGCTTGTTGATGTTTTTCATCTATAACATAGCATTTTTCCTTTTCATTTCTAACATAGGTTTGTTGGCGGAAGCCCAATTTCATGTTGCTGCTGACCAGGTTAGTTTCTACATGGTTTGGATAGGCATAATTAGAGTAAGTATTCAAACAGTTTTAATTGCACGTATCTTACGGGCCTTGGGAGAAAACCGTGTACTGGTGACAGGAATATTTTCCATGACCATTTCAATGGTGGCACTCGCGTTTTCCGCAGAATATCTGTTTGTATTTGTTCCACTGATCTTTCTTGCCTATGGCACTGGAGTGAGCAGACCTATCTTAACGAGCGAACTAACGAATAATGTAACACAAAAGGAGACGGGAACGATACTGGGTGTTAACAATTCATTAAACAGCGTAGCCCAAATCATCACACCAATACTTGGGGGATTCATAATCGAATATTTACCCTCACAAACATTACCACTACTTTCAGCAACAATCTTCGCATTACTATTACTCTTTTTGAGAAATAGAACCAAGATTTAACCCTCCAGCGCGCGCTACATAACATAGAACATCCCCCAGCACATCCTCGGGTGCATTCGCAATGGGAACAAAAGCCAATTTTTTAAGCTTAGTCAAGAAACCTTGACCAAGAAAAAACTGTTTGTCAAGAAAACTTGACTAAAAATCTTCGCTGCGGGCTTGTTTTGTCAAGAAAACTTGATAAAAACGTTTTTATCGCGAAAAAGCTCAGTATTAGTCAGGGATTGCCTTTGAGAAAGAAGTGGGTGCTAACGGCAGTTTTCATAACAGTGCTTCTAATGTCAGCGATAGCTGCAACACAGCTTGTTAACTTGGGACGGGCGAATCCATATCATCATATATGGATTTATGAGGGAGATGTGTCTCCAGACAGTAGTACGAAACCACCCGCAATTTCAATACTTTCTCCCGAGAATGATACGGTTTATGGGGTGGATGCTGTCTCCCTCTCCATAAACGTGAGCATCGGAGATTCAAGCACTGCTTCTTCTCGGGTTCTAGAAAAGATTTACTATGAAACAGACTGGCAATCAAACAATATCTCTGTTTATAAGTACATTTGGGACCCCTTAGTCTATCCAAGCGCACCGCCAAGAAAAACTGAATTTTCTGAAACAGTTAATCTTACTGGAATACCCGATGGCATTCACACCATAATGGTTTACGCGGTCGAAAGTGGCGATTATGTAACACATCTAGGTCCTCCAGGTTCTGGAGGCAATGCTCTAAGCGTTGTGTATTATTACGTTAATTTCAATATAACTGGTTGTTCCGTGGTTAGCTTCATTATCGACACTACTCCCCCGACAGTTTCAGTTGAGTCTGTGGAAAACAAAACATATTACACATCTGATTTGCCGTTAAACTTTACAGTGAATGAGTCAGTTTCACACATCGCTTATAGTTTGGATGGACAGGCGAATGTGACGATTGCTGGAAACACGACGTTATCTGGATTATCTGTAGGCACGCATAATATAACAATTTACGCAACGGACAGGGCAGGAAACGTTAGAGACTCTGAAACAATTTATTTCAGCGTAGATGCGCCTTTTCCATCAACAATGGTAATAGCTCCCTTAGCATCAGTAGCAGTTGCGGGCGCTGGTCTTTTGGTATACTTCAAGAAGCGTAAAAGGTGACGCTTATGAAAAGAACAAAATTAGAACTGGCACTCACCTTGGCACTATTATTCTCAGCNGTGGCTGGCGCATCGACCATCCGATTTGGAAGAGCGAATTGGCTCTTCCCAACTAACCAAGAACCCCCTGATGCNCCCATTCTGTCAATTGCAAAGCCACTTAANGATGAAACGCAANCTACAAGCGATGTTGATTTAGATTTCACTGTTTACGTCGAAGGTTGGAACGAATATCTCCACGCGAATCTTTCATGGGTTGGCTACAGCTTGGATGAGAAACCAGATGTCACGTTCGTTGGGAGCTATGGAACGCCCAGATTGCTCACAGACTTGAGAGTAAGCATGTTCGGCTCTGATGCACGGGCTACAGAATTTCATTTTTCTAGGAAGTTAACAGGGCTCATAGACGGAATTCACAGCCTAAAAGTCTCTGCATTATACGTCGGGAATTATTCACCAGCGCCTTATAAAATTGAGAATTTCAGCGTTGTTGGTTGCTCACAGAAAATCTTTTTCTCGATTGACACGCATCCTCCAGAAATCTCAATCTTATCGCCTGAGCCAAGAACGTACAATGTAACCGACATTTCATTGAACGTAACCTTCAGCGAGCCTGTTTTGTGGGTGCGATACAGTCTGGACGAGAAGGCTAACGTTACCTTGAATATGAATAACACAATGAGCTTAAACCATTCGTTTACTGAATTCTCTGAGGGAAGACACAACCTAACACTTTATGCTTGCGACCGATTCGGTCATACTGGTGTCTCAGACGACATCGAATTCATGGTCGTTCAGGAAACGGAAACGAGGTCTGACTCAACGGGGTTTTCCGCTATGATGTTGTTAGCCGCATCTCCAGTATTCGTAGCTGTTGTTGCAGCTGCTGGTTTGCTGGTCCACTTCAAGAAGCGCAAAAATGAGTCTGGGGATAAGACATGAGTAAAAGCGTTGCAATGCTGCTTGTTCTCGTCAGCCTAATAGCGTCATGCATAATCGTGCCCTTGCCCGTAAATGCTGGTTCCAAGACGCTTATTGTTCCAGACGATTACTCAACAATTCAAGAAGCCATTGATGCTGCTAGTGATGGCGACACCATATTTGTGAAGAAAGGAACCTACGAGGGTCCTATCAATCAAACGTTGGTGATAGATAAGTCAATCTCGCTGATAGGCGAAGATGTCAACAGTACTAAAATGAGCCTACACCCGCCTTTGGTGCCGATGAGCATTTTTACCTACACCTATATGGGTTATGCTGAGCCAATTAGGATTACTGCCAGCGATGTTGAAATCTCAGGGTTTACCATTATCACTGTTGGCGGAGGCATTTCTGCAACTGGAAACGGTACCAAAATAAAAGGTAACATACTTAGCATGAGCGTTTCTGTAAATGGAAAAAGAACCAAAATAATAGGCAACATAATGAGCCAATATTCTGGCATAAGGATAAGCGGAGATAATAATGTAATTGCGCAGAACTCCATGTTACAGGGAGGGACCAGTTTTATCTCCTGCACTGGTTCATTTAACCTTATTGAAGGTAACAGCATCGTAGGAAGCACTAGTTCCGAAAGCTTAGACATAGACGGGTCCTTCAACGTAATTTACGGAAATCCTCTAACGGACTGTGGTAGAATCGCGTTGGGAGCTCCCCCAGTTTATGTGGAGTGTGAAGGAAACATTATTGCTAGAAACAAATTAACCAACAGTAGCGGTATCCACATTAGAGGTTCAAGCAATATCATCTGTGCAAATAGAATAACCAACAGCAGTGCAGCCTTAGAAATATTCCGGGGTGACAACAACACATTCTACGCTAATCACATAGTAAACAACACTTTTGGGGCAAGGGTGGGATTTGATCAAACAGATATATCCCGCCAATCCGGACCAAGCACAGTGCAAAACACTCTGTATCATAACAATTTTATAGGCAACGGTCAGCAAGGCATTGACTGGAATTGGGTCGGCACCAATTCTTGGGATAACGGGAAGCAAGGGAATTACTGGGGCGACTACACTGGTGGTGACTGGAACTTTGACGGGATAGGTGACGCATCCTACAAATTAAGTGAGGCGGTCAGTTTCTACGCTCCAAGTACCCAAAGTGAGGATCGTTATCCGCTAATGACCCCCTTTGATATTGACAGCGTAACCGTAAAACTGCCAGAGTGGGCATCTTCGTTGCTTTCATCAGTGCTTTCTCCACCTCCCACAGCCGCACCTACTAAACCAGAGCCTGAACCTTTCCCAACCAACCTAATTATAGCTCCTATAACATCAGCAATCGTTATTGGCATAGGCTTGTTACTCTACTTCAAGAAACTCAAACACTAGAGAATTGAGTTTTTCTAAATTCTACTTCTAAGTATAGTAATTTTTTAGAAAAACTATTTTCTAATTTTTAATGCCGTGTTGGAATTTAGAAAATCTTTGGCTCCTTGAAAGACCAAATTTATAACAGAGAACTTCCCCGTGGTTGCGCGCGGATTTATGCACAATGTCCAAGAAAAGACACTAAAGGGCCAAAGTATTTAATGACAAACTACTTTGTAATACAAAGTTTTATAAGCTAGAAAGTAGTCTATATATTTGAGGTGAAAAATTGTGACTAAAGAACCAAACTTGAAGGAAATTGAACGGAGGGCATACATGTCTTATCATCAGGACGGTTTGATGGACATATTCGCAGGATTGTATATTCTAGGATTTGGCTTAGGAATATTCATGCAGATAATCTGGGATTTCAGCTTTGGAGTCATAATGCCGGCTATTCTTATAACAACGGTTTTGCCAATATGGGTTGCAGCAAAAAGAAAAATTACAATGCCCCGCATAGGCTTTGTGAACTTTGGAACTCGAGGCGCGAAAAAACTTACAATAGTTTTCACAGGAACGATGGTAGCGGGCTTATTTGCTTTCTTCGCGTTTACATTTGCCACCTCTCAAAGTGGATTGCGACAGTGGTTGGATTTGATCGTTCAAAATGGAATGCTCATAGTGGGTCTCGGAAGCCTAGCTGTTTGTGCCCTTTTCGGATATACAATGGGACTTAGGAGACTCTACGCATATGGCTTACTTGCAGCAATTACTCTTGTAATTGGGCACTTTGTCGGCATATTCTTTGCATACATAGTAATGGCGTTGGGAACTACAGTAATGTTAGTAGGTTTTGTTCTGCTGATTAATTTCGTAAGAAAGTATCCTCTGAAGGGTGACAAGGCTATTGCCGAGCAGCGAGACTAAAATCAAAGATGTCGACCGATTGATACATGAACCTAGTAGGTTGATGATAATGGCGCAACTCTATGTAGTTCAAAGTGCAGACTTCACATTTCTTCTACACCAAACGGAGATGACACCTGGGAATCTTTCAGCTCACTTGAGCAAGCTGGAAGACGCTGGATACGTTGAGGTAACTAAAGAGTTCATTGAAAGAAAACCTCACACTGCGCTTGCATTGACAAAAAAGGGACGCAACGCATTCAAAGAATACCGCAAAAAAGTCAAACAATTTGTCGAAAAGATACCCGAATGATATATCGTGGCAAGTACACACCGATAACATTGACTTTTTTGTTAAAGTTCGTTAAATGCAACAACCTAGGTTTCAGATTTTTTTCTCCAGGTTGGAAATTAGAAAATTTAGAATCCATTCGCTTCCGAAATCACCAAACTTGTAACATTGAAACTGCCAATACGCGCCCTCGGGTGTAAATACACTTGAGAAACAAACACAATCTCGTTCTCTACATCGATAAAGGACTGGTTGAAAAATCGCGTGAATTAGGCTTTAATCTGAGTAAAACTTTTGAAAATCACTTAAAACACCTAATAAAACAATTCTCAACTGTTAATTCAGTAAATAACTCCAATTCAACTTGTAAAAATGCTGAATGGTGGGCCGAGCCGGACTTGAACCGGCGACCTTTGGCTCGTAAAGCCAATGTCCTAACCAAGCTAGACGACCGGCCCATTCTTTGTTCTTCTGATTAAATCTGCCATGCTAATCTTTAATTTTTCGTTTTGAAAACGTTTTTCCATCAAGCTTTTAATGCCGATTGTATTTCGATTACAGCTTTTTCGATTAAATCAACTGGGTTATCAAACTGCGCAAGCTTAGCCGTCACGTCAACTTTCTTTTCGAGCTGCCTTTTAGCTAAATCCAGCACTTTTCGCGCATCGCTCATGAAAATGGGAAAACCCTTTCGAGCAAGATACTTGTTCACATTTGTCCGCCCCAGCTCAGATATTACAATGCTTGGGACGCCTTGAAGAGCAGCCTCTCTCGCTATGGTTCCGCCCGCGCTAACAACCAAGTCCGCATTTGCAACTAGTCTCGCAGAATCCACAAGTTCCGCCTTACCCGCAAAAGCCTCCTTTCCAGCCGCATTGTAGCGTTTGAGAAAAAGAACGTTCCCGAGAACCTCAAGTTTTCTCGCGATTTCCAATGTGCGGTCAGCGGTTCCAAGCGCGTAAGCAGCTTTGGTCTCGAGCGCCCTAATAACTATCAGTGGCTTCTTAAAATCAGAAGTTTTTGAGGGCTTTAAATCTTTAATCCAAGCAACCTCGTCTACACCCCTAAACCGAATGATGTTGGCTGAGCAATAATTTTTTAGAAATCGTTTTGATAGAGCTTCTGAGACAACAAGCGTGGTGGCAAAAGGTATGGTTAGCTTATTTACGGCCTTAGCATGCGGCGTGTCCGCGGTCAAAATTATTGGAATCCCCAAACCGAATGCTGTCCGACACAGTTCAACAGACTGATGAGAAATCGCAATATCTGGAGGATTATCCCTAAACAATCTGGAAAATTTAAGGACACGATTTGCGCTCTCCTCAAGTCTCGAAAAAAGCGATTTGGGGCGATATTTACCAACAACAATTGGATCTTCGCCGATAATACGAGCTAACGCCAGCGTGTCAGGATGTTCTCGCGTAGTAAATATTACTTCGTGACCAGATTTCCTAAGGCGCTCAGCTATTGCTGCACCGTATCGAACTTGCTTGCCAGTGCACGCGTCATACCAGATCCTCACGGCTGGTTTTCACCTTCCTTCTGTTTTGCCTTGATGAACGCTTTTCGCTTGACATCATACGCCTCCTTAGTCATAATCTCTTTTGCCGGAACCCCCATCATAACTTTTCCAGAAGGAACATTTTTAGTTACAACGCTTCCTCCACCGACAACCGAATTTTCTCCCAAAGTCACACCAGGCAATATTGTAACTCCCCCGCCTATTATGACGTTATCCTTTACTATCGGGGATGTTAGAAAACTGCTTTTAGGATATTTATCATTAAGAAGCGAACTATTGGGCGCGACAAACACGTTATTGCCGAGTACGCACTCGTTTGAAATCGTCACGTGGGCTTGTATATTGCAGTTTTTACCGATAGTCACGTTTTTGCCTATATCACAAAAACTTCCAAGGCGCGTTCCATCACCAATTTTCGTGTTGTCGCCTATTACAACGTAATTCCAAACAACAACTTCCCTGCCGAATTGAACGTTGGCTCCAATTATTACTCCTTTTCCAGTTTTTGGCTGTGACATAATCATTCCTTTTGAACTTCAACGTTTAAATAGTTTAAAAATTTACTTAATTTTTCTGTTATGGGATGCGGTAAATTGACTAAAGAAAAAGTCCTAGTCGTGGGTTTAGGCGAGATTGGGCATGCCTTATTCGATCTGTTGAAAGAAGAAGACAGTTTCGCCGTCTACGGATTAGACTTAGATGAAACAAAAATGCGCGCAACCAGTCAATCCAAGAGCAAATTGCCAAATGAAGTAGACATAATGCACGTTTGCCTTCTATGTAAAAATCAAGAAAAATTCGTAGACACAGTCGCCAGCTACGCAAAACAATTTAAACCAAAACTGCTCATCATCAACAGCACGGTGCCGCCAGGAACAACAAAGAAAATCTGTGAACAGTGCAATTGCCTTGTTGCCCACTCTCCGGTTCGTGGAGTACACAAAAATCTAAAGCATATGAAGTGGGAGTTGAAACGCTGGGCAAAATATGTTGGCGGAGTAAACATAGAAGCAACGGACGCCGCCCGCAAGCATTTTGAAAAAATGCGTTTAAAAGTGAAAACATTGAAAAGCTGTGCCGAAACAGAGTTGGCTAAGCTGTTTGAAACAACTTACAGAGCATGGATGATTACCTGTTTTCAAGAAATGCACAGAATAACCAGACATTTCGACAGTGACTTTGATGATGTCGTAGATTTTCTGGAAGATACACACCGCTTGAGGTTAGATAGACCCGTCATGTTTCCAGGATTTATAGGCGGCCACTGCTTGATACCAAACACTGAATTACTGTTAAATGCCTATGACTCAGAATTTTTGCGTCTAATTTTGAAGTCGAACGAAAAACGGAAAGAAGAGATTAAAGACAGGGGCGTCCAAAAAGAAGTTGAAAAGGTCAGCAAGAGAGCTGAAGCGTTAGAGAGGGAACTGATGAACAAGATTACGGCTTAGTGGTGCTGTAATGAAGCTCGTTATGATTAACGATTGCGCCTTTGTTGGAGAAACTTTACTTAAGTACATGCCACCTGAGCTGGAAAAACAACACATCAAGCGCAGTAGNAGTTTTTGGAATAAGACTTTCAGTTTAGCCCTCAAGATTTTGAGNGCAAAAGGAGACTTATACCACGCAAATTACCTTTTACAAGACTGCTANATTGCAACCCGTTTANGCAAAAAACCNTTAATTGGACATGCCCATGGAAGTGATTTAAGAACAAGTCTGAATCATTTTGTATGGGGCAGAATCGTCAGGCATAATCTAAAACATTGCGACAAAATTTTAGTCAGCACGCCGGACATTCTCGGCATAGCTAAACGGTACAGAGAAGAGGCAGAATACCTTCCTAATCCGGTTAACGCTGAACTGTTTTATCCGAAACCTGCGGTTCAAAAAGGCAAAAAGAAGAGAATCCTAATCGCAAGCGATTCAAACTGGAGCGTAAAAGGAACAGACCTAGCTATAAAAGCGCTGAGTAGGATCAAAGAAGAAGTTGATGTAAGCATTGTTCAACACGGCAAAGATTTTGACAAAACAGCAGCATTGGCTTTCTCGTTAGGTTTAAACCTAAACGTTGTACCAAAGGCTCCACATGAAGAATTTAACAAGTACTACTGGGATGCAGATGTTGTCATTGACCGATTTGCTCTTGGGTCCTTGGGGATGGTTTCGCTTGAAGCTATAGCATGTGGTCGACCAGCGCTAGCGTACATTTCTTCGGAATATCCCGAAAACAAGGATTTTCCACTAAAAGACCTGAGAGATGAAGAGACAATAGCGAATACGATAAGCAATTTGCCATCTGACTTGTGGGAAAAGGAACACCTATTTCTGGAAAAGTATCATGACATTAAGAACATAGAATCACGTTTGCTCTCAGTTTATGAAGAATTAGCGAAGAAATGATTGAGAATCCTTGATTATTTTAAGTATTTTTTGCGAAGTGCATCCATCACCAAAGGGATTAGGCAGCTTTTCCAGTTTTTTGCGAAGCTCTTCTTCGTTTTCAATGATATCCTTAGCAGTTTTGACTATTCTCTTAGTATTGGAACCCACGAGGTAATTTGCACCTAATTGAACGGTTTCCACCCATTCAGTGTTTTCTCGCAGGGTGATGCAGGGTGTTTTAAGCCAGAAAGCTTCTTTTTGTAGGCCTCCAGAATCTGTCATGACAAGGTTCGCATTTTTTATTAGACTAATGTTTTCCAAATAGCTCAAAGGTTCAATGAGATTGACATGTTTTTGTTCTTTCAATACGGTGTATAAATTGAAACTGCGCAGTTGCTTCCGCGTTCTGGGGTGAAGAGGAAAAATAACTACGAGCTTTTTCAACTTCACAATCGCATCAAGTATCCTCTCCAAGTTTTCAAGGCTGTCAACGTTCTCTTGCCTATGCAATGTCAAAAGTGCATATGCCTTGGTTTTCAAATCCAATTGATCCAAAATAGCTGTTCTTTCCGCCTTTGGTAATTGCTGGAGCAACACATCGTACATGGTGTCTCCAACTAGGTTGACTCTATCTTTGCTTATTCCCTCTTTTAGTAGATTCCGCAAGCAATTTTCTGTTGCCGTAAAAAGCAGGCTAGAACAATGATCTGTCAGGCGCCGGTTAATTTCTTCGGGCATACTGTTATCGTAGCTTCTTGCTCCAGCCTCAATGTGAGCTACTGGAATGTTAAGCTTAGCGGCAGTTAACGCCCCAGCCAAAGTAGAATTAGTATCACCAGGTACTACAACTAAATCTGGCGTTTGTCTCTGCAAAAAAGGTTCTAAGCGTGTCATCATTTTCGCTGTTTGTAGTGCATGAGAACCGCTTCCAACTTTCAGATTCACTGCTGGCTCGGGCAAACTAAATTCTTCAAAGAACACTTTCGTCATTTCATAATTGTAATGTTGACCTGTGTGAATAAT
>JGI24422J19971_10000611_pt1 | contig 20202 bp, 24 predicted proteins | sample DeeMarSWOR152_54_FD_19971 | JGI IMG/M metagenome (IMG submission 19971) | reverse complement strand
TTTAAGCTGTCAAGATTTTTGAAAATATCAGTCAATCTGCTGATGTACTCTGTGTACTTTGGGTCGTATCGAAGTAGTCTAGTAGCGTAGTTTTCAGCTTCTTTCATACTGTGGTTGTAGTGTTCCTGAATGAAATTGTAAGATAAGACTTTGAGAATTTTCTTCATTAGATCTTCATAGCTCCAAAGAGTCATCTTCTTAACTGCATTCCAATCTATTTCCATACGTTTTCAATCATCCTTTTACTTTATTTCAACTCCATTTCTTTCTAAATCTTCAACGACATACCCTAAACCTATTTTCCTCATTTTTTCCGCTTTAGGAATACCTGTCCTTGAGTTCCACTCTCTTTCTGCGTAGTATTCATTGAGCATAGGGTCTATTTCGAATATTGCTCCTTTCGAATTGCCGTTTGGCAAGGGCTCCTTCAAGAATCTTGCCGGCAAGTAGTCATCTCTTCTTCTAATTCCTTCGCGAACAAGATAGGCTCTTTCCAAGTTTACAATTCTCTCTCCAATCTCGAACATAGCTTCCTCCGTGAAATAAAAACCTGTTACAGCCTCAGTGGCTTCAGCCGCTCTGTCAAAAGGCAGTAGTTCCATGTTTTCAGCCAGGTTTTTGCAAATTTCTAAGGAGTCTATTATGGCACACCAGTTTTCAAAGTAACGCACAAGTTTACCCTTCCCCTTATGTGCAAGTCTCAAGGTTGCTTCTGGAACTCCAAACATCTGCGCCCCCTTTTCCGGGTCATCACTCAACTCCACGAAAGGCTCAGATCTCAAGTGATCAGCTCCCCTACTCGCAACTGCATAGCCCAAGCCATAACCCTTCAAGCCCCGCGGATCAGCCTGAATAATTTCCAAACCTTTCACGTGAAGCGCTATTCCCTTTCCTCTTCCCAGCTTTTCAGCAGCTCTCCTAACTCCGTCAGCAAGCAAATCACCAAATCCTTCACGATAAGCTATCTTCTGAATCAAAGCAAGTATCGCTTCGCCGTTTCCCCATTTTAATTCAAGGTTATCTGTTTCTTTTCTAGTCAATTCTCCCTTCTCATAAAGCTCCATAGCCCAAGCTATACATTCCGCAGTTGTTATCGCATCCAACCCTAACCTGTTCGCCAAGTCAACAGCCTTCAAAGCCAAGTCTAGGTCTGAGTTGCCCACTCTAGCAGTAAAGCTGCTCAAGGCTTCGTATTCTGGGCCTTCGCCATAAAGGCCAGCGTATTGGCCTTCTCTTATCACATAAACTCTACTGCATGGAACTATGCAAGAGAAGCAGGCTCTGTTTTTTACGTTATACTCTTTTGCCAATCTTTCCCCGCTTACCTTAGACGCATGTTGGAATGTGGCTGAAGTGAAGTGTCTTGTGGGCAAAATTCCGAGTTTGTCAGCAAGCATCATGATTCTCGTCGTTCCCATAATTCTACGGGGCCGATATTGCGGGTGAGCATAGGTTTCTTCTTCTATTTCTTCAGCAATCTTCCAGAATCTTCCGGGATCAGCGATTCTAATGCTGCCTGTTCCCTTTAATGCTACAGCCTTCAAATTTTTTGAAGCCATAACAGTCCCCATACCTGTCCTAGCAGCTGGCCTCGCCAAATTGGCAAATATTCCGGCGTAAAGAACACGATTCTCAGCAGCAGGACCAACCGTTGCCACTTGAACTGTTCTATCTCCCAAGTCTTTCTTTATCGTTTCAGTTGTTTCGTAAACGTCTTTTCCAACAAGGTGCTCCGCGTTCTCTATTTGAATTTCTTGATCCTCAATAAAAATGTAGACTGGTTTTCGGCTCTTTCCTTCAATAACTATTTGATCGTATCCAGCGAACTTCATCTCAGCGGCGAAGTGGCCTCCAGCATTTGAGTCTCCCAATATTCCGGTCAGAGGAGATTTGGCACTTACGTTAAATCTTGCCCCTAAAGGGAAAGCTGTGCCGACAAGGGGACCTGTAGCGAAAATGAGCTTGTTTTGCGGAGAAAGCGGGTCGACATCCTTTGCTACCTCGTCATAAAGCCTTTTCGAGTTAAAGCCCCTTCCACCGAGAAACTCAGTCATCAACCGTTTTCCAGTAGGCTGAACCTTTACTTGGTTTTTTGAGAGGGCAATTCTAAGAATTCTTCCCGCATAACCGTAATATTTAGGCAATTATTCTCCACCTTCTCAACGTTTCTTTAATAACTTGATCTGTCGATCTTGGCTGTTGCACTTCTGTCTCCGTGTACGTTAGAGCTTTTGTTGGGCATTTTTCGACGCACAAGGGCTTTCCGCCGCATTGGTTACAGATTAACGGAGTGTTTCTTTCAGGATGAAGCTTAATTGCTCCGATTATGCACGTTTCTAAACATTTTTCACATTCAATGCATTTCTCCTCGCTTGCAAAAACTAAGCCTTCTTCGTTTCTCTCTAAGGCTTCTGCAGGGCAACTTTCCAAAGCATTACATGGGTTACAGTGCCAACAAACAATCGGTAGATCCAATCCAAATTCGTCTTCTTTTATCACCGTTATCCTCGAAATGGAAGAGCCAAACGCATTCTCATTATTGAAGGAACATACCATTTCACACAGCCTACATCCAGAACAACGATCAACATCAACCAGTATTCTCTTCAATTGAGGTCGGCTTCCTTGTCTCTTCGAAATTCTACATTGTGATTTTAACGTTAGAAAGGCTTAAGTGGATATCTGTTTTTAGCTGTTTTCGAGGCGAGTTCCCGTGAAAACTTTAATCGTAAAAGTCAAGGCAATTGAAGGTTATTGTGACACGCATAGAATCGGAGACTGTTTCCGGCTTGAGGAAGGAAAACTAAGCTTTCCAGCAGAAAATAAGCACATTTGCATTTACGCTCTTTCAAGTTTGCTACCACTATTACCAGCTAAGCAAAGAAAAATAGACGAACCAGACGACTGGCTACCCAAAGCTTTCGAAGTGGAATGTCCAGACCCGAAAGGAAGAGTAATCTGGGAAATAACCTACGAAGAATGATGCCTTCAGCAATCGAAAACAAAGAAATTTAACCTATGCCTCATATTCGGTTGTATCTTCAGGTGCTAGGCTATGAATTCAAATCGAACAAGCAAAACTCCAAAGACTAAAGCAAAAAGAGTTGAAAAACCGCCCTACGTTATCGACAAATCTAAGCTTCACCGCTTCGACAGTAAAAACATAATTTTCGATAGAGTAATGTGGGACTCGTCATGGGAAGGCTACATGCAAATGTACGACGAAAAAGTGCTCCAGATGATTCCGGAGGCAAAATCCGGTTATTCAAGAGTTGACTTTGCATTAGCCTACGCCTCTTGGATAGTGCACGACGCTTTTAAAGGTGGTTTTTCATGGGAAAAAATCAAGCCCTACAGGGCTTCAGTGGATACTGTTGGAATTGACTGGACAAAAACAAAATATGAAGTTGATGACCCCCATAAAATGGGCATTCTTGTCAAGCGTGCAGCAAGGCTTTTCGGTGCATCGCTGGTTGGAGTCTGTAAGCTTAACAGAGACTGGGTTTATGCAGATATTGATGTTCCTGATGAATTTGAGAACGTTGTTGTTATGGCGGTTGAGATGGATGTGGATGGAATTGCAACTTCTCCTGCTGCTCCTGCTGCAGCTGCCACCGGTGTAGGTTATTCAAAAATGGCGTTTATACTTGCTGGTGTGGGCGAGTTTGTTCGGAATCTTGGATATGAAGCGATACAATGTGGAAACGATACTGCTTTAAGCATTCCACTTGCGATTGACGCTGGACTTGGAGAACTTGGTCGCAATGGCTTGTTGATAACGCCTGAATATGGTCCAAGAGTGAGGCTCTGCAAGATTTTAACAGACCTTCCGCTGGAACCTGACAAACCCATAGAGTTTGGCGTAAAAGAGTTCTGCAAAAAATGTAAGCTGTGTGCTGAACACTGCGAGACACGTGCAATTTCGACGAATGACGAACCAAGCTTCGAAGTGGCATGTCGATCCAATAATCCTGGTGCATTGAAATGGTATGTTGATGTTGAACGATGCTATCTTTATTGGTGTGAAAACAGCACAGATTGTTCGACATGCATAAAGGTTTGCCCTTTCAACATGGTAACAGCAGGGAAAGCTGATCTTTCTCCGAGAGGATTTTGGGAATAAAACGAGAAGTGACTGACGTAGTAAACAGTGTAATAACTAAGATTAGGCGCCACCGATCGCGCGCCAAGTCACTTTGGATCGGAAAGTTTCATATGTCTCTTTCCATTATTCACCAACATGATTGAAGGACTTGAGTTTCTAATTTCAGGAGCGATTTTCGGTCTTGCCGCTGGAACCTCTCCAGGACCTCTTCTTGCTTTAGTTTTTTCTGAGACTATAAAATATGGGAAAAAAGAAGGAATAAAAATCGCAGTTTCTCCTCTAATTACAGATTTACCAATTATTCTATTCGTATTGTTCATATTATCAAGCTTAATGGGGTACAATTTCGTGATTGGAATGATCTCTCTTTTTGGCGCTTGCTATTTGATTTATCTAGGTGTTGAAAACCTGAGAGTGAAAATTGACGAGTTTGATGTTAAACCAGGAAAAAAAGATGCCTTGAAACGGGGTGTCATCGCAAATTTCTTAAGTCCTCATCCTTACCTTTTCTGGCTATCAATTGGCGGCCCAATGATTTTCAGAAGTCTAGATGCACATATTTTAGCAACAATTCTTTTCGTCTCAGGATTCTACAGTCTGCTCATTGGGTCGAAAATATGCATTGTCTTGATTCTAGAAAAATCCAAGACCTTCATCAAAAGCAAACACTTTCTTTACGTTGTTCGTGCTTTGGGAATTACATTAATCTTGTTTGCTTTAGTCTTTGTGAAAGACTGTATAAAATTAATCGGTCTGTTTCTCATGACTTTTATTGTGTGAAATCTTTATTTGGTTGTTTCTTTCGAGTAAGGATAGAATAGTGCAATGAAAAAATTGTTGGAATCCATTCAAAATCTGAAGAACAGCCAAGTGAAAAACCTAGTAGATGCCCGTCTGAGAGAGTTCAAGGAAATCCGCAACGAGTCAAGTCATGAAATATTCAAAGAGCTTTGCTTCTGCATTCTAACCGCGAATTTTAATGCTGAGAGAAGCTTGAAAATTCAGATGGAGATGGGAGACGAATTCTTAACTGCTCCAAAATCTGACTTAGTAAGAAGGCTAAGGGAACTGGGTCACCGTTTTCCCGACGCAAGAGCGAGATACATCGTGGATGCACGTAAATACAAAAACTCACTGAAATACATTGTCAAAACGTTCAATGATGATAATGAATTAAGAGAATGGCTTGTCAAGAATGTAAAAGGAATCGGATACAAAGAAGCGAGTCATTTCCTTAGGAACATAGGGTACACTAATCTTGCCATTCTAGATTTTCACATAATTGATGTCCTGACAAAGCACAAAATAATTGAAAAGCCAACGATGATAACGAAAAGAAAATACTTAGAAATCGAGGAATTGCTGAGGAAAATCGCAAGAAAATCAAATCTCAATTTAGCAGAGTTGGATCTATATTTATGGTATATGGAAACCGGGAAAATACTGAAATAGATTCTAAAGGTTTCCCCCCCTTCACCNAGGTTTNTTTGCNNATGTCTAGTGTGNTCTGTTGACTTANCNGTGGGCGAAGCTAGATGAAAAAGTATGAAGTTTTATACTTAAACTCGTACCATTTAAAACCACGTAAGAGAGAGAAACGTCATGCCGAGGAAATATCGAAGATATTTTCTAAGAACAAAGGAAGTAAAATCAGTTTTAAGCGAAGCTTCACAGAAACTTAAAGCTGATCTCAAGCAGATTTTCAAAAGTAAAGTCGACATGGAACTTGTTGAAACAGATTTCGCTGATATACTTCTTATAAACAGTAAGCCACTGCTTGTCAGGATTGAACAAAGAATTCTTCCAACATTGGTTTTCAATGAAGTTTTTGCTTTGATGTCTAAAGTTGTTGTTGATATGGGTGCCGTCCCGTATGTGTGTGATGGTGCAGACGTGATGGCTCCTGGGATTGTTCGGTTTGAAGGAGAATTTAAGAAAGGTGATTTCGTTTTTGTCGTGGATGAGAAACATGGCAAAACAATCGCAATAGGCGAAGCCACTTATGATGTGGATGATGCAAGAAAAGTTACGAAAGGTGTTGTCATCAAAAACATTCATTTTGTCGGCGACAAATTATGGAATTTTATTAAAAAACTGAATAACATATAACAGAAATTGAACTGATTATTGCAAGCGTTCTGAAAGAAGACAAATGTTCGAATTACTTATTCCCATTCTAAAATCAAAAGGATATTTCTAATCTACATTCCACAGTCAAGTGGAGATATCTCCCGCATTTTCCCCTTTTTCTTTACGCGCGCGCTAAAAATAGAAGGTTAATCATAAATAGTTTATGTACGAAATATGCTAAGTGAGGTTACCGATTTGAGCAAAAGCAAATTCATTGTCGTGACGACACCTACTGTGGCTGGATACAAAATCAAGAAAGTTTTGGGTTTGGTTACAGGTCTTACCCCCAGAACCAGAGGAGTTGGTGGAACGTTCAAGGCTGCCTTTCAGACGATCAAGGGCGGAGAGATCAAGGCTTTCACGTCTGAGATAGAGAAAGCCAGAGTTGAAGCAATAGAAAGGACGATAGAAAAAGCGAAAGAGATCGGAGCGAACGCGATCATGGGCATGGACATAGAAACATCTAACATGGGGGAAACAATCATGTTGATATCCGCAACAGGCACTGCAGTCATAATAGAGCCCGAATAGAAACATTGATTCCGTTTCACTATCTCTTTTTTTCCGTTCAGTGAGCGCGTGCGATTATTGCAATGGTTGGCTTGCCAAAATGGGCTTATCAATTGCAGTGGAGATATCTCCCACAAAATCCCCCATTTTTGCGAACCATGTTCTTGTTGAATATGCGCGCGCGTGACATAGTGTTAGTGAAGGAATTCCTTGGACACAAAAGCCTAAACACAACACTGTTGTATATTCAACTAGAAAAAGTAATATTCCAGAACTCTTCAGACGAATTTATAGTCAAAGCTGCCAAAGACCCCAAAGAAATCAAAGCATTACTCGAAGTAGGATTTGACTATATATGCGAAAAAGACGGCTTAATGTTCTTTAGGAAGCGAAAATGAATGGTTAATCACAGAAATGAATGCGGTATCTACATTTTGAATTCATAAAACACTTTAATAGTTAATCTGTATTCTGAATTCAGAGGCGTGATTTGAGGAAACGCTTAAACTCTTAAAACATGAATAATATGTAGAGAGGAGAAGTTTGCCANGTTTAGGTGGCATATTCCGTAAATCCAAGAAAGCTGGAAAGAAGAAAATGGTTAGAGTTGAGGCTGGGGGTACTTCTGGCAANACCTATTTGAAGGCCATGCCACTCCGCGACTTGGCGGATTTAGATATTGTTAAAAGTGAGGTAACGTCTGGAAACATTATGATTCTTAGGATAACTTCTCTTGCAGACAAAAGCATCGAAGATGTAAAGCGTGCGGTAAATGAATTATGCGAGTTCGTTGAATCAATTGGCGGGGATATTGCTCGTCTGGGTGAGGAACGCGTTGTCATCTGCCCCCCAGATGTGAGAATCTGGCGGGAAAAAACTCCAATAACGAATAAGCCTATACCTACAGCAGCCTAAAGGTTTCCATAATCGCTGGCACTAATGCTTGGATTCCAAACCTTCTCCGAATGAAGTTTGCCATGCTCAGGCATTTCGCCCTCTCACCATGACACACAACAACTCTTTCAGGTTTTGGCTTAAGATGAGTTATGTAATTGACTATCTGACGCCTATCAGAATGCCCAGAAAATCCTTCAATTGATTCTACCTGCAATCTGACTTTTACAGCTCCCATTTTGCCTTCGCTATTTATCGTCGTTACGTCTGGCAAACCCTTTTGCACTCTTCTTCCTCTTGTGCCTTCAATCTGATAGCTTACAAAGATTATAGTGTTTTTCTCGTCTTCTGCTAGACTCTTAAAGTATTCTATTACAGGTCCACCCTCAAGCATTCCAGACGTAGCCATGATAATGCACGGTTCACCATCTATTATTTCCTGTCTAACGCTTGGATGCTCCACAATTGTAAAGTAATCTGACTGGAAGGGATTTATTCCATCGTAAAGTATACTCCTGCGAACTTCTCTGCCTAAATATTCCGGATAGGCCGTGTGAATTGCCGTTGCCTCTGAAATCATGCCTTCAATAAACACTGGCGCCTCTTTCATCAAACCACGCCGCATGTAACCATCAATGACTAGCATTATTTCTTGAGCTCTACCTACGGCTGGCACTGGAATCAAGACCTTACCTTTCCTCTCCAAAGTCTCATTTATGATGGATGTTAAACCTTCTTCAGCCTCAACTCTTGAAGGCATAAAATCCTTGGGACTACCATAGGTGCTTTCAGTTATCACCGTCTCAACTCTCGGAAAATCCGTTGCAGCTGCCTCCAAAAGCATAGTCCTCGCATACTTATAATCGCCCGTATAAACAATGTTGTGTAAGCCCTCGCCAACATGCAGATGTATTACCGAAGAGCCCAAAATGTGGCCAGCGTTGTGCAGAGTTAGCCGAACGTCTGGAGCTATATCTGTAACGACACCGTGTCGTAAAGGAATAGTGTGTAAAACACATTCACGAACATCTTTCTGGTCATAAGGTGGTACAATCCCCTGCTTGCCTGCCACATCTAGGTAATCAAGCTGAAGCAGCGTCATTAAATTCGAGGTTGGAGCCGAACAATAGACAGGGCCATCATACCCGTATTTATAGAGGAAAGGCACCAAACCACAATGGTCAAGGTGAGCATGACTTATCACGACAGCGTCTAGAGAGTCGATTTCAAATGTGGGGGCGTCAAATCTTGGAAAGAGTTCAAAGGGTTTCGAGGAGCCAGGATTAATCCCGCAGTCCACTAATACGTTGCTTTCTCTTGTTTGAACTAGAAAGGCTGATCTTCCAACTTCTTGAACCCCTCCAAGGGCTGTAATTCGAAGGTCTCCAACTTCATAGGTTTTAGGTCTGAAGATTCTCTCGCCAACTGTGCGGAGTATCCTCTCTCTTTCCTTGCTTTCCGAGTGAAGATAATGACGCATGTGAGCGACGATTTTAGAGCGTAGAGGAGGGCTTCTTAGGACACGAGGGCGCCATCTAATTTGCCTTATAATCTCTTGAAGAACTGATCCGTCTCTTCCGATGACTAGCCCTGGTTTTTTAGCCTCAATTATTATCTCGCCGAGGCTTGGGTCGAAATTTACGTCTGTTACTTCTGCTTCAGGCGAGATTATCTCCTTGGCTACTCTTTCTGCCTCTTTCTCTGGTAATCTTACCGAGGGATCTGAACGAACAACTATTCTCTTCCTCAGCACACTGACAATGCCTGCAATTACGCTACTCTGTTCGACCAGAATTTCCGGTTTTTTGGCATACACTGCAAGCATTGGGCCCTCATATTCTATTCTTGACACTTCAGCTTGTTCTGGAACATGCTCCAAAATGTATTGACTTATTTCTATTCTATCTCTTTCGGAGCTTGATGCCACTGTTTGAACTTCCTCAGTTTGCCAGAAGCTGCTTCTTTTCCTCCTTAGTTAACTCCCGATAGCCCTTCACATCTATTACTGCCACATTGAAACTGTCTCCGCTTGCAGCATCCCGCTTCATAGCAGAGTCAACAGCCTTAACGATCACAGGCAGAATCTCCTTAGCAGACATATCTTCCTTGAACCTGTCTTCCAGAATACCATAAGCTATCGGCGATCCAGAACCCGTCGCGACACATTTTTCCTCTGTTAAACTGCCAAACGGATCTAGTGAAAACACGTGTGCCCCAGTGTCATCCATTCCGCCTATTAGAACTTGTGCGATGAGCGGTGCGTATCTTGATGAAAACAGAAGGTTTGCAATAAGTCTTGCTGCAGAGCTTACAGGCATAGGTCTGCCCATGTTCAATCTGTAAAGCTGCGCGTTTATTTTTAATATGTCTACGGTTCTTTGGGCGTCGGCAACGCCTCCTGAAATGGTCATTGCTAAGTGATCATCTATCTTGTATATTTTTTTCCCATGCTTATGGGCTACGTAAGAACCCATGGTTACGCGGGTGTCTGAAGCTAATACTACACTGTTTTTGCACACGAGGCCGATGGTTGTGGTTCCCTTTAATACTAACTGATTGATTGCATCATTATTGTTTGTCATTTCATTTTTCTCCAAAACCTAAACGTGCGTACGTGGAATTAATTCGCTAGCAAGTAGCATGATGTAATCATAACCACGAGTTTATTAATATTACGGTTTCAAGGTAAGGAGACAAAGATATCTTCAGCCAAGGAACGAATTAAAGTTTTAAACGTATAAAGTTATGTAGAATTAGAAAGATATACATCGGAATAGTGATTGGTTTGCCTTTGAAATATCATCGAATGCAACTTCCAAGAGAGGTGATTGTGGGAAAGGGGATAATTGAACGAGTTGCAGAAGTCTGCAGAAGGCTCGGGTTCAGAGAATCTGCGCTCGTAGTTGCCGGGTCAAAAACATATAACATCGCTGGGAAAAGGGTCAGGGAGCTTCTCGAAGATTACGGAGTAAAAGTTGACACATTCCTTGTTGAATCAGCTACAATTAAAGACGTTGAAGCTGTCGAGGAGAAAATAAAGGCTTTGGCACCTCAAGTTGTCTTTGCTGTTGGTGGCGGAACAAAAATAGATGTCGCAAAGCTAAGCTCGGCACACCAAGAAGTCCCATTCATTAGTGTCCCAACAACAGCCTCTCATGATGGAATTGCAAGTCCCTTATCCTCTGTGAAAGGCTTTGAAAAACCATATTCTGTTATGGCTCAAGCACCAATAGCCATCATAGCGGACACAAGCATCATAATGCAGGCGCCTTGGCGTCACGTCATAAGTGGTTGCGGAGACGTGATAGCTAAATTAACATCAGTGAAAGACTGGAGACTAGCCCATGAAGAAAAAAGAGAGTACTACGGAGATTATGCTGCAAGCCTGGCTTTAATGAGTGCTAAACTTGTGATGCGGAATGCTGAGCTGATAAAATCAAGGAAGGAGGAGGGTTTGCGAGTGCTCTTGGAAGCTTTGATAAGCTGTGGAGTATCCATGAGTATTGCAGGAAGTAGTCGCCCATGCAGCGGTTCAGAACACTTGTTTAGCCACGCACTTGATACGATCAAACCTAATCATGGTATGCATGGTGAAAGGTGCGGTGTAGGAGCAATAATGATGGCTTATTTGCACAGGGCAGATTGGAAACACATAGAACAGACATTAGAGGTGTTAGGTGCACCAGTAAATGCTAATGAGCTTGGTGTAGAAAAGGAAGACGTAATAAGAGCTTTGGAAATGTCTTCGACCATAAGACCTGAACGATACACGATTCTTAACAAGCTGAATCTGAACCACGAAGACTATGAAAGACTTGCGAAAACAACAAATGTTATCTGAAAGAGCGAATTTCCGATGATCAGATTCAGGAAAGACAGCCGAGTCTGCAGGGATTACTCAGGTTTTTGAATGCTGTCGATTATCAGCTTTATTTTTTCAACTATCACTTCAGGCGGTATCATTAGGTCGTTGCAGCTGACATCTTTTAAGAGGCTTTTCTTCGTGTAATATTCTATTAGTGGTTCAGTTTTCTTCCGGTAGACGTTTAGGCGTTCCTGTACGACTTCTGGCTTGTCATCTCTTCTTTGGTAAAGCTCGCCGTCACATTCGTCACAAATGTTGTCTTTTTTAGGTTTCAGGGTTAACTTGTTATATACGGCTCCACATCTTCTGCAGACAATTCTGTTTGATAAACGTTTAATTATAATCTCATCTGGAACGTTTAAGTTTATGATTAGATCGATTTTCGAGAGCTTGTCTAGGGCTTCGGCTTGCTTTATAGTTCTGGGAAAGCCGTCAAGTATGAAGCCCCTCTTGGAGTCGGGCTTTCTCAACTCGTTTGCAAGAAGTTTAAGGATGATTTCGTCGGGAACAAGTTCTCCTTTGTCGCTGTATTCTCTTATTGTCTTTCCAAGCTCCGTCTGAGCCTTTATTTCGTCTCGTACAATGTCGCCAGTTGATATGTGCGGGATCCCGAGGATTACGGTTAGCCTTGAAGCGTAGGTTCCTTTACCACTGCCAGGGGGACCCAGCAAAACCATTCTCATAGTAAAATCACTTGGGCTAGGTTTCTGTTTTGGGCTCTGTTTTGAATGTTTCGACGAATTTGACTGTTGTTGTTTTTGGGAAGAACTTTTGGATGTCTATGGCTATTCCTCTCTTTGCCACTTGGATTCCTTCTAGGTAGAATGCGTCTTCAGGCATTTCTATGTTGACCGTTTTTTGTTCGGTGGTGAATTTGAATTTGTTTTTTTCTACGGCTGGTGTTCTGCGGTGGATTAGAGCCGCTATTTTTTGTTTTTTTGTTGTGAGTTTCTTCTGGATGGTTACTTCGTAGACTAGGGTTTTTCCGGCTAGGGGTGGATTGAAGTCTAATAGGACGCGTCCGGCGCCGATAGTTCGTACGGTTGCCATTTTTCCGTTGTGTTCAACTCGCATTCCGAGGGTAGGGGTTATTCCTTTGGCTGTTAAGTGTCTTAATGAGACGCGTTTGACTTTTTCTGGGTCTCTTTCTCCAAAGGCTTTTTTTGGTGGTATTTCTACAGGTGTTTTTTTGCCGATTTCCATTGTTGTTAGGCTTTCGTCTAGTGTTTTGAGAACCCAGCCTTCGCCGATTACGATGAGTTTTGGTTCGTAGATTTCGCCTTCTTTGTATAGGCGTTCTTTTTTTGCTGTTTCTTCCATGGTTGTGTCGAAAACTTCACCTGTTTCTTTTACTTTTCCCACGTGATCTATAAGTATGAAATCTCCTTTCTGTAAAGCCATAATTCATCATCTTTTAGGTATCTGGCAAACTAAGTTTTCGGTTTCAATAAAAGCTTTTGCTTGCAGAAGCTGGGATCTTGCGAAGGACAAGTGTGCCATGCCTGTGAATGTGAATTACAGATTCATAAAGCATATCTATATTGGAATCTAAATCAAATCGATTTGAAATGTTCTCTCGTAAAAAGAAAAATCAGGAAACCTCCGTAACGAACGTCAACAAGGAAACGTCCGTAAGGAACGCCAACGCGAAGCTTTCTCAATCGGAAGTTAAGGAGATCTTGAGAACTGTTCCTCGCGATGAGGCTTTTTACTTTTATGAAGAAGTGGGAAAGCCAGTTGGGTATATAGCCACGAGCTTGGTTGATTTTTGCGACAAAATTAACACTATTCGATCGTCATCTTTGATTTTCCATTTGAAGCGGAAAGATTTTGAGAATTGGATCAGCGAAATCATAGGAGATTCTGTGCTGGCGAAGAGAATCAGCAGCATCGACGCTGACACTTTTGATTTGAAAGCAAAACTATACGCAGTAGTCGGCAAGCGAATTAAGGAGTTAAAAGAAATGTTGTCAAGTCCGACCCCGACCCCAATGGTCGTTTCTGAAGATCTTGTTGTTACTCCACGCTTCCCCGAGACTGAGCCTTCGAAGTGAGACTTGCTACTGATTAGTTAACATTAGTCTTTGAACGAGGAAAAAGCAAACGAGTAGGTCTTTCTCTCTTTTTTGGATGTTCACTTGTTTTTTGCGTACCCAGACCAAGAATTACACGCCCACTAGAACCGATCTCTGAAACACCTAGGGCATAAGCTTCTATGTTGAGAGTATATAAGGGAGGGTCTATCAACTCAGACAGACACCTCAAAAAGCCGTCAGGCCTGCCGATGAAAATCCTTTCGATTTTTAGGTTTGGCTTTCTTTTGCCGACTTGTTTTTTATTCTTACGACTGGTGTGGAGATGAACAATGAGTTCGGTATAAACACGGTATCGCCGTCTTCCGTCTCTATCACTGCAGACCTAATCCCCATCTTAGTCACCCTTCCAAGATACTCTTTACCGCCAAAGCGAACTTGAATAACGTCCCCGACTTCAAAAGCTTTCTCGCCTAACACAATAAGTCCAGAAACCAAGTTATGGATTATAGTACTAGTCGCAAAGCTTATCGCTATGCTAAACGCACCCAAACCCAAAAGAAGCGAAGTTAGGTTAACGCCTAAAGCACCAATTATGACGAACAATCCAATAATGTACACTACGTATTTAGAAACGCGTACAATTCCACGCTCTATCCCCTCAGGAAAAGGCGTCTTCTCAAAAACCTTGCTAAGAGCTTTGGACACTATCTTTGCCACCATGAAGGTCGCTGCCAAAGCTATAATGACCTTGACCACTTCGGTTAACATTGCCACCTGTTCAGGATTTAACTGCGCAATTGACACTCGTCAAACACTCCTCTCTTCCAAAAAGATTCCTATGTCATATAAAAACCCTTAAGCTTAACCTACTTACGACGTAGCTAATCACTAAAAAAGGCTGCGACTGACCAGACATTTATTACGAATCCAAAATTGAATCTGAAATACTGATTCTGTTTTCTGAAGTCAAATATTCATTAACTAGTAGTATGAACTGAGGTATAGGAATTGAAAACTCAAGATGAAAACACTCACAGCAAAGCCTTATCTAAATCCGCCTTGATCAACGGAAAAAAGTCGCATGACAATGTAGAGTTAGGAATAATTAACTCGCTAAAAAGTGTGTCCCGAGAAGAAAGGAAAAAGAGAGCAAGCAAATCACTGTACTTGGCTCGATATGAATGAATCAGTGACAGACAACCAGCCGAAAAATGCTTTCTGCCATTTATTTCATCGTCTACTTCTTTAATCCTTTCTTCAGCGTATCCACATAGTGCTTAGCACCCTGCACGAGCAGAGTTACATCATTCACCATGAACAAGTGAGATCTTCCTTTCGGAAGCCATCTCTTCACGTTCTCAACGATATCCTCTGGAGCTACACCGACACTGAATCTGACAGGTATTCCTTTCTTTTTGCACTCAACACAGATTTTCGTAACAGCTTTCTCGATGACAGGGTCATCCCTCCCAGCCCGTGGTTTGAAAGGAACACCATAAGAGAACGCCATGTCCATCTTGCCTATGTAGATAAAATCTATCCCTTCAACCGACAGAATTTCCTCAATATTATCAACGCCATCTTTGTCCTCTATCATTAGTCCGACTAACGTCTCTTCATTCACTCGCTTGAAATACTCGTTCCAGCTCTCATTATCATGCTTTGGAAGCCCGTAGTCGGGTTCAAAACCACGTTTGCCGACAGGGGTCTCTGAAGTGCGGTATTTCGTTAATTCCACAGCCCTCATGGCATCTTGCTTCGTCTTTATATGTGGGAAAACAATCCCGCTAGCACCAGCATCAAGAACCCGATTGACGAAAGCTGCGTCAAGTTCAGGTACTCGACACAAAGCTATTAAACCAGCAGGCCGAGCCTCTCTTACCAGTTGCGCGAAAGTTTCTACCTCAAGAACCCCGTGTTCAAAGTCAAAATACACACAGTCAAAACCAAGTTTGCTCGCAACTTCGATTGACGGATTTCCCATACCAACTCTTAAGCTCATAGATAATACTAGTTCATCTCGTTTCATTTTTTCTAAAACATCTTTCCCAGTCGCCGACATCACAAACACATCCCATTTTACTTAGCGAAGTATTTTATACTTTACGTGTGATTTACTGATTTTATCTATATTTCTGTATAATAAATTCAGATTCTGCCTTCATAACTTTAATTATCTTCGTAATGGGCAAAATAGAAGTTGGTGAGAACAGTTTGGCCTTATCGACAGAAACTGAAGACCTTCAAAAGAAAAGGGAAGAATTGGAAGGCGAGTTGCAGTCTCTAACGGAAAAAGAGAAAACTTTGAAAGAAGACTTAAAGACACTTGAAGCTAACGTGGCAATTCAAAAACTGGAGGCAAAAATTAAGGCAAAACGTGAAGCTGTTGAAAAGCTGGAATCTAAGAAAAGCGACTTAGAAAAAGAATTAAGCGAACCAGAAACTTCTGAGATAGCTGAGGAACAAAAACCTGAAGACACGGAGAAAGTTGAAGAAGAACAAGAACCGGATCTAATGGTAACTGTAGCTCCTGTTGAAAGCCAAGAGCCTGCACAATCCGAAGAGCCACAAAAAGAAGAAGAAAAAAAGAAACGCAGATTTTTCTGAGCATAATAAAGAACAACATGGCGCGTTATCCTTCACTTTTTCTTGCATTCTATTTCTCTCTCAGATAGGTTTAAATCGTATAAGTTTAAGTATAAAAAGACACAAATATAATTCGAGGGTCTGAAATGAGCGAAATGACAACCGAAATCCTTGAGCAGAACCTTGGAAAAATGGTAATCGTGAGATTGAAAGGTGGAAAAGGTTTGCGTGGAAGGTTAAAGGGGTTTGACCAGCATCTGAACCTGGTTCTGGAGGAAACTGAAGATACAACGGATGTTGAAGATGTGAAGAAGCTAGGGTTAATAATAGTTCGCGGAGACAATGTTGTTCTCATTTCGCCTCCGCCACGGTGAGAATTTTGGGAAAAGGAACGCCATCCTTTGGTAAACGCGCCGGGAAGACTCTTCACATACGGTGTAGAAGATGCGGAAAAAGAGCGTATAATGTTTCAAAGAGGCGATGTGGAGCATGTGGTTATGGAAAAACAACAACCATCAATAAGTATTCTTGGAGAACTAGGAATCTTCGTAGGGAGAGAACCCGTTAAATCTTGGGGTTTATTGTGAATATTGGTAGTAGCCCTTATCAACTTTAACGAAGATTAATGGCCCTTTACTTCGAGCTAGTTCTCTAGCTTTTCTCAAAGAATCATTGACAACACTTACTACCCGTTCCTCTTTGCTATCGAATTTCTTCTTGTTTCGACCCAGCTGCATTTTTAGAAGGTTCTCCGCCAAGATTGATGTGCCGCAAATCTCACCATTCTTGATGAGTGTAGATGTCACTACTTCCTGCATTTCTCCGCGGTCTGCAAGTTGTTTCCATAGTGGTTCCGCTTTCTTAAGAATTCTTGTAACATTGTTCCATCTCTTGGCTTTCTCTCTGCCTATCAAAAGCTTCACCCGTTCTTTCCATTTCTTAAGCCAAATTCCAGTCCACAAATTTATGAATTCTTCCAGCTCATCTGGGTTTTCATTATAAAATTCTTCCAGCTTGTCTACGAGTTCACATTCATTTGCTTCTTTTCCAACGAGGTCCCAGTGAACTTTGAGATAGTTTGTTAAGTCTTGGCCTGCTATTTGGAGAACTTTGCGGTCGGAACCAAGAACATCCAGCATTGGATTTTTGCTTTTCAGTTTTTCTGACAACAGCATTTCTACGAAGTTCATCAGTTACTCCAGCCTCGAAGCCTTCTCCAACTAAAATCTAAGGCTGAGGTTTTAATTAAGCTTTATTTATGGTTGGTTCTATAACATTTTTAGATATTTTTTAGCCATATTTTACATTTAGGAATATTCTAAAGCTCATTTTAAAGTCTATTGAAGAAAATCTGGAAGCTCGTTGATGCTTTCTAAAATCAAATCTGGTTTCTCTATTTCTAATTCCTCTCTTGTGAATATTCCAGACAAGACGGCAACTGTTTTAGCTCCAACGTTTCTACCAGTTCTTACATCTGCGATGGAATCACCTACGACAATACACTCGCTTGTCTGGACATCTAACTGCCTTGCACACCTTATTAGTGCTTCTGGAGACGGCTTTGGGCGGTAGGTGTCCAACGCCGTCACTACAAGTTGAAAATAATTAGCTAAGCCGAATTTTTCCAGTTCATTAATGACTTTTTCTTTCGGAACATGACGCATTGTTATTAGGGCCAGCTTTGCCTTTCGAGAAAGCTTTTTCAAGGTTTCCGAGACATTGGGCATTGGTTTCGTCTTTGTAGCTGTAACCCTATAATATGACTTGAGATACGCGTCTAAGAACTTCTGTACATCAATTCCCTTCATCACGTTGTTTATTGAAAGGTTTTGCTCAAGTCTCCTTGGAATTTCCGTTGCTATTTTGGTGTCAACCCTTTCCTGTCCTATCGCTGCAAAAGCAGCCCTAGTAGCTTCTACGTATGCTTCTCTTGAGTCAACTATTGTGCCGTCTAGGTCCAGGATTATTCCCTTTACTTTCAACTTTGGTTTTTCCGTTTCCATCTCTTTAAGGCACGTAGCAATTGTTATAGCTTTTGTCTCGATAAGTTTTTATTTGTGCTTTGGTGTGTAAGGTAAACACCAAAGTTTGCAGAGAGCTGAGATTAGGACGATGGTTAGAAAAGCACGGATCCGCTTAACAAGCACAAACTACAAAAAGTTAGAAGAGGTATGCCAAGAACTAAAAGCCATAGCCGAGAAAACAGGAGTTAAAATGACAGGTCCGGTTCCATTGCCTACTAAAAGACTGAAAGTTCCTGTTCGGAAGTCGCCTTGTGGTGAGGGAACCGCCACATGGGACAGGTGGGAGTTGCGTATTCATAAGCGTCTCATAGATGTTGATTCTGAAGAGCGTGTTATGAGGCGTATTATGCGTATTCGTGTTCCAGAAGAAGTGCACGTGACTATAGAACTTCTGTAACAGCAATTGTGAATTATGTTTTTGCATTTACACGATATAAATGTAACAAACTACTGTGAGAATTAGGCTTGCAGTGAAAACTAAAGCCCATGCTGCCTTGTTCCATCGAAAAACCTTGAATCCATCAAGTATTCCAAATGGTATAAGATTAAAAAGAGCTAGGATGGCGTTGATCCATGCACCGAAACGTGCGATTACCGCGAATGTACCTGACGCAGCTATAACCATCACGATAGTGAACATTGTTGAGAGCGTGATGTTTGTTAGGGGTCCGGCGAGGGCTGTCTTTCCAGCCTCTTTCTTTGTTATTGGTCCTGCAATCATTACGGCGCCGGGTGATATTATTTTGAAAAATGCGAATGGGATCATTGAAAGGAGGGTTAGGAGCGCTCCGAAGAGGGTCAGTCGGAATTCAGCCCAGAGTCCATAGCGTTGTGCTGACAGTTTGTGAGCGATTTCGTGAACGAGGAATGAGAACGTGAAGATTATTGCGAGGCTAAGCAGGATTTCTCGTATCATTGGCCCTGATAGATCTAGAAACTGTGGAATGAAGGATATTCCCACCCCCATAACGAGAAGTGCTCCAACTGTTAGGTGTTTGAGTTCTCTTTGGCTGAACCGGAATTTTTTGGCTTGGAATCTTGGCGAGTAGCTTATCGCGTATTCGTACGGTTCTTGTTTTTGAACAATCATTGGTTCTGTGTCTTTCTTTGGTGCTCTTGCCAATTCCATTTTAGGGCAATCGTGATTTTCTGGTAGGCGATGTTCTGAACAGAAATGGCCTCCGCAGTATGGGCATCTGAAAGGTAGGAAAACGTCTTTTGCGCATTTTTGACATTTCATATCGTACGCCTTTTGATTGTTAGAATGTTGCTAGTTTGCTGTTTATATGTTTCTCTTTCCCCTTTGAATAGCATCATGCGTACAGTGCTAAATACTTAAAACTAACAATGCTAAGCTAAAGCTAAGCGTTAACAGTTTGATAGGGAGGAAAGGTACGTTTGAGGGCTTTCAGCTTTGTTCATGCTGCGGACTTCCATTTAGGTTACTCACAATATGGCTTGGAGGCCAGACGTGAGGACTTTGATGGAGCTTTTCGAGAACTGGTTGAGAAAACCATCGAGCTGAAGCCTGACTTTATGATTATTGCCGGAGATTTGTTCAATCATGCGCGTCCTTCAAACATCATATTGGAAAACGCCATTAGAAACTTCAGTCGTCTTCGCGAGGCGGGAATTCCAGTTCTAACAGTTGACGGTTCACATGATTCAGCGCCTAACGTTGTAACTGGAACTATTTTGAATCCCTTGGATAGTGCTGGGCTGATTCACTATTTGCCGAGACATGAGGGGGCTTGCTGGCGAAAGGAAGGCTGTTGCTACGTTTATGGCGTGCCGAACTTCAGAACTAGGCGAAGAACTGAAGAGTCGCTTCCAGCTTTTATGGAGAAAAACAAGCCAACACCGGACCCAGAGCTGTTTAACATCTTTGTTTTACACATGGCTTTAGACATTCCAAGCCTAACCCCCCCTTATATAAAGGCTGAAGCTCCACTTGAACTCATATCAGAAGGCTTCAATTATTATGCTGCAGGGCACGTGCATAAACCTTACAAGGATAAGTTTAAGACAGGTTTGCTGGTCTATAGCGGAAGC
>JGI24422J19971_10000610_pt1 | contig 20204 bp, 17 predicted proteins | sample DeeMarSWOR152_54_FD_19971 | JGI IMG/M metagenome (IMG submission 19971) | reverse complement strand
TATTAATAATTGGGCTAGGAGGGTTATGCATGTGGTTTTCCCCCCCGAATTAGCGCCACTTAAGATGATAACGCGTTCGTCTCCTACTTCTGCTTCTTGGTCTTTTGGTATGTTTCCCACCTTATATCTTATGGGCATTACGGGGTTTCCTTTTTCTAGTTCTGCTTCTTTTAAGAAGAGATTGTATCCGTTTTTGAAGGATATTCCATAAGTGTCCGTGTAGAGGTTTTCGGGGGGGCTTAGATTGTATTCTTTCGCAAAGAGGGCTATTGCGAGGTGTACGTCGAACTCGAGCAAGGCTTTTACAGATTCTCTTGTCGTTTCTTCTAATTCTTTTAATTGGTTTGCTATTTTTTTAAGTAACCAGTATTTTTTGGTTGTGTAGTTTCTTCTGAGGGTGTCTTCTAGTTCTCTTAAGCGTATGTTGTTTACTTGTAGGGGGTAGGCTGTTTCACGGGAAAAGAGTCCTTCAATAATTTCTAGTTCTGAGGGGGTTAGTTCTAGTTTTTCTGCTATTTTGTCTTCTGCTTTTGTAACTGTTTCTTCGATGATTTCAACGATATCTTCTTCCACGATTCCGCGTAGACTACCCATTTCGTCGGCTTCTTTTAAGAGTTTAAGTATTTGCTCCCCTTTAAGGGTTATAGAGCTTTCACCGATTTTTCCTGAAATTTCTTCGTTTGCCCAAACTTCTACATCCGAAATGATTCCATCGAGGTTTTCTAAAGCTGTTCGGTATCTGTCTATTTCCGGGTCTATTTTTTCGGCTATGTCGCCATCTAGCGTAAGGTAGGATATTCCTTCTGCGACAGTTTCTAATGCTTCTGGATTAATAGAGCCTACAAGGTTTTCAACTGTGGGCATTATGTTTAACTCTTTTAAAAGATCGTTTAGGTTACAAACAGCGTTAATGGTTTCATATTTTTGTGTGTAAAAACTCAGGACAAGTTCGGGAAAAATATCGATTATATCTGTCGAAGTAGATAATATTTCGAGGTTTGGAATATTTTCGAGGGAATGATCCATATAAAGGGAGTCGCTTATCAATAAGACTAGGCTAAAAGATTTTGCATAATCTATTGCTTCATCCATGTTTTCGATTAGATAAATTGGGCAAAAATCTGAACAGTTCTTATTTATGAACTCTTTATAGGTTTCTTCTTTTTCTGTTATAACTACTCGGTCTTCTACTTTTTTTTTCTTGCGGGTTATGTATAGGGGTGAAATTTTTGACAGGATTTTTTTAATTTTTTCCAAATCTTCTTCTTTAAGATCTCCTACTAATTTTTTCGCTATCTTTAGCTTTTCATATCTTTGTTGTATTTTTTCAAGGAATTGGGGGGGGAGGGGATAGTAAAGAAATAATTTGTTTTTAGCGTAATTAGTACTACAGAAGGGAAAGATTATTTTTAGTATACGATCATGAATTTTTACCGCATTTTCTGTTTTCAAAATTCCTTCTACACTGATGTTTTCTATTGAAGCAAACGCTGTTTTTACGATGTTTATAGCAGTTTTTTGACTGATACCTTCTATGGAAGATAGACCCGCTATATCTCCATCAAGGATTGCTTCTGTCGTTGTTTCTAAAGAGCCGTAGAAAGATACTATCTTTTTAGCAAGTTTGGAGCCGACTCCTGGTAGTTTATCTAGGGTGAAGTTTTTATCAAGTTGTTTGAAAAAGTGATTAGACAACGTTTAACCCTTCAAAATCTACTTTTATTTTTTTATCCCCGTTTAAAATGCGGAGATATGTTGATAAATAGATATGTTGATAAATGATCAATATATCTTTATTACGCTTTCTATTATTTTTTTGATAATTTTGTTCTTCTGAAGGGTTGTGTGTTAGAGGATGGATGTAGAGATTATTGAGCGGGATGGTAATCGTATAAGGTTTATTGTAGAGGGTGTTTCTCCTGCTTTTATTAACAGTTTGCGTAGGACTATTATGGCAGAAGTGCCTACAATGGCGATAGATGAAGTTGTTATTGTGGAGAATAATTCGGTTCTTTTTGACGAAATACTTGCACATAGACTGGGTTTGATACCGTTAACTACGCCCGAGGGAAAGTATGGATTTAGTGAGGATTGTGACTGCCAAGGGGTAGGATGTCCAAAATGTAATGTGACTTTTACTTTGAAAAAGGAGGCAGGGGAAGGTATTGCAGTAGTTTATTCTGGGGATTTTGAGAGTTCGGATCCCGAAGTAGTTCCTGTTTCTCCGGATATAGTCATAATAAGACTTGTACCGAGACAGAGAATTGAGATTGAAGTCTTTGCGAAGATGGGTACTGGGAAAGATCATGCAAAATGGCAACCTGTAACTGTTTCCGCTTATAAATATTGTATGGAGTTTGATTTTGATTCTGAAAAATGCACCCTTTGTGAAGACTGCATTGAAGCTTGTCCGAAACAGATTCTTAAGCGTGAGGGTGATGAAATAGTTTGTATTGATCCTCTGGCTTGTACTTTATGCGATGCATGCGCCGAAGCTTGTGATTTTGATGCTATAAAAATTAATGAGAATGATACGAAGTTTATTTTCACGGTAGAAGGGTTAGGGTGTATACCTCCAGAAAGTATTGTAAGACAAGCTGCTCAAATACTTATTAAAAAATCTCAAGAATTAGAAGAACAGATGAAGACGATGAGCGCGTAAAAATTTTTAGTGTTACGTTAGCTCTGTTTTTTTCTTTTTTTTATACTTTGTTGCGAAACTTTTAAGTATTTGCCCTATTTCGCTTAATATGCTTACTTTAAAAACGTGTTTAGATTTATAAAAAGGTTATAGCGAAATGATTAAATAAAACCAAGTAAAATTTTGTGATATTTATTGATTATTAGTTGCGTTTGAGATCGTCTTTTTGAGGTTTAAGGTGTGCATTTAAGGATTTCTTAGGGGTATAAATATGACAAAATCTACGGGTCCGACCGATCCTACTGTTATTGCTTTGCTTTCGGAGCTTAGAAGGCGTGCTCGGGGTGATAGGAAAGTTTGGAAGGCGTTATATCGTTGTTTATCAAAGCCTAGAAGACTGAGGCCTGTGGTTAATTTATCCAAGGTAAACAGGCATTGCAAGGATGGAGATTTAGTGGTGGTGCCGGGTAAGGTGCTTTCTTCGGGGTATATAAATTGTAAGGTGAGAGTTGCAGCGTTATCATTTTCTGAGAGGGCTGTTGAGAAAATTAGGACCGTTGGCGGGGAATGTATGACTATCGAGGAGTTATTAGAGATAAACCCTGAGGGAAAAGGTATCAAAATAATGGTTTAATTGATGGGAGGATAGAAAGATGGAANAAACTGTGGAAGAAGTAACGATAATTGATGGCGAAAATGCGGTTTTAGGGCGGTTGGCAAGCAAGGTGGCTAAAAGGTTGTTATGTGGCGAGAGAATAGTGATAGTTAATGCTGAAAAAGTTGTAGTGTCAGGAGATCCTGCAAAAGTTATAGAGATTTATAGAGGAAAACATCAAAAACGTACGTTAACAAATCCTAGGAGAGGGCCTTTTTGGCCAAAACAACCGGATCGTTTTGTTAAAAGGGCGATACGGGGTATGCTTCCGAGATATAAGATGAGGGGGAGAGAAGCTTATAAAAGATTAAGGGTTTACATAGGTGTTCCCGAGGAATATGTAGATAAGAAAGAGGTTTTTGAAAAAATTTCTGAAGCAGAGGCAATAAAACTCAAATGTAAAAGAACGAGTGTAAAAAGGATAGCTGAGGAGCTGGGATGGAAGAATCCAAGTAAGTTGATTAGAGGTGGATTTTATTAAAAAATTAATGAAAAGAATTAATGAGAGGAGAAAATATGAAAATTGTTGTTAATAGTATGAAGCGTAAGACATCTATTGCAAGGGCAGTCGTAAAAGAGGGGAAAGGAAGGGTTAGGGTAAATAGGGTGTCTATAGAGATTTATGAGCCTAAGATAGCGCGTTTGAAAATATTGGATCCGTTGAGATTAGCGGCGGATGTTGTCAAAAACCTAGATATCTCGGTTAAAGTGAAAGGAGGAGGATGGGTAAGTCAAGCTGAAGCTGCAAGAATGGCGGTTGCTTCAGGACTTGTTAAATTTACAGAAAGCGAAGAACTTAGACGGAAATTTATAGATGAAGACCGATATATGCTAGCAGGAGATCCACGAAGAACAGAGCCTAAAAAGTGGGGAGGAAGAAGCGCAAGGGCAAAGGTTCAAAAAAGCTATCGGTAAACACCACAAAAAGGGATTTATAAACATAATATAGGCTCGTCATTATAAAATTGTAATTTTTGAAACCTATTTTAGGGATGAAGGTTTGGTAATGGGAACTTGGCCATTTTATATTGTAGATGTGTTTGCTGAAGAGAAATATGCGGGAAACCAGTTAGCGGTTTTTAGAGACACAAAAGGGCTTTCAGATCGCGAAATGCAGGTAATTGCGAAAGAGATGAATTACTCGGAGACGACTTTTATTTTGTCGGATGAAGAAAGAGAAGGGGGGTTTGATGTTCGTATTTTCACGCCTGAGAAAGAAGTACCTTTTGCAGGTCATCCGACACTAGGGACCGCTTATGTGATTCAAAGAGAGATCGTAAGATCACGTGTCGAAAAAATCTTGTTGAATCTTAAAGTGGGGCAAATTCCAGTTATGTTCGATTGTATTGGTGAACAAGTGGATGTGTTATGGATGAGGCAAATACATCCGACATTTGGCGATACCATTGATCCTGGTTTAATTTCAGAAGTATTGCGATTGGAAAAGGATGATATCGATGTTAGATTTCCAGTGCAAGAAGTTTCGACAGGATTGCCTTTTATTATCGTGCCTTTGAAGACTTTGAACACTATTAAACGGAGTAAAACTAATAGAGATAAATATTTTGAACTGATTAAGGAGAGGGAAGCTAAAGCAATTCTCATCTTCGGCCCTGAAACATATTCTGAAAAAAATGATTTGAATGTTAGAGTATTTGCAGACTATTATGGCGTTCCTGAAGACCCGGCAACAGGTAGTGGAAATGGCTGTTTAGCGGGTTATTTAGCACACCACCAGTATTTCGGAGAAGACCTCGTCGACATTAAAGTTGAACAAGGGTATGAAATTGGAAGACCTTCGTTGCTTCTTTTGAGAGCAGAAGAGAGGGAAGGGAAAATTCATGTGTTTGTAGGGGGAAGAGTTGTAATGATTGCCAAAGGCGAATTTTTATGATGTTCCCCCATAGGGGCATGTTTAATAGATATATAAAAAAAGTAGGGAGGGTAGTTTTTGGTTTATTCGTGGGATATAAATTTGAATTTGTCGCTGAGGTATTTTGGCCAATAGTTGTATCCCTTAAGACAGCGGTATATAGCAGGTACCAAGATTAGGCGTACGAAGCTTGCGTCTATGATTACCGCTACGAAGAGGGCGAAGCCGAATTCGCGCATCATTAAAAGGTTGCTGAGCATTAGTGATCCGAAGGCTGCTGCCATGATGGCTGCGGCGGATGTTATTACTATCCCTGTTTTGTCTACGCCGTAAACCATGGATTCTAATTCTTCTCTGCCTCGGTCGTATTCTTCGCGTACTCTTGAAAGTAGGAAAATGTTGTAATCTGTCCCTAAGCCCATGAGTACGAGGAAGATCATTATTTCGAGGAAGAAGATTACTGGTTGGTCTTGGAGGGTTTGAAAGACTAGGGTTACTATTCCTATTGTCATGGCTACGCTTAGAAGTATGGTTAGGATTTGTTTTACTGATAGGGTTATGCTGCCCAGTAAAATGATTAGGATTAGTAATATTGCGATTATGAGAACTATTTGCATGGTTTCGAACTCTTCAAAGACTTTTCTACTGCCGTCGGACATTTCTGCAGTGGGACCGCCTACGAGGATTTCAAAGTTTTCAAGACCGTTTTCATTTTGTTTAACTTCTTCAATGCTGTTTCTTAGGTTGTCTATAGCGTCCATTCCATCGTTTGAGTAGGGATCATAAGCAAGGACTACGATGTATTTTGCTGTATCGTGATCTGCGCTTACATACTGGTTAAGGATTGCTGTTTTGTCTTCTTGGGGAAGATGTGAAAAAACGGTGTAGTTTAAGGGTTGTCCTTCTGGGGCTGTAAACCCGTAGACAAAGCTTGTGTCGGATGATGCGTTTAGTTTGTACCATATGGTTTCTGCTTTTTCATAGTTTTCTTCTTCTGTTAGGTTGCCGTTTATTTGGAGTACGACTGTTGTTGGGAGGATTTTTCCTGCAGACCATTCGTCTGTTAAAACGTTAAATCCTTGGATACTTTCTAGGTCTTCGGGCATCATTTCGAAAAAGTCATGGGATGGGTCAAAGAGTACCATTTGGTATATGAGTGGCGAGCATATGACTAGGCTTGCTATGAGTACTGCTGGTGCGTGTCTCATTACCCATCGGGTTCTTCTTCCTAGAATGCCGAGTTGATTTTCATCATGGTTTTTTATCTCTTCTGCTGTGATTTTTCTGGGCCAGAAAACTTTTATGCCTAAGAGCATGAAGAGGGCAGGTATAAAGGTTAAGGAAGCAAGGGTTCCAAGGATTACACCAATGGCTAATGTCAATCCCATTCCACGTAGAAATGTCATGTCGCTTATCATAAAACTTCCAAAAGCCACAGCTATTGTGATGCCTGAACTTACAATCGTTTTTCCTGTACGTTCAACAACGATGGTTACTGCTTCTTCTTTTGAAGCGCCTTTCATCAACTCTTCTTTAAAGCGTGAAAGGAAAAATAAACAATAGTCAGCTCCTATGCCCATGACTATCACAGTGAGAAAGTGTAGAGCTTCGTAAGGTATATCGGTTATATTTTCTGCTATGAACCATAGAACTCCTCGTGTTGCTATTATTGCTATTCCTATAGAGATTAGGGGGAGAAGGGGAGAAACAGCGCTTCTAAAGATGGCTATTAAAACGATAGCTACAAGGATTATAGTGATTGTATCTATACGTTGAAGGTCTTCTTGTGAGGCTTCCCGTGTATCTGTGCTCATAGCTGCTGCACCAGTTACATAGGTAGTCAAATCATCGATCATGTCAGGGGGGACAAGAGAGGGGTCTTTTTGAAGCCCTTCTGCTTCGCTACGAATGTCTCTAACAAGATCATAGGCTTTATCATCATCGTCTGGAACTTTAAGATATACCATTAGCAGGTAGGTGTGGTTTGTTGCAAATTGAGGGTCGCTTGGGTTAAAAATGGTACTTTCAACAATCTCATTATTTTCAACATACGATTTTAAGGCGAACGTGTAATCATAAAGAGCGGATATGGTGTGATTATCGTTTACGTGTACTATTATGATCATGCTTCCTCCTTCGTTTCCAGGAAATTCTGATTCGATTATTTCACTGGCTTGAACGCTTTCTAGCCCTTCATAGCCGCCTTCCTCTTCGTAAAGGAGAACGTCGGCTAATCTTTGTGATGCCATAAATCCAAATATTCCAATGGCTAGCCAGATGAGAATTACTGCTTTGTAGTTTTTTACGACTAACTTACTGATTCGTGGAAATACGCGCATTTTCGTAAACACCTTTCAAAATAACCGTATTCTTAATTGGTTGAGATAAACTCGTGTCTTCCAAATTAAAGTTTAGAAGAACAAGGAGTAAAATATGTGATAATACTCTATCTCTATAAAAATATATATTTTATTTGTAACGCGATGAGGGGCTTTTTTTATATCATCTAGTCACTAAATACGGGATTTAGTATTTTAGCCCAAAATATGCTAATTTAGTACGGGTTCTTATGAAGAATATTTTTTGTCATTGTAAGAGTTACAAGTGTGGTTTTTTAACTCAATTTTTTAACTAAACAAATTGGTGGGTGAGGTGGGATTTGAACCCACGACCACCAGCTTACCCGAATCCTATTATTTTTTAAAAATAGGGAGTGGAAGATGGATTTCCCGAGGCTGGCATCATACCAATCTAGACTACTCACCCACTAGCGTCATGGAGGGTAGGGGTTGTAAAGCCGCCGGAGGGATTCGAACCCTCGACCCTCTGCTTTCTTTTTTCGTTGTGGTTTTATACAAGGCAGATGCTCTAACCAACTGAGCTACGGCGGCATTTGTATGAAAAGTTTTAGAGGTGTATGAAAAACTTTAATGAAAATGCTTAAATCTTTTGCCACCTTTGGTGTTTAAAAGGTTTTATATTTTTTCGATTTATTTTTTGTTTTTGCAGGTGGGTATTTTTGGTTTCTCATTATACTGTGTATACGATTTTAGTGTTGATAGGGATTTTGACGGCTTTACTTTTGCTCATATTTCATTCTGAGTTTGAAATTGAAGAAGAGGTGGAGGAAAGGGAAAAAGAATAAATGTAAGTTTTATTTTTTGGGGGGTTTTTTCTGCGATGAGGGATCCTTATGGGCGTGATGTTTATGATTTGAGGATACAGGTTACTGGGCGTTGTAATCAAAACTGTATTTATTGTCATTCTGAGGGTTATTCTTCTGGTTGTGCGAGGGAGTCTTTCCGAGATTTGTTGGGTGTTGGGGATATTCGGAGCGTTGTTGAGGCTGCTAGTGAGTGTGGGATTAGGAGGGTGAAAATTACGGGAGGGGAGCCGTTGCTTAGGGAGGATTTGGTGGATGTTGTTTGGGCGATTTCTTCGACTGATGGTATTGAAGATATTTCGATGACGACTAATGCGACGCTTTTTTCTGATAAAATTGTTGAAGCTTTGCATGAAGGTGGTTTGAAGCGTGCTAATGTTAGTTTGGATAGTCTTCGGGAAGAGGTTTATGAGAAGATTACCCGATCGAAGAGGTTTGAGGCAGCTGTGAATGGTTTGATTATGTGTGCTGAGGTTTTTTCACTTGTTAAGATTAATATGGTTCTTCTTAAGGGGTTAAATGATGGGGAAATTTGGGATATGTTTGATTTTGCGCGGAATCATGGTGTGGTACTTCAGTTGATCGAGCTTGTTGATGCTAATAAAGGAGGGGATGTTTTTGGGGAATTTAGGGTTGATATGGATGAAGTGGAGGGGGGTTTGAGGGAGAAGGCGGTTGGTTATTATCTTAGGGAGATGCAGGGTAGGCCTAAATATTATTTTAAGGATGGGGGGGTTATAGAGGTTGTTCGTCCGATGCATAATTCTGTTTTTTGCGCTAAATGTCCTAGGATTCGTTTAACTTGGGATGGCAAACTTAAACCCTGTCTTATGACAAACGATGTTATTGATGTATCAACTGCTTTAAAAAATGGGGCGAGTAAATCTGAGCTAAAAAAGCTCTTAGAGGTCTGTATTGCGGCTAGGAAGCCGTTTTTCTCTCTCACCGTGGTCTAATTTTTAAAAATAGTCGTGTATATTATTAGATATTGAGAGTTTATTGTTTTAATGGTGGTGGCGTTTTTTGACTGATCCTGATTTGGAGGAAAAAATAAGGAAGATTTGTGAGAAAACTGGGAAGTCTAAGGATGAGGTTTGGGAGTTGATTTTGGAGAAAAGGAAGGAACTTAATGAGTTAGTTTCTGAGGATGGTGCTGCCCATATTGTCGCTCAAGAGTTGGGTGTAGATATACTGGGAAGTGTTTCTGAAAGTTTAAAAATGGGAGATTTGGTGCCTGGTTTAAGTAATATAACTGTTGAAGCACGTATTATGAAAATTTATGCGCCTGTATATTTTGCGAGGTCTGATGGGGGATTGGGGGTTGTTGCTAATATTTTATTGGCGGATAATTCTGGGAAAGCAGTTTTGGTTTTGTGGAATGAGCAGGTTAGGAGGATAGAAGGTTTTGAGAGAGGGGATATAGTGAGGGTAGTTTCGGGGGTGACTAGGGAGGGCAGAGAGGGGGTTTTGGAGATACATTTGGGTAGTTCGGGGAGTATTGAGCATAATCCTGAAGATGTCGATGTGTCTAAGTTTCCTGAGCCGGGTAGGGGTTATAGGGTTGTGGATTTAGATCCTGGTATGCGGGATATTGATACTGTGGGCAAGGTTACTGAAATAGGCAAGGTTGCAAGTTATACTAAGAAGGACGGTTCTATGGGGCGAGTTGCTTCGATTAGGATAGGGGATGAGACGGGGATTGTTAGGGTAACTTTTTGGGATGAGCGTGTTGATGAAATTTTCGATTTTAAGGAAGGAGATACTGTTTTAATCGAGGGGGGTTATACGCGTAGTGGTTTAGGAGATTCTACTGAGATTCATGTGGGTAAGAGGACTAGGGTTAGCAAAACGGATAAAATAGTTTTGGGGAGAATAGTTGAAGCGCCTGAAACTTTTATGGGGGTTGGTCGGGTAAAGGTTTGTGATTTGAAAGAGGGGATGAATGGGGTGGAATTGAAATTTAAAGTGTTAAAAAGAGGAGATGAAAGAGTTTTTCATAGGAAAGATGGAAGTTCAGGTCAAGTTCTTAGTACGCTTGTTGGTGATGATACAGGGATTATTAAGGCGACTGTTTGGGGGGATAAGATAGGGGAATTTAATGTTGGAGAGGGGGATGTTGTTGTTTTGAAAGGTGCTTATGTGAGGGAGGGGTTTATGGGTTTGGAGGTTCGTGTGGGGGGTCGGTGTGAGATAGAGGTTGTTTCTGAGGATTTGGATGTAGAGCCGTTGAGAATGGTTAAGATAGGAGAGATTGGAACTACAGCAGAGGATGTGAATCTTATCGGTAGGGTGGTGGAAATTTTCGATGTAAGGGAGTTTGTTAGGGCAGATGGTTCGGAGGGAAAGGTTTTCAGTTTAAAAATTGGCGATGAGACAGGGGTTGCTAGATTAGTGGCTTGGGGGGACTGGGTGGATAAGTTATTGGATATGAAAGAAGGCGACATATTGGAGGTAAGCCACGGGTATATGAAAGCAGGGGCCATGATGGTTGAGGTTCATTTGGGAGATTTTAGCGAAATTAAACGGTTAAGTGAGGGAGAAGGAGGCGAGATACCTGGGCTTGAAGAGCTTATTAGTGAAAAAGAGGAGAGTAGGGAGATGGAGAGGGGTTCTATAGCGGAATTGTCTGAGGGGGTTCTCGGCGAAATAAGAGGCACCTTAATTAGAGTTTTTGATAGGAGTCCTGTATATCTAGCGTGTGATCAGTGTTTTAAAAAAGTTGAAGAGGAAGAGCAAGGAGGATTTGTTTGCAGAGAACATGGAAAAGTTCTTGATCCAAATCCAAGAATGTTATTTGCAGTAGTTTTAGATGATGGAAAAGGTAGAATACGGGCTATTTTTACGGGAGATGTTGGTGAAAAGCTTTTAGAGATAACCGCAAAAGAAGCAAATGAAAGTATTAAAAGGTCACAGTCATATGAAAACTTTTTAGATATTATGCAGTCTTTTCTCGGAAAAGAGTTCATACTTAGAGGACGCGTAAAAAAGAACAAACAAACGGAAGAGTTAGAATTTTTCATTATAGAGTATGAGGAAGCAAATGCCAAAGATGAAATAAACCGGTTTTTAGAAAAATTGGATCGCCCTTAAAAACTTAAGTAAAAGTAAAAGGTTTTAAAGCCAAAATTTTTATTTGATTTTTTATTTTTAATATTTTTAGGGGGCATGAATGATGATTCTGACCCCTCTGAATTCTATTGATGAAGGGGATCTTGAGTTCCGACTTGCCCCCTCCCAAAAGCACAAATTTAATAAAATAATTCTTTTATTTATACTTTATTTATTTTATTTTTCTTGGAGGCTAGGGTTATGGAAAAGGAGTTAACAAAAAAACGGGTTTATCTTTTTGAGGAAGGTGATGGTACCAATAAGAAATTGTTAGGAGGTAAGGGGGCTGGTTTAGCTACTATGACTCAGTTGGCTTTGCCTGTACCTCCTGGTTTTACCATAACTACTGAGGTTTGTAAAGAATATAATAATAAAGCGCTTCCTGAAGGGTTGATGAATGAAGTTAGGAGTGCTATGAATAAGGTTGAAGAAAAGCTTGGTAGACTTTTTGGAGATGCGGAGAATCCTTTATTGGTTTCTGTGAGGAGTGGTGCTGCTATTTCTATGCCTGGAATGATGGATACTATATTGAATTTGGGTCTTAATGATGAAACTGTTATGGGTTTGTTTAAGCAGACTAAGGATGAAAGATTTACTTACGATGTTTATCGTCGTTTTGTTATGATGTTTGGAGATGTGGCTTTAAGCATTAAGAGAGAGAAGTTTGATGAGATTTTTGAAAAGTATAAAGACGAAGTTGGGGTTAAGTATGATCATGAAATGCCTGTAGCTGTTTTGAAAAAGGTTGTTAAGGAGTTTAAAGAGCTGTGTGAGAGGGAGACGGGGCGACCGTTTCCTGAGGATCCTTGGGAACAGTTGGAAACCGCGATTAAGACTGTTTTTGAAAGTTGGGATAATCCTAGAGCTATAGCTTATCGGAATTATCATAAGATCAGCCATGATTTAGGAACTGCTGTAAACGTTCAAGCCATGGTTTTTGGTAATATGGGTAACGATAGTGCTAGCGGCGTAGTTTTTACACGTAATCCAGCTTCTGGCGAGGATGAATTTTTTGGAGAATATTTGCCTAAAGCACAAGGAGAAGACGTAGTGGCAGGTGTCAGAACTCCGAAACCAGTAAGTGCATTATCAAGTGATATGCCCAGAGTTTATGAACAACTAGTTAATGCAAGTAAGATTTTAGAAAAGCACTATAAAGACGTTCAAGATATAGAGTTTACAGTTGAGCGAAGCGAGTTTTACATATTACAGACAAGGAGTGGTAAGCGTACTGGAAAAGCAGCTATAAAAATTGCACACGATCTCCATCAGGAGCGAATAATAACTAAAGAAGAAGCAATTATGCGAGTAACTCCTGAGGATATTGAAAACTGTATTTTTCCTGCGATACCGTGGGAAGATGAGGAAAAGGCTCGGTATATGGATGGTGATCAAACGTTAACGGCTACTTATTTGGGTAAAGGGTTGCCTGCAGGGCCTGGTGCTGCGGTGGGCATGGTTGCTTTTGACGCGGATACTGCTGAAAGGATGTCGAAGGAAAAAGGGTTACCTACTATTTTGGTAGCTCCTGAAACGTCTCCAGATGATTTCCATGGTATGGCAGCTTCGAAAGGAATTTTGACTATGAGAGGAGGAATGACTTCTCATGCTGCATTGGTTGCACGTCAAATAGGGAAGAGATGTATCGTGGGAGCTGAAGCGTCTGGTATGAAGTTAACAAAAAAAGGGGGACAAAAAGTTCTTGTTTCTGAGAACGGTATAGAGGTTTTTGAGCGGGACTGGATAACTTTAGACGGTTTTACTGGTAAAGTATACGTGGGAGAGCTGCCTATTTTTGTTCCTGAAGAACTTCCGAAAGAGTTAGTAGTGCTTTTGGAGTGGTGTGACGAGGTAGCCGAGATTGGAGTTAAGGCGAATGCAGATATTCCAGAGCAGATAAGGAATGCCATGAATTACGGGGCTACTGGTGTGGGATTATGTAGGACTGAGCATATGTTTTTTGGGCCAGATAGGTTGCCGATAGTTCAAAGAATGATCTTGGCTGAAAATGAGGAGGAACGGGTTAAGGCGGTAATGGAGCTTTTGCCCTTTCAAAGGGAAGATTTTAAGGGGAATTTTGAGGAGACGGGGGATAAGCCTTTGATTGTTAGGCTGATTGATCCGCCGCTTCATGAGTTTTTGCCAAGTGAGATTGATTTGGTTACTGAGATCTATGAAGCGAAACTTGAAGGTAAAACGGATGAAGAATTGAGAGATAAGTTGGTTATGCTTGAAAAGGTTCGGGCTCTTAAAGAGTTTAATCCGATGCTTGGATTTCGGGGAGTAAGGCTTTGTTTGTTTTATCCTGAGATCATAGAGATGCAGGCGAGGGCGATTTTTGAGGCGGTTATAGAGCATGTAAAAGCGGGTAAAAAGGTTTTTCCTGAAGTTATGGTACCTTTGGTAGGCATGGTCAAAGAATTTGCGATGGCAAAAGAGATCGTTGATAGGATCGCTAAGGAGGTTATGGAGGAGCAAGGTGTGGAGTTTGAATATCTCGTAGGTACTATGATTGAGGTTCCAAGGGCTGCACTTACTGCTGGTGAAATAGTGGAAGCTGGGGCAAAATTCTTCTCTTTTGGAACGAATGATTTACACCAAATGACCATGGGATTTAGTAGGGACGATGTTGGGAAATTTTTGCCTTTCTATATTAAAAAGGGGATTCTCAAAGCAGATCCTTTTGTCACGATAGAGAAGGATGGTGTAGGTCGACTAATGAAGATGTGTGTTGATGAAGGAAGGGCTGCCGATCCGAAGCTTGAGGTAGGAATTTGCGGTGAACAAGGAGGCGATCCTGAAAGTATAGAGCTCTGTTACCAAGTTGGACTAGATTATGTTAGCTGTTCACCGTTCAGGGTTCCTGTTGCAAGATTGGCAGCAGCTCATGCAACACTAAAAAAGAAGAAAAACTAAAAAACTCTTTTATATTTTCTTTTATTAAAGAAAAAACGCTAGATGATTAGATTTGAACGATCTACAAGTTAGGCTTAAGATAAAGGCTGCCAAAGCGGTCATAAAATATGTAAAAGATGGTATGGTTTTGGGGGTAGGAAGTGGCACGACGATAACCTATTTTATAGAAGAGTTAGGGAAGTTGGTAAGTAAAGATAATTTGGAGATTCTAGCGGTTCCATCTTCATATGATACTAAGTTTAAACTCGTAGAAAAAGGGGTAAAAATAACTACGTTGAAGGAACATCCAAATTTGGATTTGGCAGTGGATGGAGCAGATGAGATAGATCCGGATCTGAACCTTATAAAAGGAGGAGGAGGTTGCTTATTTTTAGAAAAAATAGTTGCAGACGCTGCAAAAGAGTTTATAGTTATTGCAGATGAAAGTAAGTTAGTAGGACGATTAGGAGAGAAAAATCCAATACCTGTTGAAGTACATCCTTTTGCCTTGGGCCATGTAGTTAAGAGAATAGAAAGTATTGACGGGAAACCAGTGTTAAGGGTTGCAAATACGGGAAAAGTTGGCCCTGTAATAACAGATAATGGTAACTTTATAGTGGATGTGAAGTTTCATAAGATAAAGGATCCGAAAAGCTTGGAGAAAGAATTAAACATGATACCCGGCGTTATTGAAAATGGACTTTTCATCGGGATGGCAAGCCGCGCGCTAATTACAACGCCTCAAAAAGTACTTATAAAAACTCAAAAATAGAGTCCTATGGTTTAAATTCCATAAATAACTACTTTTTTTAGATTTTTTTATTCTCATTCTGTTTCCATAAAGCCTTTTAATCGTTTTAGCGCTTTTAGCATTTCTGATCTTAATTCTGCTATGCTTGTTGATTTTGCAAACATTTTTTCGCTTTTCTCTGCTTCAGTCACTATTTCTTCTTCTTTAAGCTCGGGAGGGGGGGATATAGGCGAGGGTTCTTCTATTTCTGGTTTTTCTTCTTCGATTATTTCTTCTTCAACTTCGGCACGTTCAACAACTTCTTCTGCTGATGGGATCTCTTCTTCTTGAGGAGGGGAGGGAGTTGTTTCTGGTGTTAATTCTTCTTCAATAGTTGAAAGTTCTTCTATTCCTTCAATCAATGTTTCTGGTTCACTTATTTCTGTTATTTCACCTTCTTCACCGGGAGCGATTGTTTTTAATGGTTCCATGAAACCTAGGCGCACTTTATCAAATTCCTCTTCTAATTTGCGAATTTCTGCCGCTCCTAAACGTTTCTGGAGCTCCTCTTCCAGTTCTTGAATTCTTTTGGTATATATATTTTTCATTTCTTCGTATACATCACTACTTATTTCACCATTTTTATATACCTGCTCTACCGCGATTATACCTGTGTTTATCGCATGTTTTTCTACGTTTAAAACAGAGATAATTTCTTTTGATTCTGCTTTTAATGAGGATATGGTTTTGAGAGGAGGACCTACTTTTTCAACTTTTTCAGGAAGTTCTCTTCCGGTGTAGCTGGGTATCAGTAAAAACCGTGTTACGGCGACAAAAATGACGATTGCGATTAGAAGGGTCCATAAAAATAGTTTAATTAATAAAAATTCGGTATCTTCACCTCCGGTAGGAGGCAAATAGTCCTTTACAATGCTTTCAAAGAATACCATTTTACTCTCCTACTTTAACGATTTTTAGATGTTATAGTTTGTAGGGATGAAAAATTCTTCATTAACCTTTGGTTCATTTTATTATTAAAACCTTATCGGTTTAATTTATGTGGAGAACGATAAAAATGCTCTCATTTGAATGATTTTAAGCCGGGGAGATTGGGGTTTTAAGTTAGGTGGTGTACTTCTTTGTAGATTAGGGGAGATTAAATATCTTTCCCTAATATATCTTAGTAGATTTGCATTAGAAGTCGGTTTTAGAATTTATTTCTATGGTATTCGGTTGGGAATTAGAAGATTCAGACATTTGAGAGGCGTATATTTTGTCTGCTGTCGCAGTTAAAAAATTATCAGGTAAAAAGAGACAGGAACAGATGAATCAGGGCCGTTTTTTTGTTAAAATCGCTTTATTGGGTGATGGGGGAGTAGGTAAAAGTACGTTGTTGAAAGCTTTTACTGATCAAACGTTGAATAGTGGATATGAGATGACCTTAGGTATTGATTTTGCGATTAAAAAGATTAAAGTTGACTCACAAAAGATAATTTTGTCTTTGTGGGATTTTGGAGGTCAAAAACAGTTTTGGTCTATTGCTGAAACATTTCTTACTGGTACTATGGGCATAGCTTATGTGTATGATGTGGCCAATCCTTTGTCCCTTTTTGAGCTAAATAAATGGATTGAAAAAGCAAGAGAGTTCTTTATTTTGAAAGGGCAAAAAAGCCCTTACGAGTTGCTTGTCGGAACAAAAATTGATTTTGAGAATAAGGTCGATGAAGAAACTTTGAGGGATTTTATGGATCAGTTTTCTTTGAAGGAGCATATGCTTTGTTCTTCGGTTTTGGGATATAATGTGGAAGAGCCTTTTATGAGGTTGCTTGATTTGATCATTAAAGGGAGGAAAGATGGTTGTTAAGGGAATCGAGGGTAGGTTTTATTAGAGCATGGGTTCGTTGTGATATTTGTGTGCAAACTTTAGAGGTGCAAATTCCTCCTGTTGTGTTAGAAAAAGCCCAGGAAAGAGGGTTAGCAGAATTTATTTATGAGCATGCTCCTGATCATTCGTTGTTTCTTTTAGTGGATAAAAATGGCGCGGTCAGGGATTCTAGGACTGCACTAAAAACTGTTTCAGAAGAGAGAGAAGAATTTACGTCTCTAAAACGTCCAGTGATGGGTATTGATAAAAAATGTGAAAAAAGAGAAGTTATAGAGCTTTTTTTGAATCTTAAAGGTCAAAAACCCTCTGGGGCGGGGTGTATCTTGTTTATTCAGGGGGGAAAGATAGCGAGTCAGTTATGTGAAACTTTGCCATCTACTGCTTTACTAAATGAGATTGTCGAAAATATCCCGGGTAAAAATGATGTGACTAGGTTTTCTAAATTATCAAATGAAATCATGTTAACGAGAGATTTGTTTGTTTTGAATGTTGGGAAGGTTTCTGTTGTAATAGTGCTTGAAAATAGTAAAAAAGAAGCTGATGAGGATTATGTTAAGTTAAAGGAGGGGGTAGAGTCGCTTATGACGTTGGTTGAGGGAGCCTTGCCTGATGTTTTTGCTATGGGGGTTTTGATCTTTTTTTATCCTCAAAGCGTTATAGGGAGAGTTGTTGACGTTAGGAAAATTTTGAGGAATTCAAAAGCGCTTATAGAGGAATTTGGAGAAAGATTGGCTTTATCTTATTTAAACCTACCAAAAACAGTTCTAAAGTTCTATTTTGATTTAAAAAGGTGGCATTCTTTGAGTGATATTTGCAGATATTTTTTGAAACTTTACTCTCAGGGCGCTATTAAATTAGAATATGGAAGGGGTTGAATTGGTATTTCGTGATAAGGTATTAGTTAAAATTATTAAGGCTGTATTTCCTTCATTGGCGGGAATTATTGGTGAAAAAGGTAATTCAGCTGAAGATTTTCTTAGAAGGTCTTTAACTGAGATTTTTCTGGAAGAAGAAGAGGTAGGCTACACGGCTCTAAAAGCGATAGGAAGACAGGCAGGTCACATATATTTTAATTTAGCTGGTAAAAAAATGGGTTTTGGTGAAAAAGAGTTTGATGAAAAGTTTATCCTTAAAATAATGCTTGAAGGGGCAATTCCTTTTTGTACGATGAATAGATCCTTTGGAGAGCTTATTAGATTTAACGAAAAAGAAAATGGAGGTGTTGCCGTGGTAAAAATAGAAAATTGTATATGGTGTTTAGATTGTAAGGGAGAGATTAGGGTTAGCGATCGACCTATTTGCGCAATTCCTGAAGGAATTTTTGGGGGGGTTTTTGAGAAGCATATTTCTAGCGAAGCAGATATTTCTGTAAAAGAGATTAGTTGTAGGGCAAATAAACAGGAGACATGCGTCTTTAAGATAGATTGGAATTATCTTTGATATGGAGATTGGAGGAATAAAAATGATTGATAGTTTTGAAGAAAAAATTAGGGGTTTAGATTACGGCTTAATTATTACAATTTCTTTTCTTTTAACCTTGGCTATTATTGTTTCTATACAATTGTTACATAACCCTATGTTTTCTTATAAGACTCCTTTTAAAAATGCGGTGGCACCGCAAATTATTGCCTTATTTGAGCACATACCGTTAATAATCGAGGATTCTCCAAGAAAAAAAATAAAAAATTCTGGTTTTAATGCGGGAAAAGCATGGGTAAGACATAACTTTTCTATTAAAAAACATCGATATTTTTTCATTCTTTTGGCATATCTTTGGATGATGTTAGTAACGCTTATGTTTTGGGAGCCAAAGTTTTACTTAGTAGGATTAATTCCAGCAACTTTAGTAACGGCTTTTGTTGCAAGGGAAATGATGCCAATAAATTATCGGATAAAGGATGAAAAAGATCTGATAAAATTTGCTTTTCCTTACGGATTACTACACAACAGAATAAAGATTAAACGGGTCCCTGCTGGTTATATTGTTTTGGTTCCTAGTGGTCATTACTATTCGAAGATAGCATATGCATGCAACGCAGTAAACGGCTTTGCTGAAGGAGTTTTTGAGAGCTTTGGTTGCAAATTTATCGTTGAAGAAATTGAGTGTGTTTCTGAAGGATTTTCAGGATGTAAATTCCGAATTTTGAAAAATTGGAATTATGAGTAATAAAAATCGTAAATTCTTGTTTATTTTTAGGTGGATTATGTTATGGATGGAACTACAGTAAATTTTCTTTTGGATTTTATTATCTATGGAGGATGGATCTTAACATTATTAGTAATCTTGTTTTTAGGCGGTGTATCTATTAAAATTAAAAATTTTTTGTTTAATGTTTTCGTTTATGGAACTATGTTAGGGTTTTTTCTAGAGTGTTTAGCGGGGCTTTATATAAAGGCGTTTTATTATCCAAAGCCTCATATTCCTGAAGATTATTACTTTTCTTCGCCTTTGTGCATTGCTTTTGGTTGGGGATTCCTTTTTGCATTATTTGCGATGGTAGCTTATAAAATTGTAAGAGACTTAGATGAGGGTTATTTAAAAGTTGGAGTTTTAGGCGCGTTTATGTCAGGGATATATAGTGTGTTTTTTGAGTTTGTTTGCGTTAGGTCGGAAATATGGATTTATACGGGATTTTCAGGCATACCGGGACTATTGGGCGACTCGATTACACTTACAAAAACGCCAGCAATTGTATACATTCTTTGGACAGCGGCATTTTTTGTTACCTTTATGATGGCTGTAAAAAACCCCTTTCCTTTTGAACCATTTTTCTACAAAGGAGTTTTAGACAGTTAGAAATAGTTAATATAAATCAAAAATAGGAGTAAAGCCCCGGATGGGATTCGAACCCACGACCTACTCCTTTTTGCTAATTTTATATTTTATTTAATACCAAGGAGTCGCTCTAACCAGGCTGAGCTACCGGGGCAACCAGTAATAAATAGTTTTTAATTTGTTAAAATCTTTCCTTTTTCTTACCGAGCTTTTCCACCAGTTTTTAGTTTTTTGCATTTTACTAAGTTTTCCTATTATAATAATATGTAATGCGGGGGACGGGATTTGAACCCGCGGAGGCTTGCGCCACGTTTCGTTTTAATGGCGTGTCTACGCCACCAGATCTTAAGTCTGGCGCCTAAAGCCAGCATCTGACCCACAACACCTTTGACCGGACTCGGCCACCCCCGCGCCTAGCTTCATATAAGATAATAATGACAAAACGTTTTTAAAAATAACGTGAAACAATTTTATAAAG
>JGI24422J19971_10000608_pt1 | contig 20232 bp, 15 predicted proteins | sample DeeMarSWOR152_54_FD_19971 | JGI IMG/M metagenome (IMG submission 19971) | reverse complement strand
TCGATCCTTGTCATAATCGACGTAACGACACTTCACCAGACAGTCGCCGCACAGGTCACACTTCGAAGCATCCCACATTATTGCTCTCCTTTCTCTTTGGTTCGCGTGGTCGCATTATAGGTACACGGACCTTAGCTGTCAATGGATCGTACTCGTGGTAGAAAGATAAATAATATATTGCATTCCTTAATATATCTGAATGGAACCCTCATGCACACACAAAATTATAATCGCTATAAAGTCAAGCGGGAGGGGCATGTAATATGAGCACAGGCTCGATACTCGAGTATTATGAGCACAAGATAAGGGGTGTTATTTGGTGATGTTTTCGATGAAAAAAGTCGTTCAGCAAGTAGCAGGATTTTGCTTCGGATGCTTATAACTTTCACGTTTTAACGTACAGAGGGGTCACTTCACCGTACCGACTGGGCAATGAGCTTCTAGGATCAGATACTCCGCTGTGGAGCCTAGAAGCCACTTTCCCACTTTTGATCTTCTTCTCATACCGACAATGATTTCATCAATCTCATTTTCCTTAGCAAATGTGAGAGATGTTCTCCAGGGTCTAGGCCACCCAATAATCTATTAGATGAATATATCCACTTTCATGGATAATTACTTGTTTCTAGGGATAATTCTTTATAATATCCCCGTATAGATTGAAGAACCCTCGGTTGAAATGGTTATTTTATGGGAATCCAGTTTATGTAAATATCCTCTTTTGAGGGGATCAAAAGGAAAGGATCGATGTTTTTCTTTATTGGAGGGATTCAACCGAAGACGGTTTTAGTTGATAAGCAACCGAGATCGTGTCCTGCCTGTGGTCACGTGGGTGTGTATCAGAAACGGGTGGATCATTATGTGAGCCTGTTTTTTATCCCCTTGTTTCCTATCAAAAAAGGGACCCCATTCTTGATGTGTGAAAAGTGCAATACTATCTTAGATGAACATGGAGCAAGGATTGATTTCGAGCACATGGGCCGAGAGAGTCGATGCCCCTCCTGTGGAAGGCTTGTTGATCCGGGTTTTAGCTTCTGCCCCTATTGCGGAAAGGCGCTTTAACGGATTGATGTCAGTCGTCAGGTGGCTCTTGCGTTTTTTGGTGCGGCCTTCTCGGTTACGTCCGATGCAAACAATAAGTTGCTCTCGTTAGCGATTCCCCAATGGTCAATTGAGATCTTCAAAGATAGTGTCTATTTCCTCCTGGGAAACGTCGAATACCCCATTGTGTGGCGGGAGCTTTTCCTCTCTCAAGAACTCGGGCAAGCGGTTTTGGAGAGCTGTCCAGCCTGCTGATTGGTTAAAGGCCAGCTCCTCTTTGATGGTGTTGATGCCCATATTCCTTACGTCCTCTGCCTTAAGTTCTTTGCCATACCGAGCATTGAGGAGGTTCGCAATCACCTCATACATGAGGGTTCCCTTTGAAGGCATGGCGAGAAAACAATACCCAACGGTGTCAATGGTGGCATTCAGTATCTGTTCATCATGCGATCTCTTTACCTGGCCCTCCTTCGACAACGAGTCTCGGTAGGTAATGCCAGCTGTGTGATCTGCGCCCATGGGTGAGACGCAGTAGGTTACCCCCACCGCTTTACAGGCCCTGGGATCATGAGCCGGGATTGCCTGCCCTTTGCAAGCAGGCACCCGATCCAAACCTAGGAACTGCGCCGTAAACGCAGTACCGTGGCCCACTATTCGACCCAGACCGGTCCCCTCGCCCAGTTCTTCCAAAATGCTGAGGACCTTTTGCTCATCACCAAATTGTATAACCCCTGCCTCCATTAATTGGGCAATTGCGCTTCCCACCTCGATAGTGTCCACACCCAGATCGTCACACATTCGGTCCATTCGAGCTATGGCATCAAGGTTTGTGATAGCTAGGTTGGTGCCCAGCATTGCCAGAGTTTCATACTCAAGGGCAGAGGTGAGGTGGATGCCATCATTGCCGTTAAAGATAATAGAGCAGCGAACAACACAGCCGGGCATGCAGCCGTGCATTTTGCCCCCTCTGCGTTTGTTGATCTTTACGATGGTGTCTCCATAGATGTTCTCTATGCCCTTCACCGGACCTCCATGGTAGTTCCAGCTGGGCATGCTGCCCAGTTCGCTCAGATATTCGATTCCCCCCGGTGTCCCGAATTCGGAGAATGACCGAGCGCTTTTGTCTTGTTTGAGGATTTCGACAAGATCGCCAGTTACCTCTTTGAATCTCTCCTTGTCACGGGAATCAATGGGCCGGGTGTCTTGGGCGTTTAGGACGATGGCCTTAATCCCCTTTGATCCCAAGACAGCGCCGAGACCACCTCTTGCTGCATGGCGGGATGGTCGGCCATCCTGATCCGTCACGGCAATGGTGGAGGCGGTCATTTTTGCCTCCCCTGCTGGCCCTATGGAAATGATACCAACCTCTTTTCCGTATCTATCTTGAAGGCTACTGACCAGCTCATAATTCGTCTTGCCTGATAACTCGGGGGTCGGGATGATTTGTGTCCCTTTTGGATCCATAGAGACTACATAGGGTTGATTTTCTTTTGGTTTTCCCTGGACAATGAGTGCCTTGATACCTAAGCGGTCCAGCTTTTGTGCGGCAGTCCCGCCAGCGTTGGACTCCTTTATAGTTTTGGTCAATGGGCTCTTGGAGCCGAAGGAGATTCTGCCAAAGGAGGGAGCCATGGTTCCAGCAAGAAGACCTGGCGCCACGATTAGTTTGTTCAAGCTGCCTAAAGGGTGTGCAAGAGGTGGAACCTCTGAATTCAGGATCCGAGCGCTTAAGCCTCTTCCCCCCAGAAGTTGAAAGTCCGGAGGAGAGTTTTCGGTTCTTACTCTAAGCTCCCCCATATCGATTCGAATTATTTTGCTCATTGCTACCTCACTACAATCGAACTAGCATTGCTGCTGTGTCAAGATTCGCTGGAAGAGAGACCTCTTAAATACTGATCCCACTCGATGGGCAAGAGGTATTTCTTTTTATTGTTACATTCCTTACAGGCAGGCACAAGGTTACCTTTAGTGCTTTTTCCGCCTCGTATGAGGGGAACGATGTGATCCATGGTCAACTCACTGGGATCGACATGCCGGCCACAATAGTGACAAATGCCCTTAGAGACCTTCCTCTGCCACCACGAGGATTGCCTTAATTTTCTGGCCCGTAGTTTTTGGCGTTCTATTTGCTTTTTGTCTATTTCAGTTTCGAAGGAAATGGGTTTAACTCCCTTACTTATGTCGCTTCCAATGAGACGGATTTTGTTGAGTTTTTGTATAACATATCTCCTTCGTTTTCGCTAGGCCCTTCGATTTACATGGGTTCGATGACGAATGTATTTAGACCTCACCTGAGCTCCCTTCGGGATGGGCATTCGGCCGAGTTCACGCCGAGGCTCAGGGCTGAAGACAGTCGACTCGGATAAGCAAGGTTTTGAAAATAACAAAATACGTCGCCGTACTTGCGAATCGAGACTGTTATCTTATGTTAGATATAGCTCACGGTCCAGTGGGTGATGGTATCCTACGGTGTGAGAGAGTATGTAAAAGCATAAATTCATGTATTGCTCCACCGACACTGAATATTTTTGCTTTGACATTAATTTCCTCCGATTTTAGGTTATTTTATCGGCGATTGAGAACAGAGGCTGAAAATGGCTGGAGAATTTAAGGGAATATATCCGTCACATTATGAAACGGAGGTGCTTCTTAAGGACGGGTCAAGAATGAGGCTGAGGCCCATCAGGAGTGATGATACTGACTCATGGCTCGCCTTTGTTTCTCGGCTCAGCACTCGTACCAAGTATCTGCGCTTTCACTCTTTGCCCAAGCTGACCATAGAAGATGCGGTCCGGTTCTGCACGGTGGATTACCTCAACACCTTTGCCTTTGTTGCGGAGGTATTGGGCGATCACCGCCAGGATATTGTGGCGATCGGGCGCTACATTCGTCTCCCCAACAAGGGTTCGGCAGAGGTGGCCTTAGCGATCGAGGATGCTTATCAAGGAAAGGGTATCGGAACTAAGCTTATGGAGTGGTTGACCAATGTAGCTCGAGAAAATGGCATCACCGCATTTGAGGCCGATGTGCTCGCGGAGAACAGAGAGATGATGACTGTTTTCAGGGATTATGGGTTTTACATCACCAGTGAGCTTCAGGAGGGCGTGTATCACGTCAGATTTCCTATAGCGCGTACCAGGAGGGTCATGAAAAAGGAGGCGGAAAGGGAGCGTATTTCGACGGTAACCTCTCTTCGCGGTCTTCTTTACCCGAAATCCGTGGCTGTCATCGGCGCTTCGACGAAGCCAGGGAGCATTGGATATCTCCTGTTTAGGTGCCTCATGGAGAATCGGTTTTCGGGAGTAGTCTATCCGATTAACCCGAATGCAGAGGTAGTGCAATCCGTAAGGACGTATCCTTCCATACTTGATGTCCCCGGAGATGTTGACTTGGCTTTGATCGCGGTGCCGGCCTCCCTTGTGGCCAGGGTCGCTGACGAGTGCGGGCGCAAGGACGTTCGTGCCCTTGTGGTTATATCCGATGGCTTCAAGGAACGGGGACCCGAGGGCGCCCGTCGGGAGAGTGAACTTCGTGATATTACCTTAGGCCACGGTATGCGGCTTGTAGGTCCAAACTGCATGGGGATAATCAATACCGACCCCGCAGTAAATTTGAATGCCAGCTTTTCCGGGGTGTACCCGCCGGCCGGCAATGTCGCATTTCTTTCCCAAAGCGGGGGGTTGGGGCTTGCTATTTTAGACTATGCCAGAAACCTCAATATGGGAATCTCAACCTTTTTGAGCGTGGGTAACCGTGCCGACGTATCTGCAAATGATATGATACAGTTTTGGGAACAAGATCCGGCAACTAATGTTATTTTGCTTTATCTGGAGTCCTTCGGTAACCCACGCAAGTTTGCCCGTATTGCTCGGAGGGTTTCGGAGACGAAGCCCATTGTCGCAGTCAAAAGCGGTACCAGCGCCGCAGGGGCCCGTGCTGCTTCATCCCACACAGGGGCTCTTGCTACCTCCGAGGTGGCTACTGACGCGCTGTTTCGCGAGGCTGGCATCATAAGAGTAGATACTCTCGAGGAGCTTTTCGACGTGGCCACCATGCTCTCTAACCAACCCTTGCCTAAGGGCAGAAGGGTGGTGATTGTAACGAATGGTGGTGGTCCGGGCATACTTGCTGCTGATGCGTGCGCAGCTCGTGGGTTGGTGCTGCATGAATTCTCCCCGGACCTAGTAAACCAAATAAGATTGGTCACAAGGCGTGACATTGGGATTCATAACCCCCTCGATCTGACCGGTGGCGCGACCGAGAAGGAATATGAGGGTGTATTGAAGATATTGGCTCGTGACAAGGATACCGATGCAGTCATTATCATATTTGTACCGCCGGTAATTGTCTCCACCAAGGCTATTGAGGATGGGATATGCCGCGTGGCCCCTGTTTTCTTAAGAAACAAAAAGCCACTATTGGCCTGTTTCATGGGTCAAAGGGGTTTCAAGGCAAAGCTGAATTACAAGGAGAAATTCGTGCCGTCATATCCCTTCCCTGAAAGCGCCGTTTTGGCCCTGAGCAGGGCGGTTGAGTACAGCGAATGGCTGAGGAGGCGCAAGGGAACTGTTCCCAAGATTCGTGGTATGAAGCGGGCGAAGGCTCGTAGGATAATTGAGAAAGCCATGACCCGAAGCGCCGCGAGGCCGCTCTGGCTTACAGCGCAGGAGATAAGTCAGCTGCTCAGCTCTTATGGTATACGCTTTGCTGAGGCAATTTTGAGTAAGACTGCAGCCGAGGCAGCTGCGCAGGCGTCTCGGATGGGATTTCCTGTAGCTATTAAGCTAGCTTCTCCGACAATTACACATAAGAGCGATGTCGGGGGAGTTAAACTTAACCTTGAATCGGAAGCTGAGGTCAAAAAGGCCTTTGAGGATATAACTGCAAGGCTGACTGAGATGAATCATGAGGGTGAGATGGAAGGTGTTACCGTGCAGCGCATGGTACCAGGCGGAACAGAGGCGCTCGTTGGTGTGACGGAGGATCCATCATTCGGTCCCCTCATTATGTTTGGCCTTGGAGGAATCTATGCGGAATTGATGAAGGACGTGGCCGTCAAACTTCATCCCTTGACTGATTTCGATGCCAGGGAATTGGTTGGCTCAATCAAGATGAAAAAGCTCTTTGAGGGATTCAGGGGTTCGCCGCCTGCTGATATTACCTCCGTAGAGAAGCTTTTGCTCCGGCTTTCAGCCATGATCGAGGATATTCCACAGATTGCAGAGCTGGATTTTAACCCGGTAAAGGTGATGCCACGAGGAGAGGGTTACTGGGTGGTAGATGCGAGAATCATGCTGAAATAGGTGCGGTCAGGAGGAAGGCACGGTGCAGTCTTATTGGCTTCGATTAGAATGCCACAGAAGGAGGATATTCCGGCGTCACGACTTCAGACCGAATCCACAACTGATTTGAAGTCTTAGTTGCCCTAGTTCACTTCTCCATCTCCCAGCGGCCTGAATTTCGCAAACAATCAAGACACGTTCTTAACCTTTCAGGAGTCCCCCCACCAGTCCCCCCTATCACTGGCAACATATCAGCAGTGGGCGTTTTTTGTAGCCTTTTTGAGCCTAGATAGGTTAGAATTACACGTTTAAAATGCTAGGACCAGAGATATATTGCTGCCAGAATTAACCTTATCTTGCGATACACGGTTTGGTATAGAGCGACCGATAAACAGATGAGTCTCCAGGAGACGAGGAATAACAGGTGAAGAAGGTACTGGTTTTTATAGGGATGTTGATACTCCTCGGGCTTGCCCTCTATTGGGCTGGGGCGGATACCAAAAAAGAGACAAGGGCAACGCCGCCAGCGCTCAACAACCGCCAACGGTCAATCCCGGTTGAGACCATTCTGGTGCATCGGGGCTCAATCGAACGACGGCTGCATCTGACTGGTACTATTATGGCCGACGCCACAGTAGATGTATTCTCCAAGGTATCCGGCATTTTAGAAAGGCTCGAGGTGGATCAGGGTGACCGGGTAAAGGCCAATCAGGTTGTTGCTAGAGTGGAGAGAGAGGAAAAGGAGGCAGAGCTGCAGGAGGATAGAGCTGCCCTCGATGTGCTGCGAGCAAGGTGGGCCCAGATGGAAACCGGGGCCAGGCCAGAGGAGATTGCCCAGGCCGAGCAGCTGGTCCGCCAGACTAAGGCAAGTTGGGAAACGAGTCTTGACAATTACCGAAGATTGAAAAAGCTCAAGGACAGCGACTATGTCTCGCAGCAGCGGCTCGATGAGGCCACGCTGCAGGTGACCGTCAGCGAGGCTGAATACCAGTCTGCGGTTGAGAAATTGACACTGCTCAAAAAGGGAGCGAGGCAGGAGGATCGCGATGCCCTCCTCGCCCAAATGCGCGAGGCCGAGGCCGCGCTGAGGCTTGCCGAGATACACTTGAAGAACACAACGATACGCGCCCCTATTGGTGGCATTATAAGCAAGAAGTATGTGGATCAGGGAGCCCTTGTCGGCACATCCACCCCCATTTTGAGGATCGTGGCTATGGATAAGGTTAGCGTCATGGTTCAAATTGTAGAAAGTGAACTCGCTCAGCTTCGCCATGGAGCCACCGCTGATATCTCCGTGGATGCTTACAGAGATGAGATCTTCAAGGGTACAGTGGCATTGATTAGCCCTACCGTGGATCCTGATAGCAGAACGGCTGATGTTGAGATCGAGGTGGACAATCGAGACTACCGGTTAAAGCCCGGGATGTTTGCCCGCGTGGAGCTTGTTGTACAAAGGCGTGATAACGTACTCCTGCTTTCCAAAGACTCCCTGATAACGGAAAATGGGCCAGCGAGAGTGTTTGTCCATAACAGCGGCCGTGCAATACTCAAGGATGTCAGCCTCGGGCTTGAGGGAGAAGAATATGTGGAGGTTTTGAACGGACTCAGCCAGGGCGATGAGGTGTTAGTAGCAGGCTACTATGAGCTTAAAGATGGGATGGCCGTTAACGTTATTCGGAGACACGAGAGTCCATGAACCTGTCCAATCTGGCCGTTCGCAGACCGATCACTACGACCATGTTTTTCTTGGCCCTCTTGATATTTGGGTCTATCGCCTTCCTCCGTCTTCCCATAGATATCCTGCCGGACGTAACCTATCCTTCCGTCACCATCGTCACCGAATACGAGGGGGCCGGGCCTGAGGAGATTGAGCAGCTCATCACTGAGCCAATCGAAAAAAACGTCAGCACCATTAATAATGTTAAGGAGGTGCGCTCAACCTCAGGTGAAGACACTTCGACGGTAACGGTGGACTTCAACTGGGGCGCGGACCTGGCCGAGTCGGTCAACGATATTCGTGAGAGACTTGATAGGGCCCATCGTTTTCTGCCTGAAGATGCAGAAGACCCCTTTCTCTATAAATACGACCCTGCAAATTTTCCCATTCTTTTTATTTCCTTGAGAGGGCCACTGCATCCATCACGTCTGAGGGATCTGGCTGACGACCGTTTAAAATACGATTTTGAACAGATTGAAGGAGTGGCAGCCGTTGATATATGGGGAGGTTTGGAGAGAGAGATTCAGGTTGACGTACACAGTGCAAAGCTTCGGGCCATCGGATTATCCATTGATGTCCTCGTGGATATCCTTGAGGCGGAAAACCTTTCCCTGCCAGGAGGACGGTTGGAGAGTGGCAGAAGGGAATGGCTGATCAGGCCCTTGGGAGAATACTCGAGCCTTGAGGATATCGAGAACATCATTATCGACATAAGGGATGGTAGGCCCATCTACTTGAAGCAGGTGGCCGAGGTAAGGGATGGGTTTAAGGAGGAACGCAGGCACACGAGAATTAATGGCGAGACCGGGGTGATGATTGCTGTTCGCAAGCAGTCGGGAAGCAACACCGTTCAGGTTTCAAGCAGGGTTCTCGAAATCATACCCAGACTCAAGAGTCAGCTTCCTGAAGGGGTTAACCTGTCAGTAATCATTGATACTGGGGAGTTCATCAGGAAGTCAATTCAGCAGGTCAAGCAAGTCGCGTTGATTGGAGGTATCCTGGCGGTTCTTGTGCTCTTTGCCTTCCTGAGAAACTTCCGAAGCACCTTTATTATTGCCTCCTCCATCCCCATAGCTATTTGGTCCACCTTCTTTCTCCTTGAGCTGATGGGGCTTACTATCAATATGATGTCCCTAGGGGGGCTAGCTCTCGGAATCGGGATGATGCTTGACAGCTCCATTGTCGTTATTGAGAATATCTTTCGCCATCGCGAGGAGGGCAGGGGTGCAATAGAGGGAGCGCTTAAGGGTAGTCAGGAGGTTGGGATGGCTATTACAGCCTCTACCTTAACAACCATCTGCGTATTTCTGCCTCTCCTTTTCTTAAGAGGGATAGAAGGTGTGATGTTTAAGCACATGGCCCTTACGGTTAGCTTCTCCCTGCTAGCAGCCTTGGTGGTGGCGCTGAGTTTGATTCCCATGCTCTCGTCACAGACGCTCCGCGTTCCAAAGAAGGATAAAGCAGCCGTTGTTACTCCGTTCTACAAAGGATACTTACGGTCATTGGGATGGTGCCTGAAGCACAGGAGAACTGTCCTGACTGGGGCACTCCTGCTTCTCGCTTTGACCTTCGGGGTCTTTCATTTGGCGGGGGTTGGAACGGAGCTCTTTCCGGAGATCGACGAAGGGGTTGTTGACGGGGCTATTGAGATGCCGGTTGGAACCCGTCTTGAGATCACCGATCAGGTCACCAGAGAGGTGGAGAACAGAATCAATCGTAATGTTCCGGAGATGGAGGGGATGTTTGCCCGCTCAGGCAGTCACTGGCGTCGAGGAGGAGGGTCACACACGGCCTTTTTCCGTGTCCACTTGGTGGAGAAGAAGGACAGGGATCGCTCAACAAGGGAGATCGTTGCGAGCCTGAGGCCGAAACTGACCGATATTCCCGATGCACAGGTTCGGGTCTCCGAGGGAAGGTCGATGTATATGAGACTTCTCGGGCAGGGAAGGGAGGAGAGGCTCGAGATAGACGTCACCGGCTACGACCTCACCAAGGGTAAGGACCTTGCTAATGAGATCATGGGGAGGATAAGGAGCGTGCAAGGGGTCATTTATCCAAGGATCAGCCTCGAGGACAAGCGGCCCGAGCTCAAGGTGGCCATTGACAGGTCAAAGGCGGCCACAATGGGCCTTCCGATTTCACGAATCCTCGAGGTGATCAACACTAACATAGAGGGGACAGCGGCCTCTCGTTTCAGAGAAGGAGGCGACGAGTTTGACATTCTTGTGCGGTTACGGGAGGAGGATCGTGGAAGACTCGAGGATATACGGGACATCTTTATTACTGGGCCAGGCGGTAAGGAAATCCCGTTGAAAAATTTTGCACGCATCATAGAGGGAAAGGGGCCTACGGAGATCGAGCGCAGAAACCAGCAGAGGTTGATAACAGTGAGAGCAGGGATCCAGGAGCGAGACCTCGGTCATATCGTCCAGGATATCAGAGAGAGGATTCGTGATATTGAGCTGCCTCAAAACCTTCGGCTCGATTTTGCCAGCGAGTACGAGGAGCAGCAGGAGGCCTTTGGAGGGCTCCTGTTTGCCATTATCTTGGCCATTATTTTGGTTTATATGGTGATGGCCTCTCAGTTCGAATCCCTGACCGAGCCCTTTGTGATCATGTTCACGGTGCCATTTGCCTCCATTGGCGTTATGCTCGCCATACTCATTCTCCGGATGAATGTGACCATCCCTGTTTTTATCGGAGCGGTCCTTCTTATTGGGATCGTGGTTAACAATGGGATTGTCTTGATAGATTACATCAGTCGGCTCAGGAGGGAGGGGATGCAGCTGGAGGAGGCAATCCTCCTGGGAGGGAGGAGGCGTCTGCGCCCCATCATGATGACCACCTGCACCACGGCGCTTGCCCTGGTCCCCATGGCCCTCGGGCTCGGCGAGGGATCCGAAATGAATGCCCCAATGGCACGAGTGGTGATCGGAGGGATCTTGGTTTCAGCGCTGTTCACGATCTTCTTTGTTCCTGCCTTGTATGGCTCAATTAAGGGGATTGGGAGGGATTATTCTGGCCCCGAGCAATGATTGATAAGAAGCCTATTCGTAGCTCTTCTGTCCGTACTCCTCTCATTCATCAGGATACCGCAAATATCATGTCTCCAGACGTCATCACGGGCCTTTTCCAACCAGTTTAGAGCCATCTCTTAAGCTTTCATAACTGAGGTTCAAGATTTTGGTTTGCATGATTCCCACCAGGACGCCGTCTGAAGCGGAAGCCAAGAACTGGCATCATTCCCCTTTTGCCTTTACTGTCAGGCTGAGTACTCGGTTGCCGTCGACAAACTGCAAACAACGGAGTCAAGGTCAATACTAGGTACTTTGCCCTATCGGAGATGGGGAATAGGCACGGGGCGAAAATAGCCCCCGGCTCTAAATAGGTGTAGTTTTTTTCGTTTTGAGTAGATCACCTCATTGAAGACACGTGGGAAATTCAATAAAGTCAACGCAACGACTAGTATCGTGTTACTTAGAGATGCTGCTATGACATATTCGTTGGCCTCAAGGATTCAACAGAACCTTTTGGAAGGAGGTACTCTCTATGGAAGACAACTATGCTAATCCAGCGCCCCTCGGTTTGATGGGTTTTGGCATGACCACAGTGCTGCTCAACATGCACAACGCGGGTTTCTACCCCCTCGATAGCATGATACTCGCGATGGGGATCTTTTACGGGGGCATAGCACAGGTTATTGCCGGAATTATGGAGTGGAGAAAAAACAACACATTCGGAACGACCGCATTTACCTCCTATGGCCTTTTCTGGCTCTCATTTGGCGGGCTCATCCTGTTTTCGAAACAGGGATTGTGTGAGGGTCCAACATGCGTGGCTATGGCAACCTATCTGTTCATGTGGGGTTTATTCACCTTTTTCATGTGGATAGCAACGTGGAAAGCTAATAGAGGGCTTCAAGTAATCTTTTGCTCTCTGACCATACTGTTCTGGATGCTCGCCCTGCGGGATATCTTTGGCTGGACTGGAGCGTGGGCAACGCTAACGGGATTTGAGGGTGTATTCTGTGGACTTTCCGCAATCTATGTAGCAATGGCACAGGTCCTCAGTGGTGCTTTTGGAAAAACAGTGCTACCATTAGGTGAGAAGCAGGCAGCTTAGTCGGAATAACAGATATCAAAGGCCTAGTTTCAACTAGGCCTTTGGCGGAAAACTCTTTGCCCGCGCCGAAAGCTGGTTACCAGCCGGATCGAATTTCCCCCTAGGCCTTCAACGCTTGGTCGAAATCCTCAATAATATCCTCAGTTGCCTCAATTCCCACGGACAACCGGATCAGACTATCCGAAATCCCGAGTCTGTGCCGGTCTTCCGGAGACATGCCCGAATGAGAGGTCGTTGCCGGCCTTGTGATGAGGGTTTCCACACCCCCGAGGCTTGGAGCGACAAAGGGTAGTGTTACACCTTGGATAAGACGCTCCGCCTGTTCAACCCCTCCTTCTAGCTCGAAACTCAGCATCCCGCTGAATCCATCAAAGTACTTGCAGGCACGNTCGTATNTGGGATGACTCCTAAGCCCAGGGTAATTGACGGTTTTCACTGCCGGGTGCTCTTCTAGGAACTGAGCGATTTTGAGGGTGCTTACGTTTTGGTATTTTACGCGCACTGCAAGTGTCTTAAGGCCGCGGTGCAAAAGAAAACAGGCGTGGGGATCGAGTGAACCACCGAGATGGTTGAGTTTGTGGGTGATTTTTTCGATTAGATCAGCCCGTCCAATGGCAGCACCTGCTACAATGTCCGAATGGCCATTGAGGTATTTTGTGCAGCTGTGGATCGAGATGTCGAAGCCCCATTCGGGCGGGCGAAAATTCACCGGGCTCGCAAAGGTGTTGTCAATTATAGAGATGAGGCCATGGGCGTTTGCGAATCTTACGACGGCCTCGAGATCACCCACTTGGAGTAGGGGATTAGTTATTGTTTCCACATATATTGCCTTGGAATTGCTGTGGAGGTGACGCTCCCAGGAATTTGGGCTGTCGGCGTCGATAAAATCATAGGAGACTCCAAATGAGGGGAGGTCGTTGGTAATCAAATCGTGTGTGCCGCCATACAGACAATCATGCGCCAGCAAGTGATCGCCTGATGAGAGAACTGTCAGAAGGGCGGTTGAGATTATGGCCATACCGCTTGCGGCAACGAGTGCTGCCTCAGCATTTTCCAGTGCTGCCAGCTTTTGATGGAGAGCCATATGGTTCGGTGTGTTGTTTAACCGAATGTACTTGAGGTCATGGTAACTCGCGGCGCCGCCATATTCAAAGGTGGAAGATTGAAAGATCGGCATACTGATCGCGCCACCGAATGGCGGGTCAGGTTCACCAGAATGGATGAGTTTGGTCTCAAGGTGGTTATAAACCTTTCCCATAAGGATTCCTCCTCTTTTAAGCTATTCATTTCACAATGAATTGTTTGATTGTTGTCTGTTCGAAAGGCCCTACCGCCTTAAGTATGTAACATTGGGGCGTAAAAAATCAAAGGCAAAAGCCAGGGACATACGCAACTAGATTACCTTCCACCCTTTCTTTTTTCTTGAACTAAGCCCACGTTTGATAGGATCATAAATAATAGCGGAAACTCATGTGAGGACTTTGAGTCGTGGAACCATTCAAGCCATTTCCCCAATGCGTTGATTGCCTTATGGGGCTTGCTCATCAAGCGGCAACCCAGGTCGCTGAGGGAAATGCTGATTTTGTGTCTGAAGCTGAGGGCCTGGCTCGTGAAATCCTGAGCGATGCTGGGAGAAAGGGTATGACCTCTCCTGAGGCAGCTAATTGCATCCTCAGGGAGATTGAACGCAGATCAGGGGTGTCAGATCCCTATGCCGGGTTCAAAACCAGGGAAATGGCACGGGCTCGGAGGGTTTTCCTGAAGCTGGGGGAGCACGTAGGCGGTGATCTGCGATCACGCGTGAGCTTAGCGGTTTTGGGAAACAGCTTGGATTTCTTCACAGATCCTGATGAAGCCCTCTCTGACATTCAAGATCAGATCAAAAGAGGAGTTTCCTTTTTCCATGATGATATTGGCAAACTCGAGAGCTTTCTCTCAAATGGCCCCCCATTGGTCCTGTATCTGACGGATAACGCCGGCGAGGTTTACTTTGATGAGCCGCTCTTTGAGTACGTTCGAGAGCAGTCAGAAAGAGTGATTTTGATGGTCAAGGGCGGCCCCTCGTTAAATGACGCAACCAGGGTTGAACTGAGGCAAGCCAGCCTTGAAAAACGGTTTCCCGAGATAGCGGATACTGGAACGGATGGAGTGGGGATAGACTGGAAGTACGTTTCAGCTGAATTCATGGATCTTTTTAACCGAGCGGATTTGATCCTTTCAAAGGGCATGGCGAATTTCGAATCCATTTATCCAAGGGATGTACCGAGCCCGGTTTTCTTTCTGTTTAAGGCAAAGTGTCAACCAATCAGAGACTACCTCAAGGCCCCAGCAGAGGTCTATTGGGCACTTTGGCGGGATGGCCATGCGAAAGGTGGGCACCAGTGATTAAGTTCAGTGTAAAGTATCCTCGAGGGTCACACTTTAGCGCTTTAGAAAGATACCGCTCCCGCCCATTTACCGAGGCCGAATAGGTGTGCTTGACAGGACGCAGGGAGCATGGAGATGTCTTTTTTTGCGCAATGCCGTTGAAACGCCCACTGCTCTGAGCGATGGGAGGGCATGGCAAAAAAAGACATCCCCATGCTCGGCTTGAAATTAGGTTAAAACTAAACTGTTACCTTCCAAGAAAAACTCCGAAGGGCAGGGTCTGAGTCAGATGCTGGCAAATTGCGGGGGAGTCAACGTATGAATGGCTGAGATGGATTAGAGCAATGACTATTCCTAGCACAGAGATGTCAAATCGGTGAGGATAGAGGTGAAGCTTTTTGCAACGCTCAGGGAGATCTTCGGCACCAGGAGGATGGAAGTTGCCGTGGAAAACGGGACAAATATAGGCGAACTTCTCAATTTTGTGTTCGACACCCCTCAACGAAGGGTAAACGTCTTCGATAACGGCAAGCTGAAGTCCTCTATCATTATATTGAGAAATGGGAGACATATTCAGCATCTTGAAGGCATCGACACAGAGCTAAGCGACGGAGATAGTGTAGCCATCTTTCCCCCCATTGCAGGCGGTTAAGAAAGGTGCTGTGTTATCGTCTGGCGGGAAATACTTATTACCTGGAGCACCAAATCGTTTATACACCACCTCAAGAAGCAGGAGGGTTATGGCGGTTTGGTAAAGTGACTGGCGGGAGGCTCTGAACGGAAGAAAACTCACATGATCCATGGAAATCTAAATGATATATTGATTGCCTTCAAAATCTTGCAACTTCATTGAAAGGAAACGCGATTACGAAGATAGACGTTCGTTCACTTTTCTCCGGTTTGTTGCCGCTTTTTGTTTTGGCACATTTCGCCCACCATTTGCTGACCGCGCTGCCGATACCGCTTCTGCCGATGATCAGGAGCGATTTTGGCCTTGATTACACTCGTTCCGGGCTCGTGATCTCGGCATTCATTTTGGCATATGGGATTGGTCAGGTGCCGGCTGGCTGGCTCTCCGACCGCGTCGGGCCTCGCATACTTATAGCGATAGGCATAGTAGGTGTGGCTCTGGCTGGGCTTTTGGTTGGCCTTTCCAACACCTACATCGTGATGATTGCTTTCCTCGTGCTTATGGGAGTCCTGGCTGGCGGCTACCATCCGGCTGCCCCACCACTGATCTCAACAACAGTTGAGCCAAGAAGCCTTGGAAGGGCCCTGGGGTTTCACATGATCGGAGGCAGCGCCAGCTTCTTCCTCTCCCCCCTTATAGCTGCCGGCATTGCAACCGCCTGGGGATGGCGCGGGTCTTTCGTCACTCTAGCGGTCCCCACTGCTGTATTTGGGATTACTTTGTACGTGCTCCTGGGTCGACGATTACCCACAAGGGAAATCCAGCCAACGACCGCACCGGCGGATGTTGCGGAAACATCGCCTCAAGGAGGTTCGCGCAGCCTGGCATGTTTTATTTTTCTGAGCACCTTCACCCATGCCGTGGCTTATTCCATAATTTCGTTCATCCCGCTCTACTTGGTTGACCACTTCGGCATTGAGAAAGAGACAGCTGCAGCCCTTGTTGCCCTTATTTATTCTGCTGGCCTCTGGGCTGGTCCTCTGGGCGGCCACTTTTCTGATCGCTTGGGGAGGGTACCTGTGGTAGTGGTGGTGTGCCTCATGTCGGGTCCCCTCATCTACCTGCTCAACCTAGCACCCTACCGGTGGGGTGTTTACACGTTATTCCTTATTATAGGAATGACCATATACGTCCGGATGCCAGTGTCGGAGGCATATATTGTCGGCCGAACCTCAGAACGTCGCCGTTCGTCAGTACTAGGCATCTATTTTTTCGGTAACATGGAGGGAGGAGGACTGCTTACGCCGGTTATGGGTTATCTAATTGACCATTTTGGGTTTTACGCTGGTTTCACAGTGGCAGGGGCAGTGGTGCTTGCAGTAACTCTTGTCTGCGCTGCTTTCTTATGGAGGAGTCATCAATGACGGTCCTGAGACTATCGGGGTTACTCGACGCTGACTCCATCACGCGTATGGCCAGTTCAAACTGACGGATTGATTTTAGCCCGCTTCTCCGGCCACTTTTGCTTCGGTTATGGCAAAGCTTGCCAGCACTTGTTGAAAGGTTTCAAGTTCCTTTTGGAAGTAGTGCCGCTCAGCAGCATTATAACGTATGCTATAAAATGTTTCCCCTATGATCAGGCCATAATAGATGGTTTTGAACTCCAGACCTTCGCTGCTCCTATACGTGAATACGATCCTAAATCCCTCATGTCCGTCTACCGTCGCGGGGGAATTTCCAATGACCGAAAGATTGAAAACAGCCCGGTCAGAGCTCATTTCATCAAGTATGACCCCCGCTGCTTCCTGAGGCAACATTCCCCTCTGGATTTTCTTCTTAGTATGTTTAAAAGGTCGGTTAATGGGGCGCTGTTGAACAAGGATATACTGTAGGAAGGGCCCATCTCTGCTCATAAGCAGATGCTTATTGGCTTTCAATCTCATCCAGTCTTGCGGGATATTGACAGTGAAGGTATGGGTTGGAGACTGATATAGGCCCCTGCCTTGTATCCAAGGAGCGCAGGCACTGATGTGAAACAACAGGAACAGCAGCAATAACCTTTTCATTATCTCTCTTTCTCTCAGTTGCACCGTTCTAGATATTTCTTGATATAGGCTTTGTCCGGTGTATGTGGGTCAAGGGACAAGTATGATTCAAAGGATGTTTTTGCGAGCGTCGTTTCTCCTTCCTTATAATAGATTAACCCAATCGCCTTGTATGGGTCTGGATAGGATGGTTCGATAGCAATTGCTCTTTCGTAGTAAACCCGCGCCCTTCTCGTATCGCCTTCCTTTCCCCGCTGCCTGGAGATTTCACCCAAGAGATAATACGCCCTAGGATCATTGGCTTTGATCGCCAAGTATTTTTTGGCACCTCTTTCGGCAGCGCAGAACCTTCCCGCCTTCAGATCCATGAAGGCATTGTCCAATATGAGGGCATGTACCTTGGCAAGGAAAATCTCTGCGTTCTTTATCCCAGAATTATCTGCATGATATTGGGTGCGAAGGAAATTCCCGTAGTTCTCAATACGGTCCCGAAGTTTTGGATGAGTTCCGAAAAAGAACGGCTCTCTTATCCCTTCCTCATTAAGCTCTCCTATTAAATGCTCAAAAAGCCTTGGCGCTTCACGCGGATCATAGCCGGCTTTTAGGATCAACTTAAGCCCTACCATGTCGGCCTCAGTCTCAAGGTATCGGGAGTAACCGGTAACGGCAGCCATGTAGCCCGTTGATCCGAGGAGGACCGAGAGATCGACGCCTCCCTCACACTCAGTCTGGTTTTGGTGAGCAGGAGCAAGACCGAAGGCCTTGCTTTTGAGGTTCCGAAGAGCTCTTAGGGCGTGCCTATGGGTACAGTGTGTCATCTCATGAGCCAGTAGGGTTGCTAACTGAGCTTCGTTATCCATTCGCGCCAGGATTCCAGTATGGATATAGACGACACCGTTCGGAAACGCAAAGGCGTTCAAATAGGGGTTCTTGATCACCAGCACTTTAAAGGGGATCCGCGAAAGAATCTCGGGCGGTTGGAGATTTCTGGCAACTTCGTTCAGATAACCTTCAAGGTCATGATCACGGTATAAGAGTCCGCTGTTATCTAATATCCTTTCCTCCTCCAGTGACCGTTGCCACAGTCTCTCTTCATCATCCTCAAGCCTAAAGGTTTCGCCTATGGGCTGAACAGTGGCGGTACAGCAACCAGCTGTCAGGGAGCACAGGATCAAGAGAAAAAAGAGGTATCTCATCCGCTGGCACCTGGAAAAGAAGAGAGTATATCTTCCACTAACTCTACCACCCTTTTGGGATCTCTTAGATCATATTCACCCGTAGAGCCCTTCACAGAATACCAGAGGATGGTTCCAGATGAATCCGCAACAGAAAGACTTATGGATCCCTTTGACCTATTCGCGGATATCTGACCAAGGGCATTTACGAGTATCAGGGAATCTGCTTGAAGCCTCTCTAGGAGTCCTTCAATAGGCCCGAAGGAATAGTCGAAGTTCCTGATTCTCTCCGGAAATAGCTGCGGGCCGTAAGTGTGCAACTGGATAGATCTACTAACTGCTCGGTACAGGGCTTGAATGCCTTCCATTTCTCTCGCTATTTCTTCACTCATAGTCAGTGGCTTTATGTTGTAATGTTTTTCCCTGAAACGAGCTAGCACCGCATTACCTAAGTTGCGCTTACCGATTGCACACCAGTCATCTCTTAGCTCAACCAAGCCACCTGGTGAGACTTCATAAATCCTGACGTCAGAAACGATGAGCACAGGTTTCCCTATATTCTTAACCCTCATCTCAAATTCTGAATGTGTGCGGTATGAGTGCGATGCACATCCACATATGCTGATTGAAAGGCAGAGAGCCGAAAGAACGTGAAGAAAACCTTTCTTATTGGAGCTCATTTTTCTCCTTTGGTATATCGATAAGCTAGCCTTACCGAGCAATACTTTAAGTATCGGCAACTATCGTTGCTCCCTTTAGCCAGATCCTCCTGGCTCCCAAGGGCCAGGCCTTTGCTTGAAGGCAGGGCGGTTTGGTGATCTTTGGTTTTGTCTGAAATGCAGCCATACAGGTAGTTCTGACTATTATCCTCAACTAGTTTCTCTAGCAAACCACCTGTGCTTTCAGAAAACCGACAATGAGAATCACCACTGGCCCTTGACAGATTCGTTATCGCTTGCTAGANTGTTAAAAAGGTTATGGTGCGCTATGCTCCTGGAAGCGTTAAGAGCTTCCGAGCTCCAGAGACAAGGCACTTGCCTTGAGGGTGAGGGTTATGACACGTGCAATTTGAGTTCGGCTGAATATCGTTTGGGAACTATGTTTATTTGAAGAAGCGAAAAGGAGGTATGGCCACATGAAAAAGTTATTTTTGTTACTTTTAGCAGTGCTGTTCCTTTACGGCTGCGGCGCAACGGCGAGGGAGTCTGAGTTCTGGAAGCACGGCTCCGTGTACAAGAACTGGGATCACATGAAATTCAGTCTATATGGTTACAAGAACCCCACTGCCGAGACAGCAAAGAAGTCTCAAGAACAGGGCTGGTGGGGAGTCGAGGTTCCGTATATCCCCGCAGAATGATCGTCTGGCCAGCGTTTATTGCCAGCAGCTTCTTCCCCCTTAAGGTAAAGCCTCTTTTTGCCTGTTGAGGGAGAGGTGTTCCCGTATCATGGAATCTTAAAGAATCCACAGATTACCTGACATATCTTCTATTTGATTATTGCCTTAGCTCCGCACATATGCTGAAACCCTAGTATAACCTCATCCGTATCAAGAGGGAGGGGGTTTCATCAGTTCCAAAGCTCCCGGGCTGGCCGGCCTGGTCACTTCAGAAAACCCCCGCCCTCTTTAGGATAGGCATCAGCAAAGAGAAGCTGAAGCCGGAATCGATATTCTCAATAATTCGTTGCTGAGTGAAGACAGAGTAAGTAACGGATGAGGCTCCAAAGGCATTCTATTAAAGAATGCGGTTGATCTCTTCTTGTTCCAGTCTCATGGCTGACCTGGACCGGAGTTTCCTGAGTTTTCGGTGAACCCCGTTGTCCATGAGCGACTCGCGTGAGCAGTGGGGGACCC
>JGI24422J19971_10000607_pt1 | contig 20241 bp, 17 predicted proteins | sample DeeMarSWOR152_54_FD_19971 | JGI IMG/M metagenome (IMG submission 19971) | reverse complement strand
ATAGTGTCCTATTTGACCGGTTTTGCATGCAGATGATTGCTGTTTCTTCTTCTTCTGCAACAAACAGAACACCATAAACCTTAATCGATCAAACATCGCTAGAACCAATGCTGAAATTTGAAGTCTTGCAAAGCAGTATTTGGGCGAATTTGTAAAGTGTCGAAGCCATATATACTCTGTTGTATGAAATTTTGGCTTCATATTTCTATCACTTTACCAGCTCCTCCTTCGACATATTTCTCAGGATATAGTGACTTTATTGTTGACTTAAACTGGGTACAATGAGCGGGACAGATGAAATCCAAATCCTCGAGCAAATGGAAATCGTTGAATCCATGCAAACCCCCGATAAGCGCTCGGGCTTTTCCAAACTGCGATGCCGCTTTCAGAATGTTTTTAACTTCGGGATGGGAGCATCCCACGATCACAACCAGTCCCTTTTCTGTCTTGATTGCGAGAGATTGTTCTATATTCTTGAGTTCGCCGGTTGAAAAAATATTTTCATGGATTTTAAGAGGTTCTTTTACTTTAATCGCTTCTCTTGCGCTATGCGGTTTCGGGCATGACAATGGAATATAAACTTTGACCGGGTTTATCTTGAGAAAATCTGAAAGTCCTCCTGTGTGATCCCAATGAGCATGGGAAATGAAAATCTCTTCAATCATGGTAGGTTTTATGTTAAGTTTTTTCATATTTTCGAGAAGTATAGAGCCGTTTGCACCGGTATCAAAGAGTATTTTTCTATCATATGCCTCTACAAGGCAGGAGAAACCCCAGTCAGCTTTAAGACCTTCTTTCCATGCTTCGTTATCATAAATAATGGTAATTTTCATCTTATTACCTCCTTACATAATTTGTGCAATCTTTCATCAATGCTTCCATCTGGAAGCATCCAATCTGGATGTGGTTCTCCCCTCTCTTCCATTTGATAACGGATACAGTTTTCCCAATCTCCTTTACAGTATAGTTCGACCCATTCTTTACTTAATTTTTCTTCTTCATAAAATCTTTTCATCGGGCATATAGGATACCATTTGCAATCTATAAGAAGTACTTTCATCTTATGGTAATTTTTTATCATTTTTTCTTTAATGGAACTGTTATAGAGAACAGCGGCAGGATGCTGCAAAGGGAGTATTTTTTTATCGCTAGCCAAAAAAATCTTACCATAAACCTTGTGAAATTCTGGTTTAGGAGGCAGTTGAATATCATGTTTTTCAAAGATATATTTAGTCGCATAATAACCCAGCGGGGCTATTACTGCTGGATTTATTAATTCTATCTCCTTATCTAAGTACTTACTGCATGTTTCAACTTCATCCCTCTTTGGCCTCCTATATTTCGGAAGCATGCATTTAATCAGGTTTGTCATGTAAATCTTTTTTCTATCGATATTAGTCGTCCTTAATAGTTCATCTAATACTTTTCCTGAAGGTCCGATGAACATTTTTCCTTCTCTATCCTCATTCTCTCCGGGCGCTTGAGCAATGAGCATGAGTTTAGCGTTTAGATTTCCCTCCCCGCAAAGAGCTTTTATTCTGGTCTCAGATAGTCTGCATTTGTTGCATTTCTTTATCCTTTCATTCAAGTCCTCGATCCCCATTGTAATGCCCTCTCTGCTTGAGCTATTTTCAACATTATAACAACACGCGCAATTTTATATAATTTAATATGTGTGGAACTCGTTTTTTGCTCCAATAAAACTTTTGTAAAACGTATTTTGGGGTTAGGGGGGACTGGGGATGTTTAGGGGATGTTTTTGAAGTTTTTGGGGGTTTTTGTGCTTAGTAATATGTGTCACTAAATAATGCAGGGTCTGTAAAATCTAACCCAAGTATCTAAAATGCTAGACAAAGAGGGGGTAAGAGTAGCATAGAACGAAAAAAAGTGGTATGGTCTTTTTCCTAAGATGGAATCACTTTGAGAAAATCATAGGATAAAGATCACCGCTCTATTCTGAACGCGATTTTAACCTTCGCTTGATACTCAACGATCTCGTTTTGCTTCACTTTTGCCCCGAAAGATGTTATATCTATCCACTCAATCCCTCTAATAGTCTTAGCTGCTTCATCAAGAGCTTCTTTTACAGCTTCTTGAAAATTATTAGGGGAAACGCCAATTAACTCGATATTCTTAATTACCACATCAATTCCTCCAAAATCCTGCTCAAGAATTTTTTGATTAAAATTAAAACTTCAGATATTAAACTTTCTGTATAATAAACGCTACTGGTTGGCTTTGTGAACGTGCTTAGACATAGAAATCGGTGCAGATTTTTATTTGGTTGGAATAAAGGCGGTAAAAGTGGATTTGGAATATGATGATATTATTGAAAAGCTAAAATCTTTTTCTAATCCTAAAGCGGTTGGAAACATGGCGAGGTATGGAATTATGCCAGAGAACGCTTATGGTGTGTCTATTCCAAACTTAAGGAAGATTGCTAAGGAAATAGGGAAGAATCATGGGCTTGCTCAACAGCTTTGGGCTTCGAATATTCGTGAGACTAGGATACTTGCAAGTATGATTGATGACTCTAGAATGGTTACTGAGGAGCAGATGGAAGAGTGGGTAAGAGATTTTGATTATTGGGAGGTTTGTGACCAATGCTGCACGAATCTTTTTCAGAAGACTAAATTTGCGTATCAGAAAGCTGTTGAATGGAGTTCAAATGAAGAAGAATTTGTTAAAAGGGCGGGTTTTGTTTTGATGGCTCGTTTGGCTGTTAGTGATAAGAAGGCGGATGATGAACAGTTTGTAGAGGCTTTTTCCCATTATAAAGAGGGAGACTTTTGATAATAGGAATTTTGTTAAAAAGGCGGTTAATTGGGCTTTAAGGCAGATTGGAAAACGGAATCTCAATTTGAATAAGAAAGCAATTGAAACTGCTAAAGAGATTCGAAAAATGGATTCGAAAAGTACTAAATGAGTTGCTTCTGACGCGATTCGAGAGTTAACAAGCGCAGCGGTTCAAAAAAGATTGCGACGTAAGAGGAGGGGATAATCGTTTTCAATTTGTTTTTGTTCATGTCGTGTTCAGTTTTTCTCTACTTATATAAAAAATTTGGTTTTTTTTTAAAAAAAAGGATTTGTGCCCCTAAAATAGGGGGGTTATTAATATCCTAAATGTTCTCTGCGTATTTCGACGCTTTGTGACATGAATATGGGGCCGATAATTTTTTGGTAGAGTTCTACGTAGCCGTCTTGTTCTGATGCTACTGCTACGATGTTTGGGGCGTCTGCTTGTGGCGCTATTAATACTTCTTCTCCATCTCTTGCCACTGCGAAGTAGTTTTGTTCTTTGTACTGGCGTACTCTAACATTTGGCATGGAAAAGACGTTTCCTAACCAATCAGAGTGGGATTCGACTTCGACATCGGTAACTAGGTGTATTCTTTTTGTTGTAGCTATTTCAGTGAGCGCTTCTATGGGCATATCTTCTACAGTTGGTGTTACTATGGTTATGGTGGATTTTACGCGTCGGAACATGGATTTTATGAAATTGATCACGCTTTCCCGACCAATTATCAGCCAGGTTTGTTCTGTTTCTTTTGTCTTAAACTGTCTCGCTCCTTTCCATAAATTCATCATGGCGTCATTTGTTTCCTTGGCTTTATTTACGCTTTTTGTTATTAATTCGTGAACTTTCTCCTTTACACCGTCTGTCGCTGCTAGTCCTTCTTCCATCTGTTTTTTCACGGTTTCTTTTAAAATTGTTTGCAGTTCTTGTACGGTTTTTTGAACTGTTTCCATGTTTGTGTCTAAAGTTTCCTTTACTTTTGTTGAAGTTCCTTGTATAACCGCCTGTGCTTTTCCGGTTTCTTCCTGGATCTTTTCTGAAACTTCTGCGGTTTTTGTTGTTACTGTTTCTGTGTAGTTGGCTTCGTGGGCGTTTAATGTTTCTAAAATGGTATCTTTGTTGTCTGTTATGCCTTTTGTCAGTAAGTCGGCTAGCTGTTCTGCGGTGTTTGTAAGCTCTTCTTCAGAGCTTTTTATCGCTTGTTCTGCCGAGGTTAAGTGTTGGTTTACAAGATCGCTTAGTCCTGATTTTAACGCGCCTATTGTTTCTGTGGTGGTGTTAACGGTTTCTCCTATTTTCGTGTTTGCTTCTTGTTTGAAAGTTCCGACTGTTTCTTCTTGCATCTGGATCGTTAAGGAGGTTTTTTCTTCTATTTCTGTTTTTGTCTGCTCGATGTTTCCCTTAATCTTGGCAGTTTGTTCTCCAATCTTTGAGGCTGCTTCCTCTTTTAGCCGGGATACTTCGCCTTCAATTTTGGATATATTAGCAGTTTTTTCTTGATTGGCCACGTCTTTGAAGCTGGTTACTGCTTGCTTAAGCTGGGTCATGGTTTCGTCTATAGCGGCGTTAGAGGCTGTCATGGCTTCTCCTACTTTTGATTTTAGTTGTTCGTTTGAGTTTGAAACACTTGTTTGAAGGCTTTCACGCGCGTTATTTAAAGCGTTATTTCCGCTTTCAATATGGCCTGAGCACTCCTGCCCTATCTCGTTTATCAGTTCCTCTAAACTTGATTTATGCGCATTTAGAGTGTCTTTAAGCAGGGTGGAATAGGTTTGTTTGTAGGTTTCAAGAACCGATTTTACTGTCTGTTTTGATTGTCCAAGCAGCGTGTCTAAAGCGCTGTTTAAAGCATCTATTCTCTTTTTTTGTTCTTCGAGAAATGTTGTTAAAACGTTGGAAGCCTCTGCTTTAAACGTGTCCATGGAGGCTAAAACACTCGATTTCGAAACGGGTTTAGGTTTAACCGGTTTCTCAACCTCGCTTTTCTCTTCCTCTTCTTCACCCTTATCTAGTTCTTCCTCACTATCTCCGCCGTTTGTCAGAATTTCTGCTTTTCCACCGCTTTCTCCTAGAAGAGCGTTTACTTCCTCTTCTATCTGTTTTCTGAGTTCTTCGTTTTTAGTTTGCAGTCGGGCCAATTTTTCAGAGACTATTGTTTTCAGGTTGCTGGAAAAGGCGTTTATTTCATCGGTGCTTTTTGTTATTATTTCCTCGATCTTTTGCTCGAAGGTGGTTTTTGCATCTTCAAAGCTTTTCAACGTGGTTTCTAGCGTTGAATTAGTGGCCTGAGATATGGCGTTTTTCGTGTTGGTGGCTTTAAGATCGCAATCAGAAATTTGTGTATTAAGGGCTTCTTCAAGCCCTGTAAGTGTCTCTGTGTAGGTTTTAATGAGGGAAGTGGATGTAGAATCTAAGACTGTTTCATGGCTGGAAGTTAACTCGTTGGTGGATGTTTCTAACCCGTTGGCATGGGTATCAAGCGATATCGTTATGTCGGTTTTTATCTGATCTAAGTATTCTTTCTGCTTTTCCAAGAAGCTGGCAAGAGTTTCATCCAGCTTTAAACCAATATTTTTCGCCGTTTCTTCAAAAGCTTTAATCCCTTGTTCATCTAACTTTGTTATAGTGGAGTTTTGGAAAGTTTCCACTCCTTCTTTATAGCCCGGAAATAATCCTGAAATCTTAAGAGTTACTCCTTCTTTTACAGTGGTCTCTGCCTCCTTTATTTGAGCTACTGAGCCCTCAGTTTTTGTCGATAAATCGTTCTTCGTCTCTCCGGATTTTGTTTTATACTCCTCTAAGTGACCTTGAAGCATACTTACCATAACATTTTTTGTTTCTTCTAAAGCACTACCTAGGTCCTCAGAATCCTTCGTAAGGGCATCACTGACAGAGGTTTCCGCTTCTTCTTTCACTTTAATTATTTGATCGATTGATTGTAAAGCAGTTTTTGTAAGGGTTTCTTGTGCAGCACTAGCTGTCTGCTGTATCGCCTCTACTTTTTTATCAATCTGGCCTGCCATCTGTTCATAAGCAATCGATAACTCGTCTTGGAAACTGCCTAAAAAGTCCATGAAAGCTTTAAAAGGAACCCCAACAATATACCGGTTGACTTTCCCCTCAACTTTTTTCAGCGTCCCTGCCTCAGCTAAAGTTTCAGCAATGCTTTCAGCCTTCTCCCAGGGAAGACCCGTGTATAAACTGATTTCTCCCACGCTTAACTGACCCAAAGCTAGAATACTCTTAAAAACAAGAACTTCCTCAGAAGATAAACCAAGAAGTTTTGAAACTTCATCTTCAATTGCCATTTAAAAACACCTAAGAAAATCTTAGGGAAAACTCAGATTTAACTTATTCGGCGAGAAGTCCCCTTCTGGAAAAGGCTTTTCCGAACCTATTGACCTGAATCGAAGCTGATAATAGGGTATAAGATGAAGTAATAGAAGCCCAAAACCCCCTTGCGAAAGCGGGTGATAGTTAACCTTTTGTAAACCCTTAAAACCTTTAAGAGGCAGTTTTTCTTTGATAGAAGGAAAAAAAGGGGTGTATTAACGGTTTATCTTATCTTCGTTTGTACTTCCTTAATAAGATGAACAGAAACCATCCTGTTACAATTGACATTGATAATAATATACTTCCAGCAGCCAAATCAAGAGTTTCTATTTCAAGAAAATAGAGCCCCGATATGTCGATTATTAGGGTTACTATGAAGAGTATTTGCAAGTTACGCAGAAAGAAGTTTTCTTCATCATTTACAATTATTTCTAACATTTCACGTTCGCGGCTCAGTGTTTCTCTAACCTTAGCAATGATGCCTTCCATACAATCGAAATACTCGAACCCGTTAAGAACCCTGATCTGCTCCTTTAACAATCCGGTCTTGAAAAGACTTGTAAATATAACACGGGGAACTTTCTGAATGATCAGCTCTTGGCTAATCTCTAAGACTTTCCTGTTTAACATATTTTCCAGCGTTTGAAGTTGACTGATAGCTTCACTTACAGGGGTCTCTTTTTCGCGCATTAATTGAAGCACTTTATCAAACTCAAAAGAGAGTTCCATGATGTTTTGAAGGTGTGTTAGAGTGAGGAATCGTTGAACATTGCCGATTTCTGTTGCGAAGAGAACGTCGATAAGCGTGTTTTTCATGGATATGGGATCTGCTAGCGCCTCGCCTGGTACAACAACATTTCCAGCATTTGTCAGATACACGCAGTCATCTCTGTAAGGGCTTAAGTCTTTTAGTTCTAATTGTTCTGACATCGCTTTTGTGTCAAGGTCGTTCCATTTGTCTGTGCGTAAAGCTAATCCTAGAGCGTATGCAAAGTTTTTTCCGGTCATGGTGTAGTCTTTTGTTGAGAAATCTGGTTTAGCATCCCAAACAATCCAAGTGTGATGCCACGGTGATGTTTTTATTGTAGCGTGTAGCTCCACCGGCTTCTTTAGCTCCTTTTGAATCATTTCAGTTATGAGGTCAGCAAACTCTTTTAGTCTATCCTTCAAGCTAACTCTTTCAGGTAGGAGTAAGATATTGGCTGGCTGGCTGACACATATGAAATCGTCTATCTTATAATAATCATCGAAATCAAATACACAGTGAAAGTTCAAAGCTCCCCCGAAGTGGACATGTCCATTTATCGATACTTCTCCTTTGAGATAAGGTCTACCCTCACACTCAAACTCTTTTTTCTCAATGTGAAAACAAACGGGCATTAACTTTTCTGATTCTCTTGCTAACCATTTTAAGGGGTATAAATCGCCTTTACAATCCCAATACGGATAACCGTCTTTGAGCTTGTAACCGTTTTTTTCTATAATTTCACGCACTTTTTCTTTTCTGAAGAAAGTGTCAGTTTCGTATAGTAACCAGAAAACTAGGCGCAATTTGAAAGAGTATTCTTCTTCTTCGTTGCTCATGAGAGTTCACCACCCGTAATGATGATAGTTACGCAAATTTTCTACCTTAGGTGAATTTATCTTTGAAACAAGAATTAAAGTTTTGGGCAGAGTTTTAGGCTTTTTAAGAGCGTTTCTTCAAAGGCTATGAAAGTTGATTCAAGTACTTTTCTATTTGGTTGCATGCAGCGATTACGTTTGGACATGCTGTTTCCACAAACGTTTCTCTGTCTTTTTTCCATTTATCTTTGGATTCTAAGTATGTGTCAAGAGCTATTTTTCCGTCGTAGTCAACTGTGGCGATTCTGGTGAATAATTCTTCTTTTGACATGCCAAAATCCGTACCTGGAAGCATTGCAACACTTACCTTCTCTAGCAAGTCCTTGCAAAGCCCTTCATCTGTGCTAACGTTTGCTTTCTCTAACTTTTCGGCGAAAGGTTTGAAGTCGGGGAAAAGGTAGAAGGCGCCCACAGGCTCTGGACACTTAATACCGATCTCCACGAACCTTGAATAAACGTATTTCGTTACGATTTCATGCACTCCAGTGCAATCCTTGATAAACTTTTCATTGGATTGATTCTCGCTATAAGCCGCAATTGCAGCATATTGGATCGGTGCTGAAGCACAAGACCAGGTTTCACTTCCGATCGATAACATTTTTTCAAGAAATTCTTTCTCTCCTTGGGGAATAAGGGCTACTCCCAGCCGATAACCGCCCAAAGATTGGTGTTTTGATAATCCGCCTGTAACAATAGTGCCTTCAGGGTACTCGTGAGCTATGCTATGATGTTCTATGCCTTCGAAAGTTATTAAGCCATAGATCTCATCCGAAATCACAATGATCTTATTTTCCCTCGCAAAGTCAGCAATCTCTTTTAATCTGTTTTTAGAGAATGTTGTACCTGTAGGATTACATGGAGAATTAATCAGCAGTATTCCTTGTTGCGCTTTTTTTGAAGCAGGCAACCGTTCCATGACTTCTTCTAAGCCAGCTTTTGTTATGAGATAACCGTCTTCATACTTTGTAGGAATACGAGTCACGTTTTTTCCCATAACCTTTGCTTGTGGCTCATAAGTTACCCAAAAAGGGACAGGTAATATTAAGTCTCCCTTTATTGTTAGTAAAGAGTCAAAGATCAGTTCTTTACTGCCTGGACCTACGATTATCTGGCTAGGATCATAATGAAGACCGAATTTCCTCTCATAAAAACCACTAATCGCTTCTCTGAGTTCTGGTAAGCCTTGGGTTGGCAGATAGCTCTTCCTGTGAGCGTTATCAATCAAGGCTTTTTTGATGTGTGGGTGAACCTCAAAAGGAGATTCCCCAAATCCCATATGGAGTACTTTTTTGCCTTCCTTCCTTTTCTTCTTTACTTCCTCGTTGATTTCAAGGGTTGCGGACCTCTCTAAGCTTTTCAAGGTATCTGATATGTTGATCGTCATATTTATGTTCCCTCGCTGAAAAATACTATTACNCAATTTAATACGTAAGTTAGGGTTTTTTACATTTCGCCTATCTCTTTTTAAGATATTGTTCATGTTCTGGAAGCACAAATTAANGACTAACACACGGTTTTGACAATGTGNTCAAACAGTATCCGTCTAATTTGGCATTTACNAAAGCTCCGCCCGTAAAAGGGCTAGTTCGCGGGTTAAGACTTTCTTTTTGCNGGAANGGGTAGTGAGGGTTTAATGTTTTTCGGNTAACATCTTTATTTTTTAANCGATTGGNTGAGAAAGCGTTGAGGTTTCGGTTTATGCTTCATGATTTGTATGTGATTAAAAATAGTGTATGCGTCTTTCATAAGAAGATTGGCGGTAAATATTGTGTGGATGCTGATCTTGTTTCTGGTTTTTTGTCAGCTGTTGAGACGTTTTCTAAGGAGTTACGGGATCGTATTAGGGTTATTGAGATGGAACGGTTTAAGTTTGTTTATGAGGTTTCTGATTTGAATGGGTTTATTTTTGTTGTTCAAAGTGATACTGAGGATGATTTGGAGGGGATTTATAAGCGTTTAAAATCGTTTAAGAGGTATTTTGAGGAGGAGTTTGATGGGGAGTGGGATCGTTGGAATGGTAGACTTCCCCCGAGGGCAAGGGCTGAAGATTTGACACAGAAATGGCTTGGAGGAGAAACTTTTAGGGGTAAAAAGGAGGATTTTTTGCAGACTTTTGTGCCAGTTGCACGTTTGAGGCGTAGAGAGACCTTGTCTCCTGAGGAGGTTAAGGTGCTTAATTATGCGTTTTGGAGGGGAAGAATGCGTTTGACTGATTTGATTAATGATTTACGTCTCCATGAGAATCTTGCGAGAGGAGTGGCTAATGGTTTGATTGAGAAGGGTTTTTTGAAAAGGGAGGATGTTAGTGAAAGTATTAATACATAATGTTGTTTTATGTAATTTTAATGGTTTTTTTGGTTAGAAGTCTGCCAAGTTTTTTATTGTTGGTTGGTTTTTGATGCAGGATTCTTCATTGTTTTTAGACATGCTTGAGGAAGTGGCGAATCAGAATAATAGTAGGATAATTTTGGCTTTGGATGATGTGGTTTGTTTTCCTTCGGATAGGGAAGGGTTGAAAAGGGTTAGGGAGGAGGCTGTTTCAAGGGCTTTTAAGCTCATTGAACTTCTTTCTGATTTGATAGCGGGAGTGAAGATTAATAGGCAGCTTGTTTTGCCTTTGGGTCTTTATGATTATGTTTTTGAGATAGTGGATTTTGCCCATGGTTATGGGTTGCCGTGTATTGCTGATTGCAAGGTAGGAGATGTGGGACATACTAATCGATGGATTGCTACGCACTATTTTAATGCTGGTTTTGATGCTATTATAGCTAATCCTTTTGTGGGGTGGCGTGGAGGGTTGGATTCTGTTTTTGATGAGGCTAGAAAAAGGGAAAAGGGCGTTATATTGCTTGTTTATATGAGCCATGCTGGGGCCTTGGAGGGGTTTGAGAAGGTTGTTTTAGATGAAGAGGGGAGCGGTCAGCCTTTCTATTTAGTTTTTGCTAGAAAAGCGGTTGAATGGAAAGCTAGCGGTATTGTTGTTGGCGCCACGTTTCCGGGAAAGATTATAGAGGTAAAGGAGATAGTAAAAGAAGAATCTATCCCGATATTTTCTCCAGGGGTAGGAGCTCAAGGAGGTAGTGCGAGGGAGGCAGTTGAGGCGGGAGCGGATTATCTTATTGTTGGGAGGACGATAATTTCTTCCTCTGACCCGCGGGAAACCGTTAAAAAACTCTTAAAAGATTGTTCATTATAATGAAAAAGCTAGATTTACCAATTTTTTGAGAGTTATCGAGGGTTTAGATGTTGGGAAAATTGAGGCGAAAGCAGAGGATAATGTTTAGTTTGTTATTTGTGATTATTTTTGTTGTGGCGGTTTTTTCTGTTCAAAGTTTTGGGCAAAACGTTCAGGCAAATGGAGGGGAATTGGAGCCGGGAGATGTTGTTGAGGGTTATCTTGATGGTTCAGACGTTTTAGAGAATTATGATGTTTATTTGGTAGTTTTAGAGGAGGGGAAGAATTATGCTTTTCAGATCCAAGCCTTTGATGATGATGATTTTGATATTTATCTTTTAACTGAAAATTATTCGAATCTTCCTCCAGATCCTGATATTAGCACGAGGATTAATGAGGAGCTTGAAGAGTATCTTATAGCCTATTCGAATCAGACTACGGACTCTTCTACTGTGGATAGGATTGTTTGGGAGGCTGATAATAGCGGTGAGTATTATATTTGTCCCATAGCTAAGGAGGGAGAGAAGGGGAAGTATGAACTAAAGTTTGATATCACGGGAGGAATTTTGCCTATTATACTAATAGGAACGATTTTTGTCGCACCTTTTCTTGCCTTATTATTATATTTAAATAGGGGTAAAAAGAAGCCCCCTCAAAAATATTGCATTAAATGTGGAGCGGAACTTTTAGAAGGCGCAAATTTCTGCATTAAATGTGGAAAAAAAATTTGGGGTTATAGGTAGAAATTTTTGGTTTTTTTTTGGTTTTTTGTTTGTGATTGTTTGTTTTTTTGTTTTGTGGTGTTAACGGTCGAAGAATGGGCTCTTGCCTGTTGCTGCGAGGGGTATGCCTATGATTATGTCGGCTTCTTCTAGTATTTTTAGCTGTTTTGCCGCGGCGCCTACCTTGTAGATTATTCTGTTGTCTACGTTATGGATTTGAGCTGTTTTTACGGCGGATCCGAGGGCTATTCCTAGGTCTAAAATTTTGAAGGCGCAGAAAGGCCCTTTAAAGTCGCGAGCGTCTTCAAATAAGGTTTTTTTAAGTTCTTCGCATGTCATTCCGCAGGCGCCGCAATCAAGGCCGACCGGTTTTCGTCCTCTTACCCCCAAAATTATTAAAGATTGGGCAGCGTCTATGCTGTTTGCGTCTCTTTCCCAATTTTTTCCTCTTTCTTCGGCTAGTTCACGCATCTTTTTCGCTATTTCTTCTTTTTCTTTTTCACTTGCTATTTTAAATAAAACATCATCTTTTCCTCTTGTTTTTGGAGCGGTTTTTGCTGAAATTAACATTAAACTGGCTACATCATTAACAGCTTTTTCGAGAGACATATCTTATTCACCTATCTTAGTCTTAATTAGTTAAGATTGAAAAAGGGATAGGAGTTTAAGTTTTTATTTTTGTCGTTGCTTTTTGATTTAAAGGGGGAGGGATATTAAGGAGAATTAGTTGTTTCTGTGGTTTCTTTACTGTTTTCGTTTTCTTTTTTTTGTTTTATCTTTTCGAGGGGTTTTAGGGTTTTTCCTTTGATTTTTGAGCCGCAAGATGGACATTCGCCTTTGGTACGTAAATATTCGAGCAAGTGGGATTTGTGAGCGGGTTTATTGCATTTTGGGCAGACTTTTGCGTCTTCACCGTTTTGTATAGGGTTATTGCACACGCTGCACCAGGGGATTTTTTCTTTGCATGAACTACACTTTTCTTCGACAGCGAGGGTTAATTCACCGCACCAGTAACATTTAGCTCTGAATCGTGGATCTAGTGGATGGGGGCCCGACTCTATTATCAGTTTGTTGTTTTCTATTTTTCCTTTGAAGATTCCTTCTCCTAAGAGAAGGGAGTACATGAGTACTACTTCGTCTTTTGGGAGACCTAATTTTTCAGCGATTTGTTTTATTTTGATTTCTTCTTCGTCCTTTAAAAGGTCTGTAAGTTCTTGAAATTTGCCTCCTAGCTCTTTTGGGGTACGGGCGACTAAAATTTGTGGTGGATTTGGTAGATGGAACTCATTATTTACGATGTCAACGGTTATGATACCTTGGCTTATTAATTTGTAAATCTCGCATTGAACGTTTTCCCTTGGGGTTTTAAGTAGATTTGATAGGTTTTTTGGATTTAGTGTAGATTTTCCAAGCATGTAGCCTAAAATTGTGCGGGTGGTTTCTGGGAGGGAGTAGAATGGTGGTGAAAAGGGGTTAGGCGGTCGGTATTCTAATGTGAATGTTCCGTTGGTCATTTGGCCTTTTATGAAGTTTTCAGCAAGGAGATCATAGATAATGTTTTCTTCTTCATTTTCTGTTATTATTTTTCTTTCTTCTTCTGGGCTTTTATTGGTGCATGAGATGAGGAGTTTACGTATAAAGCTTGTTGTCAAGGTTTTATGTGCGATAATCGCCCCTAAAGTTATGAGTTCTTTTTCGTTGAGTTCGCGTGAGTAAGGGCTGGGAAGTTTTGGGGGTTTTTTCAAAACGAAGATATCATCTTTGTTTATGAAACCGTTAATAATGCCGTAGAGTAAGAGGTCAAATATTAATCTTAATAGGTCTATTTCTGCCACGTTGAGCTTTTTCTTCATTTGTTTTATGGGTATTGATTTATAGGCAATTATCATTCCTGTTACTTTTTTATGGGAGTCACTTAGTTCTTCAATATCCATGGTTTGGCTTATTTCTGAAAGATTTTCCAGGCGGATTTTATCTTCTTCAAAGTATACGTTTATTGTTCCGTCACAAGCCAGGGAGTATATGTTTTTTCTTAAGGTTAATTCGTCTTGAGATATGAGATGAGATGCTTTTTTGACTTCAATTTCCTTGTATGCTACTAAAAGACCCACCACATCTCTAAGTCCGCCTTCTAAAAGATAGGGATCTACGGGTAGCTGATCAAAAGATAGTTTTTCTAGGGAGAAGTCTTGCTTTTCTCTAAATTTTCCTGTTATGGTGCCTTCAGCAACAAGTCTGAGCAAAGTTGAAATTACGTCTTTTTTATCTCTTCCTAAAAGCTCTGATAATTTACGGATATTCTGGAGTTCATGGGTTAATAATAAGCCTATAAGTTCTTTTTCTTCAGGTTCTAACTCGTTTAAATCCCGTGGAGAACTAACAGTTACGAAATCTACCAGAAAGAAGCCATTTTTAGTACAGATAGCGCATACAGATTTGGAAGCTAAGCGATAAATTACATCTAATATTTCCTCGTTTTTTAGGGAGAGTATTTTCCCTATTTCGCTTACTTTAATACCATCAGGATGACTCATCAAAAGACCTAATACTTTTATCTCTTTTTCAGAGAGATCGGAAAAATCGGCTCTTAAGGGGCCGATTTTAAAGCTTGACACGATGAAATTATTACCCTCATATTTGCCGCTTAAAACGCCATTTTCAGGACCAATAAGCAGTTTGAACAGTTCTGAGACCTGTTCTTTTTTAAGATCAAGTAATTTGGCCAAGGTTTTTGCTTCTAAAGCTCCATAGATGGTAGCATACCCTATAAACCTCATAATTTGAAGATCGTTAAGCCATGGAACCCTTGACTTAATTTGTTCTTGAAGTGTTTCTACTATCATCAAAATATCACCAAAAGGAAAAGCCCTAATATTATTAACGAAGATATTTATAAAAAATCCTTTGATTTTTTATATTCTGGATAATTATGTGATTTAATAAGGGTGTTATTCTTGGAGGATTACGATAAGAACATCAGAAGTTTGACGGTTTTTGAGGGAAAAAACCGTTTTATTGAAGCAGGTTTTCCTGTGAATAAGTATCGTTTGGCGCGTACAGAAGAAGAAGCGGTAAAATTTGCTAAAGAAATAGGTTTTCCTGTGGTTTTAAAAATAGTTTCACCTAAAATCTTGCATAAAACAGATGTTGAAGGTATTATTTTGAATTTGAAGGATGATGAAGAAGTTTCTCAAGCTTTTAATAAGCTTATGAAAATCATGCGAAAACATGATCCTTCCTGTATGAAGTCTGAAAAAACCGGTATAATGGTTGAAGAGATGGTAGAAGATGGAACAGAAACCATTATTGGAGGCTTTACAGACAAATCCTATGGAAAGGTTATAATTTTTGGTTTAGGCGGAATATTTGTCGAAATTTTACAAGATGTTTCTTTCAGGTTAGCGCCTATTGAAGAGTATGATGCTTGGGAAATGGTGAAAGGAATCAAAGGATCAAAAATTCTTTTAGAAGGATACAGAGGAAAAGGACCTTATGATGTTGAAAAACTTATCGACGTCATTGTAAAAGTTTCAAAATTTTTCCATAAAAGAGAAGAAATTTTAGAGTTTGATTTAAATCCGATATTTGTTTTACCTAAAGGAAAAGGTGTAAAAATAGTAGATGTGAGGGTGATCTTAAAAAGCGATTAAGGAGGCAGGGAGGATCCTATCTTTCTCAGGTTTAGGTCTCTTGGAGGATTATTTTAAGGAAATATTCGTGGAATCGGGTGTCATCGGTAAGTTCGGGATGAAAAGCGGTGGCAAGTATGTTTTCTTGGCGGACTGCAACAACAATATCTTCTAACCTTGCTAAAATTTCAACGTTTTCTCCTATTTCTTCTATGGCAGGAGCGCGTATAAAAACGCCTTTGAAAGGTTTATCGCCTAAAATGGGGACGAGGAGGTCTGTTTCAAAACTTTCTCTTTGTCTGCCAAAATAGTTACGCGAAACGGTAACATTTAGAAGGCCTAAAGTAGGCTGATTTATCTCCCCGACCACCCGATCGTAGACGTTTCTAGCAAAAACAATTAATCCAGCACAGGTTCCAAATAAGGGAACTTTTTTGGAAGAGAGCTGTTTAATGGTAGAAAAAACGTTTAAACGGGAAGAAACTTTCCCAAAAACAGTACTTTCTCCACCTGTGATTATAAGACCGTCAAGTCCCTCTATTTCTTCAGGCTTTTTAACGACTAAAACTTCGCCTTTTAAGCTAAGCTTTTCTAAAGCGTTCTCTGTGATATCGACATGTTCTTCTAAATCGCCTTGTAATCCAAGAACACCTATTGTAACCACCGTTTTGTAACCTCCTTAAAAAATTAGGTTAGATTTTGTTCGATGAAAGAGTTAAATAGAAGAGGGGTCTTTTTCTAGATTTTTGAGCCTCTTTCTTGCATTTTTAATTCGAGGTCGTGTATGTCTAACCCGGGCATAGCTTTTGTCTCGAGGACCATTTTTTGGGCTTCTGCCACTATTTCAGGGTCTTCCCAATAGGAAACTGCAAGAACCATGGCATTAGCACGAATTTCAGGGTCGCTCGATTTGTAAATACCTGACCCCACAAAAACACCGTCACATCCAAGGGACATTAAGAAGGCAGCGTCACTGGGAGTCGCTATGCCGCCGGCTGCAAAATTAACGACAGGTAATCGCCCTAATTTCGCTGTTTCTTTGGCTATGTCATAGGAGACTTTTAGTTTTCTTGCAGTTTTTATTAATTCTTGGTCTTCATCGATTATTGATGTCAGCCAGCGTGTTTGGTTATTTAATTTTTTTATGTGTCTGACTGCTTCTGCTACATTTCCTGTACCGGGCTCGCCTTTAGTTCTTATCATTGCAGCGCCTTCTTCGGTTCTTCTTAAAGCTTCTCCAAGATCCCTTGCACCGTTGACAAAGGGCGTTGTGAAGTCCCATTTCCATATGTGTCGCTCTTCGTCGGCGGGGGTTAAAACTTCGCTTTCATCAATCATGTCAACGCCTAAGACTTCTAGGACCTTGGCTTCGTAGGTGTGGCCTATCCTGCATTTAGCCATTACGGGGATTGTTACATTGTCAAGTATATCTTCAATAATTGTTGCACTGGCGGTTCTTGCTACTCCTCCTGCCCGCCTGACATCGGCGGGGAGCTTGTCCAGAACCATGATGGCGGTGGCTCCAGCATCTTCTGCGATCTGTGCTTGTTCAACGCTTGTAACGTCCATTATTACGCCGTGTTTGCACATCTTGGCAAAACCGCGCTTAACGCGGACTGTGCCGCGTGTTAATTGTGACTTTCCTAAAAATGTTTGAACTCTTCCATAGTTTATTATTTTCTCCATTTTGTTAAACGACTCCAAATAATGATAAACTGTCATTTATCTACAATTTATAGGGGGTTTTATAGGCTTTAAAACTTTTTTGAATTTCGCTTGCTTTTTTAAGGGTTGTTTTCAAGATGTTTTCGCGGTTTTTAGAAGAATTTAATAATGTACAAATAGGGTCGTTTTTTTCTATAAATAAACCTTGAAGAAGGACGTCAAAAATCCGGAGATTATGCAGTTTATTATTTTTTTCTATGGCTTTTATGTTGGGAACTATTCCGCTTTTAGTCGAGAAGACAATCGTTTTTATGGCGAATTTTTCCGCTGAAGGGATTTCTTTGGGCAGTTCGCCTTCACATGCAAGTACATGGAGCATTACCATGTTTTCGTTTGTTGCTATTTCGAAGGGTTCTAAAGAGCCTTGGAGACGGGGGTTACACTCTAAAATTACAGGCTCTTCATTATTACGAAGAACAAAATCAAAGCCGTTACTTCCCACCAAACCTAAAGCTTTTCCAAGGGAGGAAAAAACCTCTCTTAAGTTTTCTAAAACTTTTTTTTCACCCAATTTCAATGGTACTATATTACCACAATAAGTAAAAGGACCCGGACTCCCAAGACTATCGATCCCTATTAATTGTTCATTGATGCTTAAACATATGCAATCAGCAGAAGTTCCAAGAACTGAAGCGCTTGAATGCCTACCTTTAACTAACTCCATGACGATTATTTTTCCTTCAGAGGAATCTTTTTCAAGCTTGTTTTTAACACGCTCTACTTCTCCTTTGCTTTTCATTAGAAAGACATTTACGCCTCCAGAACCACCTTCTCGCCTAACAACACAAGGATACCCTACCGAACCACAAACTTCGGGAACTTCATCAACAACAGAGACCATTTCATGCTTCGGGGCAGAAATCCCGTGTTTTTGAGCAGTTTTATAGAGAAAACTCCTATTTCTTACTTTAACAATAGTTTCTTTATTATTTCCTAAAATTTTGACGCGGTTCCCCAGCGCTTTCCAATAGTCGGGATAATCATCTAACCCAGAACCTAACAAAGCAAAATCAAAACCGCCAACTTCCTCGATCATTATCTCAGCCAATTTCATGAAATAATCAGCTTTTAAACGCCACATCTTTCTCCTCAGAACCCCTCCCGGCTTTTGATGAATAACGGAAAAAACCCAGCTGCCTAATTGTTTAATCTCGGGATCCCCAAAAAAATCCACGATTCCTGCATTCCAACCAAGAGACCTGACGGAAGAAGCAATAGGTCTAGCATTAATAGCGACAATTAAAACACGCTTTAAAGAACTTTTAATTTCATTATTCCGTCCATGTTTCAAAATTTTAAACTCCACGCACCTTTGGAAAAAAACGGAAAAAGGAGGGCTTAGAACTTATTTTCTATGGTACTAAAGGATTCAGACTAGCTCTTTTCTATGCGTCACTAATTTTAACTTGGCTCTTCCTCGCCTGTCTTCTTTTTTAAACGTTCTTTAACAAATTCGTCGTAGGCGATAATTATCATTACTGCAAGAAGGGAGTTTATTGCAAAAATGATTAAACCGTAACTTATGACTATGTTCCACATAAAAACGCTGATCATCTTTGACTCCAGGGGCTCGTAGGTTAGGAATATTAGCCATAAAGGCATTCCTATCACAGGTCCAAATATCGGGGAAAGCCACCCTAAGTTGACACGTTTGATGTTGCCTTCGCTTTCACCTAGAATAAATAATGTAAGGCCTATTGTTATAACTATGAGGAGGAGACTTAAGACGTAGAAAATGTTTCCGTTAAAAGCGTAGAATTTTGAGAGGGATTTATGGGCAAAAAAGTCTTCTATTGCCCGAAGACTATTTCCAGTTATAGAACTTCCTAAGGGACCACTATCTATTTTGGAGAAGCCTAGTTCTTTTGCTCCAAAGAAAATCCATCCCAAGATAAATACAAGGGGAGCTATGCAAAATCCTATCCCTATATTTTTGATGACCCTCCATTTTGCAACATCTTTTTTCAGAGTTGTTGTCGATAAAACTAAGAGGGAAGAGCATAGGACCAAGATCGAGATCAGAAAAACGACATCTAAAGTAATGGACCCTAAATCCCAGTTGTAAGCACTTTTCATAGCATTTTTGTAACCCTTATCTTCAGCAAGGTTTCTTACCCAATAGCTCGTAAATACCGCCACCACTCCGAGAATCCCACAGGCTATACTTGTTAATTTAAGGGCGATTTTAGAACCAAAATCCGCATACGCTAAAAACCCGGTTAATATACATGCAGGAATGTAAAACATCCATAACGATAAAGGACTAATATGCCAACTTTCAGGAACGCCCGCGCCAGCAATAGTACCTATTATAAAACACCCGTAAAAGTTTTTAGAAATAGCAGACCCAGCAAGGGCTAAAGCAGGAGCTATCGATAAAGCAAGAGGTATGTAAACCGAACCGATATCAACGGATAACTCAAAAAATTCTACGATAAACGCCAAAAAGCCGAAAATAAGGACGATAAATAAAGATTCAACGGTAAAAAAATTAATAACGCTGAAAAAACCTTCCTCCCTGGTCATTAAAAGTTTTTTAGGAGCTTCAGCTTCAGAGACTTTCTTTTTCAATACTTTTAACTCACCTTCAAGCTTTTTCCTCTCCTCTTTGATCCCACTAGCAGATAATTCACCAGATTCAACACTTTCTTTAAACTCCTCAAGCAATTTTTTCACGTCATCAAAATCACTACTCAACCTTAACCACCCGAATATACAAAACATAAAAAATGAAAAAACAATTTTTATGCTAAGTTTGTTAACCCCTCCTATTTTTTAACTTATTCGTTAAAAAAACCTCATTTCAACAAAAAGGGAAAAAATCAGGATGCTTATAAGGTTTTCAAAAGGAAAAAGAAAGACAAAAAAGGAGAATAGTTCAAAAAAAACAAAAATATTTGCTTAAATTTTTTAAAAAAAAGAGAAAAAAAGATGATGGTTTTTAGAATTCTACTGCTATTTCAGAGATATCATCTTCCTCCGTAAAGTAGACAGGGGCAGCAGCTGCACCTCTTTTCACTTCTATGTTTTCCAAGCCCAGTTCTTTAATTAGTTCTTTTACTCGGTTTCTCAGAGTAACGGGTGTTGTATTGGCTATATCTGCGATTTGTTGCTGTGTTCTACGCTCNCCAGTNATNATTCCCGCAAGGTATAAGCAAGCCGCAGCCATACTTGTTGGATTCTTACCTGCCATAATATTCTTTTCTTTTGCTTGTTCTAGTAATTCGATAGCTTTTT
>JGI24422J19971_10000606_pt1 | contig 20247 bp, 22 predicted proteins | sample DeeMarSWOR152_54_FD_19971 | JGI IMG/M metagenome (IMG submission 19971) | reverse complement strand
CTTCGTAAACCCCGGATATTTCCCGACAACAAGAATTCGTCGCCCTTCTAAGTCTTTCCCGCAGGACTCACACACACTCTTGGACATTCCTTCCTTTCCACAGCTTGACGCATATATGGACTTTAGTATTTGGATCGTTGGGGGCATCGACAAACAGGGTGGTGGGGAGCGGGAGAGGAAGGCTAAACAGATTTCAGCTCTAGAAAAGCAGTTCTAGAAGATTATGGTCCAGATGTGTGGGGAGTGCAAGTTCACGTTGTTTCTCCTAATCGGCCGAAGAGAAGGAGACAACAAGAACGTCATGAACCTACCCCCCCGGTGAACCTGCCCCACACCAATAGATAAAGAGTGTAGTAAGATTCTTCTATGAACTGCCCTACGCAAGCAAATAGATTACTGTCCTAGAAACTCCTGTTCTAGATGATTATTATAGAAATCGTTTAAATATCCCCCGTCAGATTCTTATATGGGGGTTAATGAATAGAGAAAAGACATTTTTCACCTTTCTCCCGTCTCTATTTCGGTGAAACGAAACCCCCTTAACATACGTGCACATGCTGCTGGGTGAAACCTGGGTGCATGCATGTATATTGCCGTTCTAGGGGAAATGCTGCGGTCCACGGCGTGAATATGTGAAGAGAGCCTCAAAACAGGCTGCTAATCTTTCACTGAAGCGGCGGGGAACTGCAAGCACAAGAATCCTTGGACAGATCCGCTATAAACAGTTCTTAGGCAAAGCACACGAGAATAGCAGAGAGAACAGCAAAAGTGTAGGTGGAGCATGCCATCTGCCAAAAAAATAGGGGGGGATCGGCCTGCGAATCCAGCGATGGGGGTTCCCGTCCTATGGGCCAGCCTAGACTGCAGTGCTGGATAAGCCTCTTGCGTAGACGGACGGGTGGTGCAGCACAGAAGTCATCTTGCTTGACGGCTGAGAAGATCCACACCTGCTGGGAGGAATGCATGAATAAATGTGGCTGTAGAGTCCCTCTATTCAACTAGCGTCAATAGGTCCTCTAGGATGTAATTCACGAATTCTCCAACAGTGCTCTTGCTAAAGAGTGTTACGACGCAATTCCTAGTAATCCCAACGACAATTCCCCGCCTTTGAACTTCAAAGACAACGTACCAGATCTTTCCGTGGTCAAGATAATCTTGATAGAGCCTTGTGTCAGCAAGGTCAGATCCAGCCAAACAGAGCTTTTCCACACCGGGTATATCAACTTCGTCAAACCAAATGAGCTTTGTTGCTTGGGGGTTTGATTCATGAAGTCCTTTGAGAGTCAAATGAGAAACATGAACCTCAACAACCGCTTGGGATGTGATGAAAAGAATCCTGCTAAGCTTGTTGGCCACGTGATTCGTCAGCAGCTTCTTCACCCCTCGAGCCACAGATGGTGCCGATACGATGACGAAAGTCCTCTTGTCGAAATGCTTAATCCAGAAATGGGATTCCTCTGTAACTGGGGCTTCAACCAATGTGCGTCTGTAGAACCGCCTCTGTAGGAAATCCTTGCTGAAAACACCTGAGATAGAGTCCTCTTCCAGCTTCAAGTCCAAAATTTCCGTTGCAAGAATACCGGTTTCTCCTTTCTCAGTTTCGTAGGATTCCTCCTCTCGGAAGTTCTTGAGCTTCGAAACCAATAACCCAAGATCGGCTTCCTCCCTTATTTCGAAAATCTTGGCAGGTAAGACCAACTCTCGCACCAACGAACCATTCGCAGATCTAGCTTTAAAAGGTTCCACTGAACCTCTTCAAGTCAAAGGGCCAGGGAATCGCATGCATGCTAATGGTTAGGCATCTACTTCTGGAGGCGTGAAGTTCTGACTGTATGGAGTGCATGGAATTCTCACGCAACAAATGCAATGGAAAAGCCCTTGTACTTGACCCCGCAGCAAGGGAAGTCAGAGTTTCCTTTATATCTACTCTGGCAACATGTTTTTGCGATTGCCTTGCCGAGATGGATCCAATGAAACTCAAATCGAATGATAGCGATGTCTGGCCGTACGTTCTGCCTTTTCCCCTAGATTCTGATAAGCGGGGGTTGATTTGGAGCATTCTTCAGTCCAANNTTGGGTTGAAGATTCTCGAAAACGTTGATATTGGCAAGCCGATTTACCAACACGACCTAATCGAGAAACTACCCTACTCCAATAAGTCAATCATAAAATACCTAAAGAAGATGGTGAAGGCAGCGATCCTTGAGCAGGGCTTGGAAGCCAGAAGTGAAAAGGGCCGAACAGTGTGGATAAAATGGTACAAACCGACTACCCTAGGAAAATGGCTTAGTCTCTTCCTCAAGTCGCCAAGCAATGTGTCACGAGACTTGACAAAGACAATTGTCGAGGAGCTTTTTTGTCTCTACTCCTCCAGTATCGTTGAGGTTTGCAGAAAGTTCGGCATGAACATCGAATCATTCCACAGAAACCTAGACAAGCAGTACCTATCAGAACTGATCAAGAGAGAACAAGCCGCCAAGCCTCAAGTTGCTGTTTTCGGCAGCACTGCCCTTGATGTCTATGGCAAACTGGAAAAACTTCCTGCTCCGGACGAAGTCGTGTTTGTTGAGGAAACGGGACGCTTTCCTGGTGGAATGGGAGCAAATGTAGCTGTTGCTCTCGGCAAACTCAACGTTCCGGTATCTTTCTTCGGAAGAATAGGAAACGATTCAGCGGGAAGGTTGTTCTTGGAAAACTTCGGCAACAACTACGTCGATGTGTCAAACGTTCATGTTGTAGATGCTCCCTCCATGGAAACACTAGTTCTCACCGACAACCAGCAACACAGATGGCTCTTCGCCGTCGGTTCGCCTCAGACTGCCATCTCATTAACATCAATGAAGGAAATTGATTGGAAAGCACTTCACCAATGCAAGATTGTATACATCGGAGAGGTTTTTGTCGAAGTAGCGTCAACGGTCGCTGATTTTGCCGAATCAAGGGAAAAAGTCGTCATCTACAGACCAGGCACTCCATATATGAGCCTCGGCAAGGAACTTCAGAAGGTTCTTGAACATACAACAATATTCATTCTGAACCAGACAGGATGGAAAAGGCTCTGCGAGTCAACCGGAAGGGAGATGAAAAGCCCCGCTGATTTGCTGGGTCATGGTCCAAAGACGGTCATTCTTACTAAAGGCATAGAGGGATGCCAGGTTTTCACCGGTGGCAAGCATCAAGACTTTCCAGTGCCAGAGCGACTACAGACTACCCCCATAACCGCAGATCCAACAGGGGCGGGCGACGCCTTTTGTGCGGGCCTGATCAAAGGTTTACTCAGCAAGTGGAGGCTTGGGAAGGCTGTTGCTTATGGACAAACCGTAGCATCCATCGCATGCTCCCGGATCGGTTCCAGTTACGCGTTTCCGGCTGAGTACGAAGTCGAAGCGCAGAGGCGGTTGCTCTAGATGACTAACTCAGGGTGCAATACTCACATGTCTAGGCAGCCCCACAATTCCTAATCAGCTTCGTTGCCCGCACCCTATTATCGCCTGTGTTTAATGGATGATTCAGAATAGAGCCCAGCAAGGATGTGAGTGTTCCAAACTTGACTTAAGCCTCAGACTGTATTCCCGATTCACAAATGTTATTTATCTGCTTCATGGTAAAACCGAAAACATCAGCTGAGATGGAAGAGTCAGCGATGAAGAAAACTTCAACGGTGTACGTAATTGACTTGACGAAAATTGAGGGCGACGGAGATTTTCCATGCCCGTCGTGCGGCGTGATGATATCGCCCGAAGATGAAAGTGATAACACATACGCTATTCAAGAAGTCAAAATGCAAGAAAACGAACAGCTAGAGAAGCTAGTAATCAGATGCAACGGCTGTGGAAGCGTTATCCACATAACTGGATTCACTTCTTGAGGAAACCTTATCGCTTCGTCTTTACTGCTTTGTTCTTAGATTGGGCACGTTCTATCCATCTGAAGCTTAGGCTGAAGATAATCCAAGCAACAAAACCATAAAAAACCCCGTTTACAAGAGCATTAACCAGCGAAACATATCCGGGATCCGAAATCGCGAATAGCATGCAAACAGCATTTCCAGGGAATAGAGGCAGAGCAACCGCAAGAGAGGACGCTAAGAAAATTACGAGAAACACCGTGAAGACAGCTAGTCCCCGCATCGGTGCTTCCACTTTTCCTTGACTATTTTCTTTTCTACGCATGCATACATCTAATGTCAAGATATCAGACATCAGGACATTTAATAAATATTTTCGTCGACTTGTTCAACATATATACAAAAACGCCCACATTTTCCATATAGTCCACAAACTAGGGTATGCCTAGTATGCGGAAAATGCGAAACACACGAAGCTCGTGTCAGAAAAAGAGGCGGGCTTAGATTGAGAAAATCGACTTCTTCTTAGTGCGTTCCTTTTGATCTTTTGTCGACACGTCCTGCTCGACTTCTACAGGCGGAATCATGACCTCTTCTATTGTTGGCTCAGGCTTTTGCTTTTCCTCGGTTTTTGGAGGCTCAGGCTTTTCAGCGGCCTTTGAAGCTTTACTCTTCTCGGGCTTGGCCTTTTTCGGCCTCGATTTGGTAGCCTCGCTCAGCCATACAGATTCAAGGTGAAACGCTTTTTTGTCATCGAACTCGAAGTATTCCCAGGTGTAAAGATCTATCTGGATCCCCTGCATTTGAGCAACAACATCAACCAATTGGGTTGAAAAGGACGGAGCAAGGAAGACGAGCCTTGGAGTCTTTGTCTCATCGATTTTGAAGTCCTTGTATGAAAACTTGAGCATGGGTTTAACATTGTTAACGTGAGTTAGGACATTTAGGCCTTCAAAAAACATGTTATCGTTTTCTTTTATGCTGGATTCTACGATTACGAGTTGGCCGTTCTCATCATGACATAGCAAACCGATTCTCACCTTTGTATCTATTGGCATGTCACCGCATATTACTGCTAGACCGTCCTCGATAACGCTTATGTCTTTCATAATGATATCATGAAGCTCTCTCTCATCCTTGATGCTGATACGCGCTATTGCCATACTTCATCCCTGCAAAGATAAAATGTCCAAGGGATAAATAGGTTATGAACTTTAGCTTACGAAGTTCAATACATATTTCAGATGCTCTTCTGCAATCTCGTATCTGCATAGCCCGGCTATGTGAGTAGGCATTGTATCATTTTCTTGCAGGTTAGACATGATTCTGGAATCGGTGCATTCTTAGGGCGTTTCCTCAAATACCCGAAGTGGTGAGGACATTCGTCCTGCCCGGGACTTTCCGGCTTTTTGCTGAGGTCCTCAGGAAACGTAATCGAACTCTCCGAAATCGACTTTCTGAGATCGTCAATTTTCTGCAGAACTGGACTCTCTTCGACCCTAGAGAAGCAAAACGGGCAAGCATCATAATTCTGTGCTGTAACTCCCGACAGATTGGTTAAATGAATGGGGTCTTCGAATGTTCGTCCACAGGAATCACACAAGGTGCCCCCAGCGTCTTTTTTGTTCGCTGAATGTTGTACTGGAATGAGTTTTGTCAAGAGAGTCGCCTGCTATAGCATATTAAATGTTAAGATTTAATAAACTTTTCCGTGCTGCTGTTGGACAAGTATGCAGTTAACCTTGAGTTTTGTGGATTATGGGTCTGTAGTAATGTGTCATAACGTTTACATAGCTTTTCCAATTGCTTTTCTTTGTGACTTGTGTTGTCGCTGCGAGAATATTTGCGAGAGAAGGCCGCCGAATCTAGGCACAGCGAGAGTTCAGCCTATCTGATGTTCATTGCCGGAAGCGTTTTATTTGTGGGGGGAATCCTGGAGACATTGTTCGTAGCAGACTGGGTTGAGTGGATCCTTTTCATTCCCTTTGGCTCCTCTCCCCAGCCTGGGTGCGTCTTAGGCTTAGCACTTACTTTAAGCGGCCTCACCTTGGCCGTCTTTGGACTGGCTACAGGAATCTACTTCGCACGCGACAGGGCCTGGTATATGAGAGAACTAAGTCATAGCGACTTTCCTGAGAAAATCTCCGTCTCGAGAAGAAAAAACAGAAAGGCTTCACACAAAAAAAGTGCACGGTCAACCTAAGTGTACATTTCTAGCGCCGACTGAAAATCTCACCTAGCTTGTTTATATAAGAATTGACTATTTTCTTGCAGATCTCGGCGTTTTGATTAGTCGCAGACGTCCTAATAACATTGAATTATCGCGGGCTTGTCTCCTGCAGTATTTTTGGCAATATACAAATCAGCTCGTGAGCGGCTCTCTTGGCTTTCACGGTTAGCCATTCGCCGAAATCGGTCCTCCCAGGCTGAATTATCAGAAGGGCCACTTCTGCGCCAGTTTCCTTCGCCACGTATTCACAAAATATCCTGAGCGGAAGAGCGTGAGTCGAGATTGGCACAGTGGATTCTTGCCAAACCTTGAACGATTCCACGAACCTTGCTTCTCCTGGTTCCAATCCCAGCAGTCCAGCGTCGATCATTAGGATGTGCGTTGGGCTGAAGCTTACAATAGGTTCTATGAAGCTTTCAGGAACAGTTTCACTCTCGACAAGCATTACGTGTTTTGGAACCCTGCCCTTCAAACCCCTTACGATCTTCACACCGACAAAATCGTCTCTTCGCAATTCGTTCCCAATCCCAACTACAACGACCCTCTTGCAGCCTTTCAGCCATCTCCGAAGCCGACCCTCAATAGCTCCTGGACTGCCCATCTGAGTTCACCCAGACTAGCGCTTTTGCAGCTTCTTCCGCAAGGCCTTCAACGTTCCCGAAACGGCAACGACGCGAAGGGCAGCGGGCTTCGTGCCAATCTCAGTCACAGCGGCTATTGCCGTTCTTGCGACCTCTAACCCCGCAAGAGAACATCTGACTGTCAAGGTTTTCGTATCCTCATCGTACTGAACCATAGACATTGAAGTCTGACTTGCCCCAAACTCTCCGTAGACCTGGTAGACCATACCCCAAATCGTGCTCATCAGGGCTCTTCCTTCAAATTGCTGAGAGCTCTCAGCTTTTAACGCCAAGTAGCGCCTTCTTATTCGACGCAATTTCCTCCCCTCCGTAGTACCCGTATTCCCCTCGCAACATAGCCCTCGCCGAGCTTCTCCCTATTCTGTTTGACTATAGTCGAAGGGGTAACCGAGATGGCGTCCAAGGCAGATGCCATGTTCATTCCGAACAGCGTGGCAAGGGCTGCAAAATCATGAGGCCCCCGCAATTGATACGGGTCACTGGCGTTGCTGCTAAGCACTACGGGCACGTCAAGTTTTCCGGCGATTGTGATTTCCTTCCTTAAAGAGGATAGGAGTCGGGCACGTTCAGAACCGACAGTTCGAAGAACGAGCGCCATGTCAACCTCTAAAGCTGCAAAGCTGTTAGAGGCCAGCCTAGCTTCGGCTTCATCAAAGAATCTCTCACGTGGATTGCTCGACTGGAAAGCAAGTAGGTCGACTCGATGATCCTTGGCCGCCTGGCGAGCAACCGACTTTGAGAGGCAGTTCACGGATACTAGTTCGACCTTTCGCCTAAGACGTCTCAGGGTTTGCAGTAGCTCCTCTGAGGATTTCGGGGCAAGGTCAATTCTTGAGGCAAAATCAAGGCGGAAATCGGCACAGATCTTCTTCAAAAAGCGCAAATGGTCTTGCTCGGCTCTGGAAGGCAAGGTAACTCCTACTAGTCGGTATCCTAAATCTGACACTTTGCGGAGCATTCTCTCCGTTTCCTGCCCGCGCTTTGAACTTGGTCGCAGGTGAAGGTCGGCGAATTGCTTCAAGGCAATAACCCGATGTCTTTAGCGATTTCAGTATTGTCTGTGTCCTTGTTGCGGAATCGAATGCGAATGTATATCGGATCAGCTTGATGGAGTCTGACTTCTTCCAGCAGAGCGGCTTGCTTGTCAAGGCGCAAATAAAGGTTGCTCCCGTCTATGAATGCGTTAGTTTCCCGAAGAATCTTTTCTTTGTCAAGCTCGCTGAGTTCAGCTACAAGCATCTCCACAAAATGGCCCGTAATCTCTTCATTCTTTATGCGAGTCTCAAATAGAATTATAGAATTGCCATAATGTCCTTTCAAGACAACCTCGTTGAAAGCCACTTTTTCGACCTGATCTGCTTGAAAAAGGTTGTGGACGGCTTGCTTCACCTTTCCTACGTCCTCCGTGGCGTGGGCTAAGAAGCGAATATCTACGTAAGCTATTGGAAGCCTCAACCAGGGCCACTCCATTACATTGTCTCATCGGGGTTTCTTCTTTTGCTTAGGTACATTGGCTTTCAAACAGCGCTTGATCAAGTTCACATTCTGATCGTTGGNTGTTCGTCTTCTTGTATCTATTGACAACCCGTAGTTCAAAGCCTGCTTAAGACTGATCCCGGCCNTGCCAAGTTCTTGCCTGCTGAAACCTCTGCCACGGCGAGTCTCNCCGCTCTTCTTGCAGACAACGGCACGATTTTCCGAAGTCATCTAGATCCTCTTACAGAAAACTGTTGGCTCTTCTAAAAAGCTCACTGCAAAGCTAATAAAGCTATGTTCTGACTGCACTCCGCGTCAGCAATGCAAGAACTCGACATGATTCGCGAGCTGGTCTTCCTAGCCGGGGCCAAGTACAGCTTAACACGATTCTTGAACTCAATGCCTATCTAACATGCATGCATGAGCCTGCATGCCAAAGATTGGCGAGTTTCAACCGAACATAGAAGCTTGCAGGTCACCTGGCCCTTACTCTGGTTCACCGCGTCAAGCGAAGGTGACAAAGCTGTTCTATCTGACCTTCTCTGCTCCTTTTCCCTTGTGTCTGAGCCCGCGAACTTTCTTGCCGGCGCTTGTTAATCCTCGAAAGACTCGCCCTTTGTGCACTTTTTCGCGAATCCAGTTGATATCTTTGTCTGCTGCGATGACTGGATGCGCTGGGTCAATCATGATTATCTCGAACCATTTATGTCGTCCATCTTCTCCCACCCAGTAGGAATTGAGAACCTCCAAGTTTGGGAACCTCCTGGCCGCCCGTTCTTCCGCTATCAGTTTCAAGCTCTTTCCATGCTTGTACTTCTTTGAACCCATGCGTTTTGGCTTTCTACCTGAGGTTGGCCTGGGTCTTCTCAGCCCTCCTCGCCGAATTCTTACCCTGGCTACTACAAAGCCTTGCTTAGCCTTGTACCCAAGTTTTCGTGCTCTGTCCAGCCGTATTGGCTTCTCTACTCTGACGATTGAAGGCTGCTTCCGCCATTCAACAAGTCTGTGCCCCATTAGTTCCTTAACAAAAGACGCTTCTGGTTTTTCCCAAGCTTTCGAAATATACTTGTAAGCCATCTAAGTGATCTCCAGCTTAACGGTTCAACCTTACGGTTACATTCCAGCGGATGGCCCATCCGCCAATAGTTTGTAGCTAACAAACGAGACGTCTATTAAAGCTTTTTCGGCTTCGTCGCCGCCGACGCGGGCTTACTACCTACACTGAGTTTATTAGTCAAGCTTAGATAGCTATGGACGAAGGAAGATGGGAAACTGGGATCTGATTATCATTGGAGCAGGTCCGGCAGGGTTAACAGCTGGAATCTACGCTGGAAGAGCCGGATTGAAAGCCCTTATACTTGAAGAGAAAACGTCTGGTGGCGAAGCGGCGGTCACTCCTTGTATAGAGAATTATCCTGGTTTCGAAAGCATCAGCGGCCTCGAACTCGTCGAGAGAATGACGAAACAATGTAGGAAATTTGGCGCCCAGATAAACGAGCTTGAGAGAGCGATTTCTCTTGACTTGAGCGGCAATCAGAAGCTCGTGAAAACAGACAAGAGAACTTACTCCTCAGCGGCAGCAATACTGGCTACCGGAACTCACTACAAGCATTTAGCCGTACCAGGGGAAGACAAGTTTCAGGGAAGAGGCGTCAGCTATTGTGCAGTGTGTGATGGGGCCTTCTTCAAAGACAGGAGCGTAATTGTTGTCGGAGGAGGAAACTCGGCTGCAACGTCTGCGCAGTATCTTTCGAATGTTGCTGCAGATGTCAAATTAGTGCATCGCAGGAACCAGCTTAGAGCTGAAGAGGCTCACGTGAAGGCTCTGAGAAAGGAGAATGTGGAGTTTCTTTGGAATTCAGAGGTTGTACAGATAAAGGGCGAAGACGTAGTGAAGAGTGTGATTCTGAGGAACAATGAAACTGGGCAAACCAATGAGATAAGGGTTGACGGCATTTTCGTTCAGATAGGCGAGGTGCCCAACACCTCATTCATCAGAGGCACCGGCATAGAGCTTGACAAAGATGGCTACATTATCGTTGATGCGAGACAGAGGACAAACCTGCCAGGCGTATTTGCTGCAGGCGACGTCACTGACCAACGAGTGAAACAAGTAGGCACAGCCATAGGTCAGGCCGTAGTTGCCGCTACGGAAGCGTTTGGGTATATCAAACGTCCATACTACTACACAGGTTGATTCGTTCCCGTCAGTGCTTTCCATGAGGAAGAAAGTTGCCGTGTCAGAACCGAGTCAGCACCCAACGCTAGGAAAGCGTCTGCGCGAATGCGCCTTTGACTCAAGGCTCTGCGAACTCTCTTCCCAAGGAAAGCTGGTCCCAGAAAAACGTCACCAACTAAGCTAGGGGTGAAGTCTCACAAAAGACTTGCGGTCAGATTTGTTGGTGGCTAGTTCTCCTTGAGGAGATATTCGTCGTATTCTCGTTCCAGCCTGTTCTTGTGGCTTAGCTCTTCTTGCGCCAGTCTTGAAAAGAGATAACCTGCCTCAGTGTCTTCGAGTCCAGAGGCTAGCGACTTGTAATATTCATAAGTGGCTTTTTCCCTTTTTGCTGAATAAACCAGAATTTTCTGATAATCTGCGTCTTCCGTAATTGAAGTATCTTTCATGGTGTCAACTATCTTAAGGTCCTGAATCTGCTTTAGACGCGAGCCAAGTCCTGATACTTTGCCTTTGTCCTCCATTATTGCCAGAAGCTTCTCTTTGTGCTTCAGTTCTTCCTTTGCCAGCTCCTCGAGAAACACTTTCGATGATTGATACTTGACCCTTTCTTGCGCCATCTTGTAGAGTGCATAAGATTGCTCTTCAATCTCTACCGCTGCTTTGATTATCGCCTTGAAGCTTTGTTTAACCATCATATTGCGCCTCCCAGAAGCTCTGATTTGCTCGCTCTTCTAACATAAAGCTTTCTCAGATTGCAGTTTAACGGTTTAACAATTGGTTTATTAGCCGGATTCCAGAATTAATGCACTTCTAAGTTTGCGATTACAGCCAGGAAAGATCCTCAAATGAGCAAACTTGATGTTGTCGCAATAAAGATCAACGATGATTACTGCGGCCGCTGCATGATTTGTCCTCCTATCTGTCCATATGAAGCCATTTCTGTTGATTCTGCAACTGGGGAAGTGAAGATAGACGTCGAGAAATGCCAGTTCTGCGGAATTTGCTATAGTGCTTGTCCCGTCAACGCCATAGAAATAGTGTACTACGACTACGCCGAACTTCTCAAAAGACTAGAAGGATCCATTGCGGAAATGAAAACAGATACCATGGTGCTGATGTGTAGAGGCAACAGTCCACCAACATGTGAAGTAGAAGGGATCCTTGGGAAGGATGCCGAAGTCAATTATATCCCTCTGAGAATTCCTTGTGTTGGCAGAGTCCCAGCAGAATTCATATTGAAGCTTCTAGGGTTAGGGATTAAGAGAATAGTTGCCATAAGATGCGAGGAAGACTTCTGCAGATACAAGCAGGGTAGCAGAATAAACAATCGACGCTTGTTACTCACGAAACTTGTAGTTAACGAGTTGGGGTTCGAGGACGAGGTTCTAAAAATAGTCACGTACGCAAGAAAAGCTGTCTACGACACGACCAAATGTGTTGGATGCGACAAATGTGTTTTCATTTGCCCATATGAAGCCATAGAAGCAGAGCCGCTGGCCACGCCTCGAGTAAACCCTGACAAATGCGTAGGTTGCGGGGCATGCGCCATGGTTTGTCCGCACATCGCGATCCAGGTTGAAGGGTTTGAATATGAAACTATGTCAAATCGCATTCAGCTTCTTGGGACTGCTGCTCGAAGGCTAAGAAGCAAAGGTGTTTCACCTCTTGTGCTGGTTTTCTGCTGCCAATGGTCGGAGTTCTCTGCTTTGGATCAACCCGAGATTCATCTGTTCGACAACAAGGCTGTACTGATGGAGATCCCTTGCTTCAAGGGGCTGGATCCTTACCATGTTATTGAGGCGCTGTACGCAGGATTTGACGGCGTTTTAGCGGTTGTGTGTTCTGACGTGGATTGCAAACTTGAGAAAGGATACGATGTGGCTGAACGAAACGCGATTGTGCTAAGACGTGCCCTTAAGGAGATGAACCTACTAGAAAGATTTGAACTCTACACAGCTTCGCCAAGAAGGACTGACGATTTCGAGAAACATCTGAAAATGTTCATTGAAAGATGTGCACGCGCGCCTCGACCAGCTGCGAAGATACTGCAGACTAGGAACGGAGGAGTCTAATGCACAAAATAATCCACAGAAGGGAGCTGGCTCCTGGAATTAAGCTCTTCAAAGTCCACGCCCCCGACATTGCCTCCAAAGCAAAACCGGGGCAGTTCGTAATCTTGATGATTGGCGAAAAGGGAGAAAGAATACCCTTAACCATCGCCGACTACAAAGACGATGAAGGAACCGTAGCCTTCGCCTTCAACGAAGTTGGCAAAACAACCAAGCAATTGGGATGCCTCCGAGAAGGCGACAGCATACCGAATGTTGTTGGACCCTTAGGCAACCCTTCCGAAATCCAGAATTTCGGCAGCGTGCTGTGTGTGGGGGGTGGCGTAATGGTTGCTCCCTTGCATCTCCAAGCCAGGGCCCTCTGCAAGGCCGGAAACATGGTCACAACAGTGATCGGCGCGAGAATAGAGGATTTACTATTCTTTGAAGACGAGATGAAAAAGATCAGTAACGAGCTTCACGTGGCAACAGACGATGGTTCAAGAGGATTCAAAGGCCTGGACTTCATCAAAGAAATACTGAAGGCAAAACGATTCCAAAGAGTAGTTGTAATGGGGCCTGTGGTCACGATGAAGACCGTGTCCGAGATGACTAAGCCCTTTGGCATTCCCACGTTGGTTACGCTCACTCCGATAATGGTCGATGGTATGGGTATGTGTGGCGTCTGCCGGGTTACCGTAAGAGGCGAAACGAAATTCGCTTGCGTTGACGGCCCGGAGTTCGACGGCCATGAGGTTGATTTTGAGGAGCTTATCAAGAGGCAGCGCTTGTTCTTGCCAGAAGAGAGGCTTTCCTCGATGCTGTGGGAGAGGTTAGGAGGTTCATGCCATGGCCGAACCTAAGCCGAAGCGAAAGATCAGAAAAGAAAGCGTTCCGATGCCGAAGCAGAGGCCGGAAATCCGGAAGCACAATTTTAATGAAGTTGCCCTAGGCTACACAGAAGATCAGGCAGTGGCAGAGGCCGAAAGATGCTTACAATGCCCAAAACCGCAGTGCGTGGAAGGATGCCCGGTCGAGATCGAGATACCAGCCTTTATTAAGCTCATTAAGGAACGCAATTTCCACGAAGCCATTTTGGAGGTAAAAAAGAAGAACAGTCTTCCGGCCGTCTGCGGCCGTGTCTGCCCTCAAGAAGAGCAGTGTCAGCTGCATTGCGTAATGGGCAAAGCAGGATATCCCGTCAGCATAGGACGCCTCGAAAGATTTGTAGCCGACTATGAAATGGAAAAGGGAGTCGCCAAGCCCGCTGCAAAGCCGCCAACTGGGAAAAGCGTGGCGATCATAGGCGCCGGACCCGCCGGTCTCACCGCAGCCGCAGACTTGGCGAAGCTTGGACACAAGGTCACAGTTTTTGAGGCTCTCCACAAGCCAGGCGGAGTGCTTGTCTATGGGATACCTGAATTCAGGCTTCCCAAGAGAATAGTGGCGGCGGAGGCAGACTATGTTGAGAAGCTCGGAGCGACCATTAAGCCAAATGCTCTGATCGGCAGACTTTTTACGATTCCAGAGCTTCTTAAGAACAAGTTTGATGCGGTTTTCATCGGCTCCGGTGCGGGACTTCCACGCTTCTTAGGGCTTCCAGGAGAAAACCTGGGAGGAATATATTCAGCAAACGAGTTCCTGATTCGTGTGAACTTAATGAAATCGTATGCCTTCCCTGAATTCGACACGCCTATAAGACTTGGCAAAAGGGTGGCGGTTATCGGTGCGGGGAACGTGGCGATGGATTCAGCGCGCTCCGCCCTAAGATTGGGCGCTGACGAAGTTCATATAGTGTATCGAAGGTCTAAGCAGGAGATGCCAGCCAGAGCGGAAGAGATAGAAAACGCTGAAGAAGAGGGCATCGTGTTCAGTCTTCTAACGAATCCAACAAGATTTTTCGGCGACGAGAAAGGATGGATTAGGCAGATGGAATGCATCAAGATGCAGCTGGGGGAGCCCGACGAGTCCGGACGAAGACGCCCAATTCCCATCAATGGTTCAGAATTCCTGATGGATGTAGACACAGTGATTATCGCCGTCGGAAGAACCCCAAATCCGATAATCCAAAGGACAACCCAAGGATTGGAGACAACGAAATGGGGCACAATTGTAGTTGACGAAGCAACAGGAAGAACGAGTCTCGATGGTGTCTACGCTGGAGGGGACATTGTAACAGGGGAAGCCACTGTGATCAGCGCTATGGGCGCTGGGAAAAGGGCAGCTAGGAGTATACACAAGTACCTAATGGAAGGCAGTGAGTCAACTCGACCGTCATTATCGTCACGTTTAGTCTGAATACAGATCCGTAAGAAAACCTAGCGCTCGCGTACCTTGAGAGCGTAGAGGGTGGGCGTTGGTGTTACTACTGAAATATTCTGTCGATTATCTTGTCTGTCTTGATCTTGTGGGTTTCGAGTCCCAGCTCCTTCGGGTCAGTTCCTAACGCTATGGCCAACAGCTCTGAGTAGTGAAGTACTGGAATGTCGTACGTTTCCTGGAACTTCCCCCTTATTTGCACTTGTCCTATGTCCAAGGCCACGAAGCAGAAAGGACAAAGTGTTGAGATGCAGTCTGCACCAGCCTTGGTCGTGTTTCGCAGTTTTTCTCTGGCAAGTTCGAGGGCCAGATCGTCAGAAACGCCCCTTAGAAGTCCGCCACAGCACTTCAGTTTGTTTCGATATTCAACGCTTTTTCCACCGAGCGCTTCGATCAGGTTTTCCAGAATTCGTGGGCGTTCTGGATCGTCGAGCTTCAGAAGTTCGCTTGGCCGCAGTGCATGGCAGCCATAGAAAGGTGCGACCTTCAAGTCATTAAGGGGTCTGGAGACACTATGCTTGAGACGGTCCAGTCCTACGTCATCTTTCAGGACTTGTAGGAAGTGTCTAACCTCCTTACTGCCCAGAAACTCTTTGCCAGCTTTTGCCAGGATTGCATTGATTTTTTTCTTCAGTTCTTCGTCAGCTTTCAACATGGCGTTTGTCATGGCAAGAGATTCAAAACAACCGCTGCACAATGTGAGCAAGTTGAGGTCTGCTTCTTCAGCAAGGCAAATGTTGTATGCGGCTACGGCTAGGCTGGCTGTCAAATCTATAGACTGTATCGGTGGCGGGGCGCAGCAAGTCATGTTGGGCAGGTCGACGAGCCCGATCCCGAGTTTAGCCAGGCTTTTCCTTGCAGACAGCTCGTAGTTTGGCTGACGCGCAGGTATTGTGCAACCTAGGAATAGGGCATAGCTGGTCATCGGTCTTCCTCCTTCTTCTGTTGCGGCTTCTTGAACTTGGATGTTGAAAGGATCTTTCTCATGGCCTCTATTCCGGTTGGTTGAAGAGGGGGCAACCCCACGGCTGGTCTCTTGTTTTCCACGAATTTAGAGACTTTCACTATTCTGCCTTCTTCTAGAAGGGCAGAGGCAAACTGCGAATAGATATCTGGCGTGTAGCCTTTTTCGAAGGCAATGTTGCGGAGAGTGTATATCAGGTCAGCGACTTCAACCTTTTGAGGGCATCGTTCCTGGCAGTTGTAGCATGAGCAGCATAGCCATATTGTCTCGCCTGATAGGACTTCTTCTTTCTCTCCCAAGAGGGACAGTCTAATTACTTCTCTAGGATTGAAGTTCGGGGTTATTTTAGCCACTGGGCAACTGCTGGCACAAGTTCCGCATTGATAGCAAAGAAGCATTGTTTCGCCGCCCAGGCGACTGGACACCAAGCTAGAGAATGCTTGGCTTGTTTCTCGTTTCGCTTTGGGACTGTCCATTCAGAATCAGCTTTCCCTAGGATCCTGCCATTAATTGCAGCGACCCAAGCTTTTGCAGCTTTTGGGTCATCATGTCCGCGGCTTCTGCGAATTTGTCTCCTTCAATGAACACCATGTTGAACATCTCCAGTCTCTCTGGCTCGATGCCGTATTCATTGAGCAGTTCTTTGGCAAGTTTTACTCTCTTTTCAGCCTTCTGGCTGCCAACCTCGTAGTGGCATCCGTCGCTTTTGCATCCTACGACCATCACTCCTTGAGCTCCTGCCTTGAAAGCCTCTAAGAACTGGCGGACTTGCAGGATACCCGTGCATGGGACTTTCATGACTCGGACGTTTGCTGGGTACTGCAGCATAGCCATGCCGGACGAGTCTACTGCTGTGTGACCACATTCTGAACAGCAGATGGCGAGGACCAGAGGTTTGGAGGTTCCATTTATGGACAATAGAGCCTTCATTTGGGCCAGCATCTGATTCGGCCTAGAATGTCTAAGTTCTATTGCGTTCAGCGGGCAGGTTCCTACACAAATGCCGCATCCCTCGCAGAGGAGATCGGAGATCTGAACGACGAAATGATCCTCAGTTGTGGGTACAATGCTTATCGCCCCATACGGACAGGTGACAGGACAGAACTCGCAGTCACCGCAATAATCCTCGTTGACTACGGCGGTTCTAAGATCCTTAACTATCTTTCCGGTCGTCAAGAACTTCACTGCTTTCACAGCTGCTGAGTGGGCGTGCAAGGAAGTTGTCGGTGCGTCTTTTGGAAAGGTTGCTCCCCCAGCGATGAACACTCCTTTCACCTTGGTCTCGGTGGGCCTGAGTTTGGCATTGTACTCTTTGAAGAATCCATCTTGTTCCAAATCCAGACCGACCATCTCTGCAAGCTCCTTGGCACCCTTGGCTGGCACCATAGCAGGAGCCAAAACCACCAAGTCGGCATCTAATTCCAGGAATCTGTGCAGGAGAGCATCTTCAACGTCTACGGTCAATCTTCCAGTCTCTGGGTTCTGCGAGACTTCAGTGGGCCTACCTTTAACAAACTTGATTCCCATTTCTCTGGCTTTCTCGTAGTAATACTCGTGTTCTCTTCCCGTGGTTCTTATGTCTATGTAGCAGATGGAAATGTCCGCGTCGGGGTTGGCTGATTTGATCAAGGTGGCGTGCTTTAAGGAAACCATACAGCAAATACTCGAGCAGTAGAGTTGGTAACGCTTGTCTCTTGAACCGACGCATTGTATCATAACGATTTTCTTGGCGGGCTTTCGATTTGAGGGCCGAACTATCCTCCCTTCTGTAGGGCCGAAACTGTCGATCATTCTGGCGAGCTCTAGGTTGGTTATAACGTCTGGGTAGTCGTCGTAGTGATACTCTTTTATTGTGCTTGAATCGAACTCCTCAAAACCTGAGGCGATTATGATGGCACCGACGCACAGAGTCACATTCTCACTCTTCTGATCCAACTCGACAGCCTTGGTTGGACANGCATCAACGCATTTTGCACAGTCNTGGAACTTGCACGCGCTCTCGTCGATTACGAATACCGGTGGGTGGACGTTGGGGANNTTCATGTAGATTGCCTTGCGGTTTTTCAGCCTCGCNTTATATTCATCTGGCACTTCAACNGGACAAACCTCAGTGCACTTGTCGCATCGGATGCATTTCTCCTCGTTGACGTATCTTGGCTTCTTCTCAATTGTGACTTTGTAGTTCCCCGGAGCGCCTTCGATGGCGACGATCCTTGAGTTGGTCATTATGTCCAAGTTGGGGATCTCAGTGAAGCCCGAGCGGTACACACATTTCCTTGAGGTATGGGTTATTGTCTTGATGTCTGAGGTCGGAGACTGTATGCAGATGGCGCAGTCATCAGTTGGAAAGAAGCGGCCTGCCCGAGCAGCCAATCCTCCAAGGAAGGGTTCCTTTTCAATTAGGTTGACTTTGAACCCTAGATCCGTCAAGTCTACAGCAGTCTGCATGCCAGCGATGCCTCCGCCTACAATGAGGGCAGACTTGAGAACTGGGAACTCAACCTTCTCTAGGGGTTCAAGGAGTTTGGCTCGCTCAACAGCCCCGAGGAGCATTGCTTTAGCCTTTTCCGTGGCTTCTTTTGGGGTCTTTCGGTGAGGCCACGCGCAGTGGTCTTTGAGATCGATGAACTCCATCAGGTAAGGGTTTAAGCCAGCATCTTCTATTGCTTGGGCGATTCTTACTTCGCTTAGCTTTGGCAGCGTCTCCGCAACGACTACTCTGTTGATCTTCCCATCTTTTACGCTGTCAACAAGTGCCTGCAAGCCCTCTCCTCGCCAAAACTCGCTGCCTCTGGCGATGAACGCAACTCCTGGGATTTCCTTCACGTAATTAGCTAGAACATCATAATCTAGGATCTTTGAGAGCTGCTTTCCGGAGTCGGAAAGAAAGACGCCGACTTTGTTTTCGTCCATCTGTGCATCATCTCCTTACGGTTTTCCGCAAGCTGCGTTCATTGTCATAGATCTTAATCTCCAACGGCATCTCACCGATGGCGAAGTGGGTGGCGCAGGCCCAGCATGGGTCGTAGGCTCTGAAAGCCATTTCAACCATGTTCAACAACCCTTCGTTGACTTCGCCGTTGTGTATCAGACCTTTCGCAGCGTTCTTAATCGACATGCAAATACCCGGTGCGTTGTGAGTTGTGGCGACTATTAGGTTGACTTTTTTGGCTAAGGCTTTTTCGTCCAGCTTGTAGTGGTGGATCAAGGTTCCTCTGGCGGCTTCTACTATTCCGACACCTTCGCCCGGTCTTCCTGGCTTGTTCTTGATGTCCTTTCTGGTTATGTCTTTGTCTGTAATCAGCTCCAATGCCCGTTCGGCAGCATACATGAGTTCTATTAGTCGCGCCCAATGGAAGGCCAATGTAGCGTGAACTGGTTTTCCTCCAAGGGTCTTGTACATCCTTTCGTATTCTGCTTGAGCGATGGGAGTTGCCATTCCGTCCGCAGCGTTTAGTCTTCCGAGGGGGCCGACACGATATATTCCACTCTCCGAGCCGGTTGTGAAGCCTTTCCATCCGATCTTCTTGAGGTATGGTAGTTTGACGTAGGTCCATGGTTCCACGTGTTCCTCGATTATGTCTAGGTACTCGCTCGCCCCGAATTTCACAAACTCGTTTCCAGTGGGGTCAACGACTCGGACCTTTCCGTCGTAGAAGTTCACTTTGTTATTCTTATCAACCGTACCCATATAGTATGTCTTTAAGTTATAGGGGTCGCTCGTGATTAGGTTTACATAGTCAGCATTCTTGAGGACGACATCGTCAAAGATTTTCAGGGAGAATTTTGCGAATTCGACGCAGCTTCTAACCATCTTTTCGATATCTTGTCTCTCTTCCTCCGACAGCGACTTGGCGATGCCTCCTGGGATGCATGCGCTCACTGGATGAGTGGGCCGGCCTCCTATTATGCCCGTTATTCTCTGTCCATAGGCTCGGTGCTTGATGACTTCTTTAGCAATGTCTAAGCCGACTTTCTCTATTACTCCGAGAATGTTTCTTTTCGCTGGTGGGGCATCTGGACCTACGACGAAGTCTGGTCCGCCGAGGAAGTAGAAGTGCAGTATGTGGTCGTAGATGAAGTAGCCGCAGTATTCGAGCTCTCGCAGTTTCTTAGCTGTTTCAGTTGGTTCAACGTTGAATGCGGCGTCTAATGCTTTCGCGCTTGCCATGTGGTGGGCGACTGGGCAGACTCCGCAGATCCGGGTTGTTATTATGGGCAGGTCTTCGGCCCTTCTTCCTTCACAGAACCGTTCAAATCCTCTGAGCTCGGGAACTTGGAAGTAGGCGTTTTCCACGTTTCCTTCGTCGTTTAGGAAAATGCTTATTTTCCCGTGGCCTTCAAGTCTTGTTATTGGATCGATTACTATTTCTTTCATTTCTTGATAACCTTCCTTCGTAGAATTGAGTTAGGTAAAGAGTATTTGTAGAAGGTTCCAATAGGGTCTACCACCTGCTTGATCACTTCTGGGCTAGTTGCTATTGATGCCAGTGCACTGACTGCTGCAGCGCCTTGATCAGTCACTCTGGGGCCTGGGCCATTA
>JGI24422J19971_10000601_pt1 | contig 20318 bp, 26 predicted proteins | sample DeeMarSWOR152_54_FD_19971 | JGI IMG/M metagenome (IMG submission 19971) | reverse complement strand
TCGAGGGCAACACTCGAGAAGATGATAGGTGCTATTAGACAGGGCAGGAGACCGGGTTATTTCTTTGCGCAGGGATGCTGTGAAAACATCGATTACCTTACACAAGTGCCTGTATTCTTTGAAGACGGCACCTATGATATCATGAAGTCGATGAACATCAAAAAGGCCGCCCAAGCCGAGGAGGATAAGAGGGTCAAACTGGAGGCCATGATAGAAGATTTCAAATCCAAAGATCACTGATTTTCGAGTTTCCCTGAATTCTGGGCCTCCTTCTTTACAAAAGCCAATCGGAGCTTATAATTTACAAAGGAGTAAGGTTACGAAAATACTCAAAGTAAGGTTCGAATATCGAAAACCGGAGTTTGCCTCAGGAAGCAATTCTCCCAATGAAACTAGCAATGGGGAAGGACCATGAGCTCGGAGATCGTTCCAGATGCAGAACTGGATTGCGTGGGCCTGTATTGCCCGATGCCGATTGTGCAAACAAAGCTGGAGATAGACAAAATCGAGGTAGGCCAGGTGCTAAAGGTAGAGGCGGATGACCCGGCGGCAGAGGAGGATATCAAGAGCTGGGCTCGGAAGCTGGGGCACGAGATCCTGAAATTTGAAAAAGAAGGAACGCTACTAACCTTTTACATACGGAAAATGAAGTGAGTGCGCTCAGTTGGCGAAAGAATCCCGAGGCTGGCGAACGGTTTAAGAAATGAGACCTTATTTCAGCATCGGAGAGATTAACGGCAAATGTCCGTAATTTAGTTTTTGGGAGTCAGTGATGCAAAGGATCTACTTAGATTGTGTTTCCTCCAAGCCCATTGACCGGAGGGTTTTGGGCTTTGCGAAACCGTATCTTGAACACAACTACGGGAACCCATCGTCACTTCATTCGGTGGGATTGGAGGCAAAACGCGTTGTGGAGGATGCTCGGGTAAAGGTTGCAGGCCTCATTAACGCGGAAAATGAAAACACCATTATCTTCACCGGTGGTGCAACGGAGTCTAATAACCTGGCCATAAAGGGCGCGGCACTCAGGAACGCCAATAGAGGAAAAGAGGTAGCGTCAAGTGCGATAGAGCACATATCGGTGCTCAATTCCATGAAAGAGCTTCAGAAGGGCGGGTTCACATTCAACCTTATCCCAGTTGATTCTAACGGTATTGTGGATCTTGAAAAGCTCAAAGAAGTGCTCACGAAGAATATTACGGTAACTTCGATCATGTATGCAAACAATGAAATTGGGACCATAGAACCTATCAGAGAGATTAGCGAAATAGTCCACGAAAGGGGCTTGTATCTGCACATCGATGGGACGGCCGCCGCGGGATATATACCGGTAGATGTACAAGCCGATGGTGTTGACCTTCTGACGCTATCTTCCAATGATCTATACGGTCCACAGGGGGCCGGGGCGCTGTATGTAAAGCCCGGGGTAAAGCTTCAGCCCGTAATCCTTGGTGGCGGCCAGGAACGTGGACTTAGGTCTGGAACGGAGAACATATTCGCTATCGCCGGTATGGGGGAAGCTGCTCGGATCGCCAAAGATGAGATGCCGAGCGAGAGCGAACGGCTCAGGGAGATGCGGGATAAGCTCATTGATGAGATACTAACGATTGATGAGGCCTATCTCACGGGTCATCCAACCCAACGGCTGCCACACCATGCAAGTTTTTATTTCAATCAGATTGAGGGTGAGAGTATTCTATTAAATATGGATATGTACAACATACAGGTCTCTACTGGTTCAGCGTGCTCTTCCAAGACTCTGGAACCATCACATGTGCTTTTGGCGATTGGGCTTAAGCATGAAGAGGCCCATGGATCTATGGTTTTGGCCCTCGGCAGATCGAACCGGATAGAAGAGGTGCCGAGAATAGTTCATGCGGTGAAGGAAACAGTCGAAAGGCTCCGAAAGCTGTCACCGCTCTCCAGGAAAGAGGTGATTTAGATGGCTCAGATAGGTTACAGTAAAAAGGTGATGGATCATTTTTTTAATCCGAGAAATGTGGGGACAATAGAAAACGCGGATGGATACGGCAAGGTGGGAAATCCCGTGTGTGGAGATCTCATGGAGATGTATATCAAGGTGAAGGACGATGTCATTACTGACATAAAGTTCCAAACATTCGGCTGTGGCTCGGCTATTGCGACGAGCAGCATGGTGACTGAGCTGGCCAAGGGGAAGCACGTGGATGAGGCATTAAAGATAACGCGCGGTGACGTCGCCTCTGAGTTGGATGGCCTGCCCCCACAGAAAATGCACTGCTCTAACCTGGCAGCCGATGCCCTTCATGAGGCAGTTAAGGACTACTTGAACAAAAAGGAAGGTTCAGCGAAGGGCGGGGATCAGGGCGAAGCGATACGAGAGAGCCAAGGCGGCAAATGACGCCGCCCTTCTCGAATCGACCATGCCCACCTAAAACATCGGCACCGGGGACTGTTGATAGTCGGTAAGGGTATGTTTTGTCGTGAAAAGGACGATTGTAAAGATCGATGAGGATAAATGTGACGGCTGCGGCATCTGTATACCCGCCTGTGCCGAGGGGGCTCTGCAGCTCATTGACGGCAAGGCTCGCCTCACAAAAGAGAGCTACTGCGACGGCCTTGGTGCCTGCCTGGGGGAGTGTCCCCGCGGTGCAATCAGCCTTGAGCAAAGAGAGGCAGAGGCATTCAGTGAGGATGAAGTCAAAGCACATCTCACGGCCCCTTCTCTTCTNTNACACTGGCCTGTCAAGCTCAGGTTAGTCTCTCCACGGGCACCCTATTTCAGGCGAGACGAATTAGTTGTGGCTGCGGACTGTGGCCCGTTTGCATACGGAAATTTCCATCGGGATTTTCTTGAAGAGAGGACTGTGGTTACTGGTTGCCCAAAGTTTGATGACCTCGAGTTCTATCAGGAGAAACTGACTGAGATCCTGCGTCATTCAGACATAAAGAAGATNATTGTCGCTCGAATGGAAGTTCCCTGCTGTTCAGGATGGTTAACGGTTGCCCAGAATGCAGTCACCTCCTCGGGAAAGGATATATCCGTAGAGGAGAGAGTAATCGGTATTAGGGGAGAAATCATCGACTCAGGCGGAAAGGAGGCACATGGTCAGTAAATGCCCGGGCCAAGATACCCGCTTCTGGGGACCTGATGACATCTACAGCGTGGAATGCCCCAAGTGCGGCCGAGCGGTGGAGTTCTTCAAAGATGATATCCGGCGCCGCTGCAGGCATTGTGGGTTTATGTTTCTCAACCCTCGGTTAGATTTGGGATGTGCCACATGGTGCCAGTATGCGGAACAGTGTGTCGGGGCTATGGGAAGGGATGAATTCAGGGAGATCCTCACCTTGGCTGTGAAGGATTATTTTGACGGTGACAGGGAAAGAATCAACGACTCCCTCAAAATTCTGGAGTTTGCCGAGAGGATTCTGGAAAAGGAGGGCGGAAATCCGAAGGTGGTCATAGCGGCGGCTGTCCTTCGTGAAATTGGGCTCGGCGAGGAGGACAAAGGAGCCCATAAGGCAGGGAAGTCGAATGATGAAGGGGACCGGCTCGATGTCGTGAAGGCCATCCTGGAGCGGTCGGGTTCAACAAAGGAGATAGTCGAAGAGGTCAGTCAGATCATACAAGAACAACTCCATAATCGTCGGATAGACACATTGAACAGCAAAATAGTATACGATGCTGGCCGCCTTGCCGGCTTAAGCGCCGATTCCGAATCCTTGAACAAAGCCCAACTCAAAGAGGCGATAAAAGAAACCTTTCTTACTCCGACCGGCAGGAAGATCGCTGAGGAGTTATACCTGTGAGAGTCACCATTGCTAAGGTGGTTACGGGGGGCTTTTCATTCGGAGCCTTGTTTTCTCTACCCGATCGATCCCTCTGAGATGTACCCAATAACACCCGTTGCTAGAAAGAACGCATCGCCTCAGCAAGCCACAATTCATGTCGTTACCTTGCGATAACAGCTGAAGGAGAGTGTTGCCTTTCTTTCCCGATCGAGATCGGGTGCCCGTGAAAAATATGTTGGGCGAGAGCTTGAAAGAAGCCAGTACATGATTACATGTATTGGTCAAGTCCCCTTGGAGGTTAGTATAAAAGAAGGAGGTAAACGAAAAATGACAGAACGACTACAGGTTTACAAGTGTGAAGTATGTGGGAACATCGTGGAGGTGCTCCATGAGGGAGCCGGTGAGTTGGTGTGCTGCGGCGAGCCGATGAAGCTTCTCGTCGAAGGAGCTGTAGATGCGGCCAGGGAGAAGCACGTGCCGGTGATTGAAAAAACTGCTGATGGGATCAAGGTGAAGGTTGGTAGCGCCCCCCATCCCATGGAAGAGAAACACTTCATCGAATGGATCGAGGTCATTGCCGACGGAAAGGCCTACCGTCAGTTCCTTAAGCCCGGGGAAGCACCAGAGGCTACATTCAACATTGATGCACAGCAGCTGACAGCCCGGGAGCATTGCAACATTCATGGCCTGTGGAAGGCCGAATCGTAAACCTCGGCAAATGATCTAGCCGAGCGCATTAATCATTTCTTTCACGAACTGTCACAACTGGCGAGATGGCGGCGGAGTGCAAGTGCACGAGGCAAATAGTTGCGGTGGAGATGAATCACCATGCCGTCCGATCGGAGATAAGATTATTCCGCTCCGATCGGGCTGCATGGTTTTTTGATGGGAAACGCTAGGGGCCCACACATATCCCAGGTGAGCGAGGATCCTAGGATGAACGATGATACCTTGAATATACTCATTGGCGGTGAAGCAGGGCAGGGCTTGGTCACCGTTGGAGAAATCCTTGCGAAAAGCCTCGTTCGGAGCGGCTATTTCATTGTTGTTGCACAGAGCTACCAGTCTCGCATTCGGGGTGGGCACAACAGCTTCGCTATTCGGGTTGGGTCAAATGAAGTCATTGCATCCACCGAATCGGTGGACCTCCTTATTGCCCTTGACAGGGACACCGTTACCCTGCATCGGGGTGAGCTTTCCACAAAGGGGCTCGTGCTCCTCGATGAGGCTTTAGGCATTGAGGGTGATTCCCTTCTTAGGATTCCGTTCAAGCAATTATCCCAAGAGAGGTTTTTCAATATCGCGGCCCTCGGCGTGGTCTGCTCTCTCCTGGGATTAGAGGAAGCCTTGGTTGCAGATGCGGTGGATGATTACTTTGGGAAGAAAGATGAAGCGGTTGCTGCAGAAAACCGCCGCGCGCTTAAGGCAGCTGCAGATTGGACTGCTGCACAGGCTATATCTACGCACAGACTGCCGGTCCCCTCCAATCCTCCTCGGCGTCTCATGATGAATGGAAATCAGGCAATTGCCCTGGGAGCCCTTTCAGCGGGCCTGCGGGTCTATTCCTTTTACCCCATGACTCCGTCCACCTCTATCGGGCTCACACTGGCAGCGCACGCCGAGAAAATGGGCTTGGTGGTGGAGCAGGCAGAGGATGAGATTGCGGCAATTAACATGGCCATAGGAGCGTCATTTGCCGGTGCACCTGGCATGGTGGGAACCTCTGGCGGTGGATTTGCCCTTATGGTAGAGGGCGTGAGCGTGGCCGCGATGACCGAGACCCCATTAGTAGTGGTGGTAGCCCAGAGACCGGGTCCGGCCACGGGACTTCCAACACGAACAGCTCAGGCAGATCTTGAATTTATCCTGCACGCCGGCCATGGAGAGTTTCCCCGTGCCCTTTTTGCTCCGGGAACGGTGGAGGAATGCTTCCATTTGACCCGTAAGGCATTTGAGTTGGCGGAGCGGTATCAGGGCCCCATGTTTATCCTTACCGACCAGTTTCTCGCTGACTCCTACCGCGCCGTAATGCCGTTTGAGGTAGGTGATCTGGACCCGGTTAAGGTCGCTTCTCAGGGGGCTGGATCATCGCCGTATCGTCGATATGCAATAACCGAAAACGGCGTCTCACCGCGCTTGCTTCCGGGGATGGGTGAGCATCTCGTGGTGGCTGACAGCGATGAGCATACCGAGGATGGTCACCTTACTGAAGATCTCTCCATAAGCCCGCGGATGGTGGAAAAGCGGCTGAGGAAGGCGAGAGGACTACGGGAGGAGGTCATTCCGGCAACCATGGTCGGTGAGGCGAAGCCTGATCTGCTGTTGGTTTGCTGGGGTTCAACCAGGGGAGCGGTGCAGGAGGCCGCTTCGTCCTTAGGCTCAGATGGAGAAAAGGTTGCCACACTTCATTTCTCTCAGGTATGGCCACTGGTGCCGGAGCAGTTCGTGCATCATCTTGAGTCAGCTCGACAGGTTGTTTCCGTAGAGGGGAATGCCACCGGGCAGTTGACGCGGCTGATTCGGAGGGAGACTGGATTTCACATAGAAAGGAAGCTGCTTCGCTATGATGGGCTTCCAGTGACACCGGAGTCGATTTTTCGAGAATTGAGCAGGTAAAAACGCTTGAAGGTGAGGTTACCATGGTAACGATGGAGGATTACGGAGACTACGTGACGGCCTGGTGCCCGGGATGTGGAAATTTTTCGATTCAGAAGGCGGTCAAACAGGCCTTGGTGGCCATGCAGCTCAAACCCAGTGAACTGCTTTTTGTTTCCGGGATTGGCCAGGCCGCCAAAGCGCCCCATTATCTGAACGTCAACGTCTTCAATGGTCTCCATGGGAGATCGCTCCCGGTGGCAACCGGTGCCAAGCTCGCCAATCCAAAGCTCACTGTTGTTGTCGAAAGCGGCGACGGGTGTAACTACGGAGAGGGCGGAAACCACCTGCTCGCTGCCATACGTCGCAACATTGACGTTACCCTTCTCGTCCACAACAATCAGGTTTATGGTTTGACCAAGGGCCAAGCCAGCCCCACGTCTGCAGAGGGTTTCATAACTAAATCCCAGCCTCATGGCGTACCGTCAGCAGCCTTCAACCCCATTGAAGTGGCCGTTGCAATGAGGGCCGGTTTTGTGGCCCGGGGCTTTGCCGGTAGGATAGACCATCTGTCCCAGTTGATTCAGGGAGGCATCGCACATCGGGGCTTTGCGTTAATTGATGTTTTGCAACCCTGTGTCTCATTCAACAAAGTCAATACCTTTAACTGGTACAAGCGGCGATGTTACGATTTACCCTCGGAATACGATCCAGGAGATTGGGATAGAGCCATAAAGGTTGCTTCCGAATGGGGAGATAGGATCCCCATTGGCGTAATCTATCGGAATGACCGATTGAGCTTTGAGGACCATTTCCCCACTCTTCGGGAAGGGGCGTTAGTAGGGCGAGATACGGACCGAATGGTGCTCATGAAGATCATGCAGGGATATGGTTAAAGGCACACGATAGATCAAAAAAAGGGGGCACTATGCGACCATGGACACTTGCTTTGGTAATCGTATTTCTCATTTCCCCGGCGGCAGTTGGGGGGACTGCTCCGATCAGTGAGGACACCGAGGCTTGTCTGGAATGCCATGTTTCATTGCACCCTGGCATAGTCGAGGCATGGAAAGGGAGCCGCCACGCACAGACCACACCTGCAAAGGCTATGGCTGTTACCGGCCTTGCACGGAAGGTTTCAAGCAACACCGTGCCGGAGAAGCTCAACGATGTAACGTTGGGATGCGCTGAGTGCCACACACTTAGGCCTGACAAGCATGCCGATAGTTTTAAACACAACGGCTACGAGATCCATACGGTTGTAAGCCCCAAGGATTGTGCTGTTTGCCATACCCAGGAGGCCCGGCAATTCGAGAACAACCTGATGGCCCATGCCTATGGGAATCTGATGGGCAATGGCGTGTATCAGCTCCTTGTCCGCTCGATAAACGGAGTTCCTGAACTGAAAGAGGGCAAAGTGGTTCTCAATGCTGCTAATGCAGCCACCGGGGCCGAATCGTGCCTTTATTGCCACGGCACAAAGCTTGAGATAACGGGCACGGTGACCAGGGAGACAGATTACGGCGAGATGGAATTCCCGGTCATTGAGGGCTGGCCGAACCAGGGTACCGGGCGAATGAACCTTGACGGAAGCGTGGGGGCCTGTTCCGCGTGCCATACCCGGCATCAGTTTTCAATCGAAATGGCCAGGAAGCCTTATACATGTATGGAGTGCCACGTGGGTCCCGATGTGCCCGCCTATAAGGTGTATGCCGCGTCCAAGCATGGAAACATATTCTCAGCCCACAACAAGGAGTGGGATTTCAAACCAGTTCCGTGGACCGTCGGCAGTGACTTTACCGCGCCCACCTGTGCTGCGTGCCACATAAGCCTGCTCGTCAATACGGAGGGGGAGGTTATTACACAGCGCACGCACGAAGTCAAGGATCGGCTGCCGTGGCGGATCTTTGGTTTGATCTACGCTCACCCGCACCCAAGGGATGCCAACACAACGACCATAAAGAATAAACAGGGCCTTCAGCTGCCCACGGATTTCGATGGCGGGTTTGCATCGAAATACCTTTTGAATGAGCAGGAACGCGCCGAGAGCCGGAATGCCATGCAGGCAACCTGCCTTACATGTCACCACAAATCTTGGGTGGACAACCACTGGAGCCGGCTGTTGAACACCATCGAGAAGACGAATGCCGCTACCGTGGCTGGTACACGGATTATGGCAGATATATGGAAGCGGGATCTTGCCGTGGATCACATGAAGGGCGGGAATCCCTTTGATGAGTACATCGAAAAAGTCTGGAGCGATGTCTGGCTCTTCCATGCTAACTCAGTGCGTTTTGCCTCATCCATGGGGGGAGGCGGCGACTACGGCGTGTTTGCAGGAGGACGTTACCAGCTCACCAAGTCGGTGCAGGAGCTCAGCGATTGGCTGGAGCTGAGGCTGATGCATGAGAGGTGATTTCCAATATGGTCTTCCTTCTGTATCACTACCCCAGCAAAAGCTTTGCCGTTAAGAAGGCAAGGCTTGAGCGGGTGGATTGATGCGTAATTGAACGTTCGGAAGGGGATTACTTGAGCCAGTGCGAAACGCTCACTCCTGCCCTAAGAATCGCCCGTTTCGAGAGGAATCTTTTTTGATATCTTAACATTGCTGAAGTCACACAGATCAGCTAAAGGAGGTTGATTATGGAGAAACAGGTATTGATTGACATGTTAAACAGGGACCTTGCTGATGAGCATGCAGCAATCATACGGTACCTGGTCCACGGGTATTTGGAAGGAGAAGACACCCCCTTGGGGTCGAGCCTCATCTCCATCTCCAGGGAGGAGATGTGGCATATGCACTGGCTGGGTATGATCATCGCCCAGTTAGGTGGAGAGCCTAATTTCAAGCCGGCACCTTATCCTCACGATCCCACAAGCCGGGCCACCATGCTCAAATCCTATGTGGAATATGAGGAAAAACTCATTCCTCACTACAACGGGGAAGCTGATAAGGTTGATGATCCTCACATCATGCGGGTTTTGCGGCGAGAGGCCTGGGAATCAGCTATACATGCCAGGAAGTTTCAGCGAAAACTCGATAAACTAAGCGCGGAAGAGGCAGCGGGGCTTCCTGGAGCGGAGAGCGAGTTGCCCAAGGGATTGCTGGAAAAATTGAAGACGGAGGTTGCCAGTAAATATACGGAGATGCTTCAACAAATAAGGAATTCCTGGGTTTTTCAAAACAACGAGCTTACGGGCTGGAGACTCATGGATCAGGCCATGGAAAAGATGAAGCAGCTTGCCCATTTTGCAGAACCCATAGCGGAAGATGGTGTTCCGCCCGAATTTAAACTGGGAAAGATAGATACAAGCAGGGCTATTGGAATGGCTCTGGCAAAGGCTTTAGAAGACGTCCAAGGTGCTCGAGAGCGACATGTGGCCTTGAAGCAGGACGGAGAGGTTCAGAAGCATTCAGGGCTTGTCATCAATCTGGATCTGACTATCCAGCAGGAGGAATATCAAGGGGCGGAACTGGAGGATTGGAGTAAGGGAAAGTAGAACAGCAACGTGCCCCTGAAAAATTCCTGTAAGGCAGATCTTCTCGCTTTGGAAAAGATGGAGGAGGACGGAAATGGCAAAGCCCGTGAAGATATACACTATTAGCACCTGCAGTCACTGTAAGGCTACCAAGAGGCTGCTGGATGCTTGCAAGGTGGAGTACGAATTTACCGATGTAGATTTACTGGAGGGAGACGAACGGAAGGCAATACTGGAAGATGTGAGGAGGCTGAATCCACGGTGTTCCTTTCCCACGATTATCATTGGAGACAAGGTCATTGTCGGGTATCAGGAAGATAAGATAAGGGAGGCGCTCGGGCTATGACAGAGGTTGAAAAGCTTTATGAGATGTTAAGAAAGATCCAGGAGCCGAAAGGGTATTACTTTAACAAGGACCGAGACAGGGTATTCGAGCTCCTGGAAGCCTTATTGGTCAATAAGGGGCGTTACGGCTACATGTCGTGCCCGTGCAGGCTTGCATCGGGCGAGCGGGAGAAGGACAGGGATATTATATGCCCCTGCATTTATAGGGAACCCGACGTGAGAGAATATGGCAGCTGCTACTGCAACCTCTATGTTTCACGAGAGTGGAACGATGAGAGAATCCCTCACGCGTACGTCCCCGAGAGGAGGTCGCCCGAAAAACTCCTCTCCTGAGGTCTTGTCTTCGGCCTCTTGTCGGAGCTCTCAAATCGTCTGAGAGAACTCGACCCGGAAAAGCCCACAAAAGGAAGCTTTATGCACCCATGTCGGATATATTAAGGAGAGCACTATATTGTTTACATCTCTAAAGGAGGCTATATGACGATTTTCGAATATGAAATCACCAAGCACCCAGCTGAAAGCTTCGAGAACATTGTCTATTTCTGTACCGAATCTGGGGAGTGCTCCCTCGATCAGGTTNCCACGGATCAGACGGAAATACTTTCAGGTATACTCAATGAGCGGGGNAGACAAGGCTGGGAGTTGGTTCAGATTGCTTTNGGAAAGGAGGGGCTTATGGCTTTCTGGAAGCGCGAGGCGGAGAAAAGTGGNATATAGACAGCACTGCTTACTTCCGAAAGCGGGTCTACGACCCGGCAGATAAAATGCCCCAACAAGGGCTTTCCCCTGAGGCCTGCATGAGAATATTTGTCTTTAGAGGCGTCAAATCTCAAGCCGGACGGTCGGGCGTCTAGTCCACTACTACGATCGAAACATCCTTTGCCAGGTGGAGAAGTTTCTGTGAGACACTCCCAAAGATAAAATCCTTTACACCCGAAAGCCCCCTTCTGCCCAACACAATTGTATCATAGCCTGAGTGCGCTTCATCTATGATATCCCTCACTACCCCCTTGTTTTTGGTCTGGACTTTCAGGGCGATGTTTTTCTCCTCGAATCCGGCCTTGACGAGAAGCTCCTTGGCTCTCTGCATAGCCTCGTTTATCAGCTCTTTCTTCTGGTCCTCTAGCCCACAGAAGATGGCCTGCTTTTCCACGAAATAGGGGATCAGACTCGGACTGTTCATATCGCAGAGCGCTGCAGTATCTGGAACGATCGAGAAGAGGGTAATCTGGTTTTCCTTGCTAAATCTGCTCGCTACATACTCAACAGCCCTCATCGCATTGTCTGAATCATCGAAGGCCACTAACAGTCTTTCGCCCATAGTGCTGTACCTCCTCTACACCGGTTGATATGTCATTAAAGGGCATTTATCAGCTTAAGGGGCAATACGTCGTCACAGGCAAGGTTACCTTTATCAATTTTTTTCGTTGTTTAAAAGAAGAAATTGGTTTGATTCAGAAATTTAATATCGTCATAATAAATATAGGTGCCCAGTTCATCGGGACATGGTTAGATTGATGTCAGTTCCAGGGAAAGTATCGATGGTCGGAGGTGAAAGGGTTGACAGAGCAAGGGGGAGTAAATAGTATTAGTAATTATTACCAACTATTTTTGGTGCACGGCTATAGGGCCACCGAGCCATACGAATCACCAGAGTTTCCCATTAAAATCGGTTAAGACAATCTACTAAAGGAGGCTTATTGTGGGCGAATTAAAGGGGACCACAACGGAGAAGGACTTACAAGATGCCTTTGCCGGCGAATCCCAAGCCAATCGAAAATACCTTGCCTTTGCCAAACAGGCAGAGAAGGAGGGATATAAACAGGTTGCCAAGCTGTTTAGGGCGGCGGCCGAGGCTGAAACAGTTCATGCCCATAACCATCTGAGGGCACTTGGGGGAATTAGAACCACAGCCGAGAACCTCAAAGAGGCAGTTTCTGGAGAAATCCATGAGTTCAAGGAAATGTACCCTGCCATGATTGAGGATTCCAAAAGACAGGAACAAAAGGCGGCAGAGAGGACCTTCACGTTTGCTAACGAGGTGGAGAAGGTGCATGCTGGCCTCTACCAGAAGGCGTTAGAGAAACTCGATAAGCTGGAAGAGGTGGATTATTACGTTTGCTCTGTGTGCGGCTATACCTGCGAGGGGGAAACACCGGAGAAATGTCCGGTGTGCGGTGCTAAATCCACGGCGTTCTTTAAGGTTGACTAGTCCTCCTTCGGGGGCATCAGGAATGCCCCTGAGTTCTATGGCACGTGATCGCGCTTTTACAGCATCGGAAGAAATCAAGACATCGAGGAACGGAAGATAAGAGGGAGAGGTATCATGAATTCTAGGAGAATTGGAATTCCCTTGGCTTTGGCAACCGCTGCCATCGCTCTGGCTGGCTTTTACTCCGTGACTTTTTCGAGCACTGGGCCACCGCAAGTGGGATCTATGCTTCCCCATATGAACCTACCGGTCCCTCAGAACTCTGCCGACAGAATGTACCTTGGCGTTGAGGGAGGCACTTCTTTTAAGATACCGGCCATTAGGGCTCGAGTAGTTATCATCGAGATATTCAGCATGTATTGCCCGTACTGTCAGCGGGAGGCGCCAGAGGTTAACCGGATGTATGGCATGATAGAGAATAACCCGGAGTTGAAAGACAAGATCAAGCTGATCGGAATTGGTGCCGGCAATTCGCCTTTTGAGGTGCAAATATTCAAGGAAAAATACAACGTCCCCTTTCCCCTTTTTTCCGATGAGGATTTCACCCTTCACAAGTGTTTCGGGGAGGTGAGGACACCCTACTTTGTGGGTATAAAGATCAATGAAGACGGTACCCACCGAGTATTCTATTCAAAGCTTGGTGAATTCAAGGGGGCTGAGCAATTCCTGAAGTTAATGCTTGAGCTTTCCGGACTAGGATAGGAGAAGGAAAATGAAGAATAACTCCAAGCTCACTGCGGCTGTTGCACTTGCATTGGTTTTTCTCGGGAGCACCACCGCATTTGCCATCTCCGATGCATTTAAGCAGAATATTTACAACCCGGGCACCTTAAAGCCCACCGACAGTGTTCTGAAGGTGGAGGTAGGTGACTATGCCCCTGACTTTTCGCTTCCTGCCGTCTCCGGAGGCAGGATCTCCTTGAACCAGTACCGTGGAAAAAAGAACGTGGTGCTCTCATTTGTCCCCGCCGCATGGACACCGGTGTGCTCAGATCAGTGGCCGGGATACAATATCGTGAAGGATATTTTCGACCGACATGATGCAATACTGCTCGGTATCACGGTGGATAACATTCCGACCCTTTTTGCGTGGACCAATCAGATGGGTAAGCTCTGGTTCCCGGTTCTCTCTGATTTCTGGCCTCACGGTGCCGTGGCTGACAGCTATGGTCTGTTGCGCTCCGATGGGACCTCTGAAAGGGCACTGCTCGTCATCGATAAAAAGGGGGTCATTCGATACATCAACGTGAACGATATTAACAAGCGGCCGCGCCTGGAAGAGCTGGTGGGCGAGCTTGAACGGTTGGGGAAGTGAATACACCTTTGCTCCCCTTGCCGCATGGAACCATTCTTGACGGAAGTTGGGGCAGTCTTTAGCTCTTAGATATTGGTAGTTATTGCTAGTAGCGGTGCCAATGCGCAGTTTGCGAGATTCTCAGCGTGGATTTAGGATGACCGATCAGCGTCAGGTCATCCTGGAAGAGGTTCGAAATGCCCATACGCATCCCACGGCGGATGAGGTGTATGAAATGGTTCGCAGGAGGCTGCCCCGGATTAGCCTGGGAACCGTTTACCGCAATCTAGAGACCTTATCCGCCTCAGGTCTGATACAGAAGGTTGGGCCACCGTCGGGCCAGATGCGTTTTGATGGAAAAACACATAATCACTACCACATCCGTTGTGTATCTTGCGGCAGGGTGGATGATGCGCCGATTGAAACATTGGGAGAGGTGGAAAAGGAAATACGGAACCTGAGCGATTACAGCGTATTAGGCCATCGGCTTGAATTCATCGGCCTGTGCCCGGAATGCAAGAAAGCAGAGGACCATCGGAAGAGAAACTCGCCTTAGGGCTTAAGGAGGGGAACGGAGATGAAACAGCGTGTAGGCATGATAAGGATGAAAAGGAATTCCCTCGCCCGGGCCGTGAGAAAGCTGAGAGAAAAGAGGTAGGAAAGCAATGTCCCGAGTGCTTGTCGTGTATGCTACGAGGACAGGAGAGACCCAGAGGATCGCTGAGCTCATAGCCGAAGGCATCCGCTTCAGCGGTGCGGAAGCAAAGGCGGTTAGCGCGAATGATGTCAAGAAAGAGTCCGATCTCGAGGGGTACGATGGATATGTGTTCGGATCTCCAACCTATCACGGTGATATGATGCAGGGAATGAAAACGCTCCTTTTTCTGGCTGAGAAGGCCAAGCTCGAAGGTAAGGTAGGAGGAGCGTTCGGTGCTTTTGGGTGGAGTGGAGAGGCGAATGACCGCATTTACGATACTATGAAGAATATATTCAGGATGGATATGGTGAGTGGGGCACTGGGACTAAAATCCGCGTCCTTGGGGGGTGGAATCCAGATGGCCCAGGACTATGGACGCGAGGTTGGGAAAAAACTGACAGACTAGCGGAGGTTTTTGAAGGAGGTGATTATGACAACACCACAACATTGCCCGGGATTTGAACAGTTCAGGAATCTGAAGTCCTTCACGTGCAGTTGCCCAAGCTGCGGCAAGGAAAGGGAGATATTCTCCGACGAATTTGACAGGAAACACGTCTGCTCCGGGTGTGGTAAGGAGATCGATTTTACCAAATGCAGTATTTCCGCATCCGGAGGCTCAGCAGCTCCAAGGTAGAGAACTCTCAGGGCTCCCTTAGGGCCTTCTGCTCAGAGCTTATTCTATCGGGGTGCCAAAAAAGAGGGCATGAGACATGCGGGAGTCGCAGAGCTGGCTCAAGAAGGGGTGTGTGCTCGTCTGAAGGTGCTCTGAATGAGCCTGCGAGGGACCTCGGGAGAAACAAAAAAAGGAGCTGGGAAGGATACCCTAAAGGCCGATCACAAAGAGGTTGGGTATCTTGGCGAGATTTTTGATGGCGAAGGTAGGTTTACCTTCTAGATGACCGTGACGGGGATATACCCGTATCGATATGATATCCATAAAGTAGGGGGGTAACTAAGAATGGCTGAGGAAGAAACGAAGGAAAAGAAAGTCGTTCCACTGAAAAAGGTGGATGTGAAAGAACTGACGAGCTGTGAGAGCACGGCACAGATGCTCGAGAAGGCGCGAAGGGACGGGGTTGAAACCGCATTCGATCGTGCCGTCAACATGAAGGCATGCCCTATTGGGGCGGATTCCGCCTGCTGCAAGCACTGTTCGATGGGGCCATGCCGTTTGAATTCCAAGGATCCTTATGGAAAGGTCGGTGTTTGCGGGGCTACCATTGATACCATCATGGCGCGGAACTTCGCCCGTATGGTGGCAAGCGGTGCCTCGGCGCACACCGACCATGGCATGTCCATGCTCGATGTATTCAGGGAGGTGGTCAATGGAAAAATCAAGGACTATACGATAAAAGACCCCATTAAGCTCGAGGAAGTTGCCGCGTCTGTCGGCATTGAGACCGAGGGTAGGGAGATCAAGGATATTGCAATTGACCTGTATCGAGAACTTGAGCGCACCTACACACAGGTTGAGGGTGAGATCCCGTTTGCCAATCGAGTTCCACCCAAGACATTGGAGACATGGCGAAAGTATGGTGTGGTACCTCGGGGTGCGATGCGGGAGATCATGGAACTGATGCATCGCACTCACATGGGCGTGGATCAGCACTACGAGAATATCACCAAGCAGTGCAGCCGAACCGCTCTTGCTGATGGCTGGGGAGGATCAATGGTCGCCACGGAGATCTCGGATATCCTCTATGGCACTCCTACGCCGGTGAGGGCCGAGGTTGACATGGGCTGTTTGAAGGAAGACCAGGTGAACATTATCATCCATGGTCACGAGCCGAACCTCTTTGAGTCCATTCTGGAGTCGGTCAATGACCCGAACTTTGTCAAGGAAGCCGAGAAGGCCGGCGCGACGGGTATCAACCTCGTGGGCATGTGCTGTTCCGGCGCGGAGATGCTCTCCCGGCATGGTATCCCTCATGCGGGGAATTTTATGTCCACGGAAGCGGTTCTGGTGACCGGGGCGGTTGATGCCATGGGTGTTGACGTTCAGTGTATCAAGCAGGGCTTGGTGAAGGTTGCCGAGTGCTATGGAACAAAACTGTTTACGACGAATCCGAGGGCCCACATTGAAGGTGCCGAACACATCGAGTTCGAGGAGCACGAGCCCAGAAAGTGCACCGACCAGATCGTGAAGATGGCGATTGTTCGATTCAAGAATCGAAAACTGCCCGTCGAGATCCCCAAGATGAAGAACATGGGAATTCACGGCTTCTCCCATGAATACATCAACTATATGCTGGGCGGGACGTTTAGGTCCTCGTACACGCCGCTGAATGAGAATATCATCAACGGTAGGATTAGGGGCGTCGCCGGCGTGGTTGGGTGCACGAACCCGAGGGTTAAGCATGATTGGGTTCACGTTGAGATGGTGAAGGAGCTCATTAAGAACGACATTCTGGTCGTCCAGACCGGCTGTTCTCAGATCGCCTTGGCAAAGGCGGGGTTATACAAACCGGAAGCTGCCCATTTAGCAGGGCCCGGGCTTCGTGAGGTCTGTGAAGCGGTGGGCATGCCACCGGTTCTTGGCGTGGGATCATGCGTTGACAACAGCCGTATCCTTATCGCATGTGCGGAAATGGTGCGCGTTGGAGGTCTAGGAGAAAGCATTGCGGACCTCCCGGTAGCCGGTGCAGCTCCTGAGTGGATGAGCGAAAAGGCAATCTCAATCGGCCACTACTTCGTAGCGTCCGGTGTGTACACCGTTTTCGGGGTTACCTTCCCGATCATTGAGGAGACCAAATTCCATAAGCTCCTTTTCGGCGGCTTAGAAGAAATGGGATTCGGCAAGTGGGGTTTTGCTTCTGACCCATATGAGATGGCCCACTTAATGATCGAGCACATCGACAAGAAGCGAAGGGCATTAGGCATTGACAAGGCCAGGGAAAGGGTCCTGTTCGATATGGCTGCTCGACGCGAGCTGGAAGCGATTTAAGAAGAGAATTCCAACCGACATCGATGGCTCGTGTGTAACGTATCCGACATTTTCTCGTGGAAATATGTCGATTCAGCAGGTGCGTTTTTTGAAGATTGCTGGAAGTATTAACAATGTGAAAGGAGGAGAGCACGATGGAAAAGTATGTCTGCCAGGTTTGTGGGTATATCTATGATCCCGCTGCAGGGGACCCGGATAGTGGAGTACCAGCGGGGACAAGGTTTGAAGACCTCCCGGATGACTGGGTCTGCCCGGTGTGTGGTGCTTCAAAGGATGAGTTTGAAAAGGAATCGTAATCGAGTGACGCTGTAGTTCACGGGGGATAGGATGCCGCCAATTGAAATTATCAAGGATATACATTGGGTCGGTGCCATCGACTGGAATATTCGCGACTTTCACGGTTATTCGGTTGACCGAGGTACCACCTACAATGCCTTTCTGGTAATGGACGACAAGATCACCCTATTTGATACAGTCAAAAGGGGCTTTAGGGAGGACCTCATCGGTAACATAAGCAGGATAGTTGATCCCGCAAGCATACAATACCTAGTCGTCAACCACGTGGAAATGGACCACTCGAGCCTACTGCCTGAAATTGTGGAACTCGTACAACCGAAGAAGATTTTCTGCTCAGAGATGGGCAGGAAAAACCTGGTAGCTCATTTCCATAGCGAACGGTGGCCCTACGAGGTTGTTAAGACAGGTGATACGATTAGCTTGGGCAAAAGGCAGGTGCGGTTTATCGAAACCCGAATGCTCCATTGGCCCGACAGCATGTTTTCATATATACCCGAGGAGCGCCTCCTTATCTCGAGCGATGCCTTTGGCCAGCATCTGGCGACGACGGAACGATATGACGACGAAGTAGACCTCTCAATGCTCCTGGGTCATGCTGCTAAGTACTATGCTAACATTATTCTCCCGTACTCCAATCTCGTTCAGAAGCTCCTTGCTCAGGTCAGGGAAATCGGCCTTGAGATAGATATGATTGCACCTGATCATGGGCTCATATGGCGAACAAATCCCGGGAAGATACTCGAATGCTACGATGAGTGGAGTCAGCAGAAAGGCAAACTCAAGGCACTCGTTGTCTATGATACCATGTGGCATAGCACGGAGATGATGGCTCGGGCCATTATGGAAGGACTCATCGAGGAGGGTGTTAGCGCTCAGCTGTTTGATCTTGCGGTAAGTCATCGAAGCGATGTTGTAACTGAGGTTCTCGATGCTGGGGCACTCGTCATTGGTTCTGCAACCATCAATAACGGGATGCTTCCGCGGATGGCCGACCTACTCCATTACCTAAGGGGCTTGCGCCCACTCAATAAGATCGGGGCTGCCTTTGGTTCGTATGGTTGGAGCGGGGAGGCGGTAAAGCTCATAACCACCGCGATGGAGGAGATGAAATTCGAGATCATCGACCCTGGCATCAAAGTACACTATGTGCCCAGCGACGATGACCTGAAGAGATGTGTGGATCTTGGCCACAGGGTGGCCAAGGCTCTCCAGGAGAAAACCCAGGATCGTATCCAAAGCTCTGGTGAGGCTGTTCCAATTTGATCCCTTTGTCACGCACGTATACCTTACCATACAGAGCCGGGTTCTGAGCGCTCGGGTTTCGTTCGGTGTGTGCAGAGAGAGGTATGAGCAAATGGAGGCAATATGATGGATTTGAGTCAGTTCAGTGAGGAAACCCTTCTTCTGGCCGCGTTGAGAAGCGAAATAGACAGCAATGAGCTGTATCAGCAGGTAGCGAACAGGGTAAGGAATGCGTTGCTCAAGGATAAGCTCAAGTTTCTCGCTGCTGAGGAGGAGAAACACCGCGAGATCGTAGAAGGCGTCTATCGGGAGAAGTTTCCAAAAAAGGAGCTGGAAGTACCGGATACAACGCCTGTTCCCCTCCCAGAGGTAGCTATTTCGGATGAAATGATGCCGATCAGTGAGGTTTTCTCAATGGCAATGAATGCGGAGACCGCCGCATACGAATTCTATACCGAACTTGCGAAGCTCTACGCCGATAATGCAAGGCTTAAGAAGACCATAGAATATGTAGCAAGCATGGAAATGGGTCACTACCGGCTTCTTGAGATAGAAAGGGATAACATGGAGAGGTTTGAGGACTTCGATATTTACCTACCCATGGTTCATGCAGGGCCCTAGTTTCGGTCACTACGCTTCTGAGTTATTCATGAAAGAAACCTTGAGCTGAGCATGGGGATGTCTTTTTTGCTCAATGCCCTCAAAAGGTGGCCCCGTACTGGGTCGTTATCAAAATGGTGTATTTCCCAATAAAGCAATGGCTTCCAAGGGCTTCGTACTACATACACCATTTTGAAACGCCCACTGCTCTGAGCGATGGGAGGGCAAAGCAAAAAATACATCTCCATGCTCTTTCCTCTATATGGTTTCTCAGCAGCAGGATATTTGCCCATACAGGTTTCGCCTATAGAGGCCAGATCTTCAAAGGGCAAATATGTTCTGGTTCTCGTCGACTTTGAGTTCTATCTTGGTGAGACCCTCTTTTACCTCGAAGGCAGAGCTATGTCTGTATACTGAGCCGTCGTCAGCCTTAAAAAGGGAAAGGTGTGTCTCGCACAGCAACATATTGATCTGTTCATCCCATTCAATGTTTCCCCCTGCGTGGGGACAGACGGCCACATAAGCCACGAGCTCTCCACCCTTGGTTCGCACCAAAATGGCATTTTTGCCCTTATAGGAAAAGGCCAGTGATCCTCCGGGCTTCATATCCTTAAGGTTAGCTATCTTCTCCATAGCGCACTCCCCTTACAATACATCACAATCGGCTAAAATGAATAAGATCCCGTCAAAACCAACGACACGATAATATTACAATAGCTAGGGAGCAATATACAACCGTGAAATCCTACTGGAGTTTCCTGAGTTTTCGGTGAACCCCGTTGTCCATGAGCGACTCGCGTGAGCAGTGGGGAACCCATCGAGGGTAAGCAGGAAGGGGAAA